>Ga0302285_10000859_pt1 | contig 16644 bp, 7 predicted proteins | sample III_Fen_E2_2_FD_200455 | JGI IMG/M metagenome (GOLD analysis project Ga0302285, IMG submission 200455) | Peat permafrost microbial communities from Stordalen Mire near Abisko, Sweden - III_Fen_E2_2 | ecosystem: Environmental > Terrestrial > Soil > Wetlands > Permafrost | place: Sweden: Abisko... | reverse complement strand
TTCGCTTGATGGAGATTCTTATACGGCAGATGACATGCCTGCCAAAGACATTATCTTCCCGTTAATTAAAAGACCACCTCAATTCGCGCCGGAGGTGGCTTATACGAGCGTCACCGAAGAGGCCGGACTAACCGTGAACTTCAATAACCTTCGGGGAAAACTATTCCAATTCAAGTATAATTTTGTTTACGAGGACAATCAGGAATCAGCCTATTCAGAGATCAGCAAAGTTCCGCTACCGGAAGGAGACTTAACATCTACCGGCGAATGGGTTGCTGATTTTTCAACAAATAATGCCATAAAGGTTTCGTTATTAACTGGAAACCATCTAGTTAAAAAAATCAACATAGCGGCCAGGATTGCGTCAGAACAGAATACGGGAGAATTCAATATTTTCAAAATAATTGATCTTCTGGACAGCGATAAGACAAGAATTATAGAAGAAAATTCGGCCTACGAGGTAACATTTTTAAATAACGAGTACATACGCAACATCAATACGGAAATAGGAACCCGGTATTGTGATGATGTTCCCTTGTGTGCAGGCGACATATTGCTTTTGGATGGCAAATATTCTGCCATGTCCATGCCTACAAAAGGGTATGATTCTGTTACCGGGAGACTGGAATTAACACATTCATTTGAGAACCTTGATTTTGGTCAGTCATACATTTCCTTGCCATCAACCGTCATCACATCGACCAGAACTCGCGCAGACCACAGGGTGACATTTCCTTCCCCGGCAACGCTTAATTCAACCTACCGGATAAGGGTTAAGTTTGGAGATGGAACTTACATTGATGCGACATACCCGGTATTGGGTGCCGACCCCGGCATTGAGGCTATAAGGGATGCCATCTATGGTTCCCTGTTTGGCAACGACAGGCTGGCGCACGGTCAGGTATCCGAATATGGAACAGATGGAATAAATATCACCGTAATTAGAAGTCCCGGGGTGTCCGACGTAACAGGATTTACGGCAGAAATAGAACTTAGTTCCATAGCATCTGCCATTTCATTTAAGCGCGGGCAGTATCATAAGTTTGGAATTGTATATAATGACGAGTTCGGAAGATACAATATTGTCAATAATGACACTACTATATTTGTTCCCTATCCTGTACTTACAGACAATTACGACCAGGTGTCAAAAATATCATGGTCAATATTCAATCGTCCGCCAATAGAAGCAGCATCCTATCGATTCGTATATCAGAAAAATATGAGTTATACCTACTTTTTAGATATAGTGGGAGTTGAGTTTGTATCAGGAGGTACAGGAGGAGTACCGGCAGGACATACGTTCTTAAAGATAAATCAGGCAATTAAAAAATACAAGGACGATAACAACAAGACTATTATTTCTGACTATGTATGGATTAAGGGAGACAGAGCAAAGATGTTTTATCAGTCTGGCAGAATCGGAAGTACAATCAGCGATTTAAGTTATGAAATTACAGGGCCACTCGTAAGAGAATACGATAACCTCGGCCCTGATCCCGATCCTGCTAATCCCAAATTAAAGGAGAGCGGATTTCTGGTGGATGGCATTATAGACAATGTTTCTGGCATAGAAATATATCGGCCAAACTTTGAATTTGAAGGTAATATCCTATATGAAACCGGAGATAGTTTCCCAATACTTGATGCAGGAACCGCCATAAGGAGACATTCCTCAAACAATATTATTCAATCCGATGACTTAACCACTCCCGCGTCAGGTTATTTTACTTTCGGAGACGTGTATATGAGGAATCGAAAAACCACAGACGGATCTATCGTCGTAGAGGACTCATCCTACTCGGATTTCTATGTTTCGAATTGTATGAATCAGGGTCGTGCAGTCATAAAGATTGCCGGCGAAGTCAAGCAGAAAGAATTACATCGTGTAGTCCGTTCTGAAAATTACATCGAAGATTCAGAATACAACTTACTGAACGTATTTCTTGCCCAGACCCCATTTTTAACCCTAAGCCAATCTTACGGCAAAATAACCGGAATGCGAGAGGTTGGCGAAGTATTAAAGGTTATACAGGAACATAAGGAAACGTCGGTTTACGTGGGCAAAACTGCCATAAAACAGGCTGACGGATCAAACCTTACTGTTATCTCTGATCAGGTGTTTGGAACGATCAATAAAGCTGAATCATTACATGGCACATCATACCCGAGGTCGACTGCATCCAACGACCGGAACCTGTATTACTTTGACCAGACTACCGGAGATTTTATTAGAAGTTCTCCAAACGGGCAAATGTCACTATCAGAATATTACAAGTTGAATACTAAATTCAAGGCAAAAGCTGACGAATTAAGGAATTCTACAAATTATACTGATGTAATTGTTGCAGTTGATTCTAAATATGAAGAAGTTTTAATTACATTTATCAACGGAAACGAAAGCGAAACCTATGCGTTCTTCGAAAAGGAAGAATTGAAAGGATTCATTTTCAGGGCAGAAATCAAGCCCCACGTTAACTGTTCTGATAATTTTGCTTGGTATGGAGACAAATTATTTTCGTTTTATCAAGGCAAGTTGTGGAAGCACAATATTGGCAATCCGAATGAATTTTATGGGGATACCAAGACGCCAAGCATATCATTTGTGGTTAATGCGGGTGCCGGAGATGCCAATAAGTTTTCGAATATCGAGATGAGCAGTCCTGATAACGTTTGGGATGTTCAGTTCGATATTGCAGCAGGAACTAATTATCCTGTGCAGAAATCTATTTTAAGACCTGCAATTATTAGGACAAAAGAAAACAGGCTGTATTCCCCGATACTGAGAAACATTTTAGGACGTAATGGGGTGACCGAATTAAACAGGTTGTATAACGGACAGGAAATGACCGGAGAAACAATGACAGTTACCATTACCTCGGATGACAGTATAGGTGATTATACATTGAAAGAGGTAGAGATTAAGTTTTTAACATCAAAATAGCGCGCAATGGATACAATGACATTACTTGCCTTAGCGCAAGGAGTATTTGGGATAGGACAAAAGGTGGTATCAGGAATTCAGGCATCAAATGCTAAAAAGAATTTCACTCCATACCAGATTCCTTCGTCCGTAAATATGATGCTCGATAAGGCTAATCAATTAGCTTCCCAGACCAACATCCCTGGCGCAGATATTTATCAGTCCAAGGCAAGAAGTAATGCGTCTCAAACGATTGAAAATGCACAGCGAACGGCAGGGTCGTCTTCTGATGTAATGGGCGTACTTCCAGGAGTACAGAATAACTTGGATAATTTTTACAAAGATATTGCTGCCAAGGGTTCGGAATTTTATCAACAGAATCAGGCACAGCAACAGCAGGCATTAAATACTTTCGGGCAGTACGAAACTGAAAGATGGAGACAGAACGAATACCTTCCATACATTCAGGCATTACAAACTTCATCTATGACCGGACAGGCAGGAAATCAGAATATAGGATCAGCTATCGGAGCAGGTATGGCAATCGGAACGGCTAAGTGGGAAAAGGATGCGCTGAATAAAGAAAAGGAACTTTGGAAATTACAGCATGGATTAGATGGGGCACAGGCAAACGTAAAGGATATGTTTGCAGGGCAGTCCCCTTCATGGATGAATAACGCAGCAAATGGCGCTCAATACAACCCGAACAGTTATGTGAATCAATTTGAGCAAACTCCCGAATGGGCTATCAATGCGGGAAATCAGGTAAAATATAATCCCCCAAACCACTAACGATGGCAAACTTCATGGATACCGGCTCAGGTCTTCCGCCAACGGCAACTCCGTTTGCAATGGACTTAGCTACCCCGATCATGGCGATTACACAGAACATGATTAAGAGCAGGAAGCAGGAAATAGCAGCAGAAAAGGCTACGATCAGTGAGAATGAGGCTATGATGCTAAAGGCTATGGATTTTGAAACCGTACAGGGCTTGTCGGATAAAATTCAGGAAGATCACGTTCAGGCAGTTCAGGATATGACCGATAAATATGCTGAAAAATACAAGCAGTACGATGGTAAATTTCCGACTACCGTAATACTTGAAATGAAAAGGGATCAGCGGGAAATGGAAACAGATATTGCCAATAAAAAGGCAAATGTATTAGCCTATGCCGAATTATGGAAGAAATTGCAAGACCCAAAGGCTAATGACTATATGGATGTTGAGACTACGGCTGCTAATATGGCAAAATGGGCACAGGATGGAAATATCGGCAAGAGTACATTAGGATTAATGAAACTTCGTGATTGGACGGGAGCACAGATCGTAATGGCTGACGATGGCAAAATGCTTGATGATATCAGTAAACGATTCAACGAAAAAATGGCTTATGCAAAACCGGGAGAAAAGGAACAGATTATTGAAACATTCGGTAAAGAAGCCGCTGATGCTGCAAAAATAATCCTAGCCAATAAGAGGCTAAATACTCCCGATAAAATAGCAGACGCACAGAAATTGGTTGATATCAGGCTTAGGGATATTACTAAGGAAAAATACATCAGGGCAAATCAACCGAGATCGGGTGGAAAACAAACTGATCCAAATGATTATATTGATGCCAATAAGGTCATGCAGGCTACTCTTTATGGAGATTCGGGCTCACTTGATAATTACGTGAATAAAATAGGCGGTTCTTCAAGATCAAATCCGGCTTGGGTAAAAGATCCTACTACCGGAAGGATGAAAGGTTCTGTAACTATTTTTATGCCCAATGGAGATCAAAAAAGAATACCCGTATTGGATGCGAATTCATCCGAGGAAGAAGTACGTGCAGCAAAATTAGCATATAACTCGATGTTGGCACCTATCTATCAGGTAAAGAAGCCTACTAACATCAAGACAGAACAGCCATTAATTGATCCCGTGAAAATTGATGCGCCTCTCGAGAATGCCAATATTGCGAACTTATTGTCGAAAGACAATAGGAAGAAAGAAATGCCGAGCGTAGACGAAAAAGGTAATCCTATGAAGCCTACCGATCCCGGATATGAATCTAAGCCCGGATATAAAAGAGCAATTGACGCGTTAAGCGCTGACTTGGACCCGGCAAAATACGAGGTCAGAAAAACTAGCGTGATATGGGGAGATATGGGTAAAGGTTCAAATAATATTGAAATAATCGACAAAACCAACCCAAGCAATCCCGTGTCTCATGTTTTTGATTGGACTAAGCCGGAAGACGTAAAGGCACTTCTTAAATTCCATAAAGAAAATTCCATCTCGGAAACCAATTATAAAAATGCGATTGAGTTGAAGGATGGGAAGAAGGCTGAGCCTACGCCAAATACTGCACCAAAGCCAAAAGAAGTTGATCCACTAGGAATATTATAAGCTATGCCAGATAAATTATCATACAGCGAGTTTGCATCAAAAATCAAGGCAAAATATCCTCAGTATGAATCTTTGGATGACAATGTTTTGGTTAAAAAAATAGTGGATAAATACCCACAGTACAATGAATCCGTGGACACTACCGGAATGGCAAATCAGCCCATAATTGATCCGAAGGAGATCGCACCTGCCTCAATGGACACTTCTACTGATGCTATTGCAACTCCAGCCCCTATTACAACAAAAATAGAATCTACGCCACAGAAACCGATAGATAACTCTAATTATTATCCTTCAAATTCTCTTTATAGGAGTACGGATGAAATGGATAATTCTGACCCACAGCCAATAATTAAGGAAGAACCTGTGCGTCCTTTGATTAAGCCTAACGACAAAATAACAACGGCAGTTCCAGTTAAAGGGAAAGCGCTTCCAATGCCAAATTATATTGGCGTAATAAGCACGGATACAGCAGATTCGTTCGCTGATTCTGTTGTAGGGAAATCTTATAAATTAGGGGCTAAGGGTGTTGGTAATGATTCGATGTATGGCAAGACTAAAGTCACAGAAAGTGATTGTTCAGGTGCCGTAATCGCATCCCTGAACAAAACCAATGGTTTAGGGTTAGACCCCATAACCACGAGCGCATCAAAATTAAGTACACTGACTACTGTAAAAAACATACCCGAGGATAAATCTAAGGACGGGGATGTAATATTCTTCAAAACAAACGGGTCATCCATCGACCATGTTGGCAGAATTGTAGTTGATGGCAACGGAAATAAATTTATTGCAGACTTATCATCCACGTACAATCAAGGGACTATTACTCCGTTTGAAACTAGAATCGAGAATATTAAAAAAGACAATCCTGATTTAAAGTATCAGATAGAATCATTTAATAAAGACAGGACTATAGCTCAACCGATTAAATCAACGCTTGATGCCGATATTTCCCATGCGCAGAACTTAGTATCTACCGCCGCAAATCAGGCTCAAAATAACGTCTTAGAGAGCGCGTTTCAGGAAGGTGGGGCATTGTCACCTACAAGCCCAATGTATCCTAAGATCGTCGATTTTAAGGCTAAATACGCAGCCGCAGGAGACAATACGGCTATGCAGCAAATAGCTATATCGGATGCACAGAAAACAACCATGTTCTCTCCTGAATATTTACAGAAAATTGCAAATTATGTACCGACTTCGGCAGGAATTACTCCTGAAGGTGGCGGAAATGATACGACATTAAAGAAAGATGGTAGTACTAAAACCACTTCTGATGCGCTTGAATTTCAGGCAAGAAGTTTTACTAAGTCAGTTATTGGTTCAGCTACTCAATTCATGGCGTTAATGCAAGACCCGACAGCCGGAGCAAGGTTGGCTGCACCAATAGTTTCCAAATTAACCGGACAGCCTGCATCTGTAACTTCAGCATTAGTAGCTACAAGTCCAATAGGAGAATGGAGACAAAAACAACAGGAATCAGATATTTGGCTAAAGAATTATAATCCAAACTCACTTGAAGATATCGCAGCATTTGGAGTTGGAGTATTAGTAGACTTACCGATATTCTCGGGATTTGGTAAAGTTGGAAGCACACTATGGAAGGCAGTTCCCGCCGCAATGGAAGGCGCAAGGGCATTAAGTTCAGCTACAAAGATATTGGCAGGTGCCGGAGACGCAATGAGTAAGAAACTTTTACTCTCAGGGGTAAAGGGAGAAGCTGCTGATTGGGCAGTCAAAAATGCAATAATGAATATCGGGAACCAGGGAGGTAGTACCATGCTCGGATCAGGAACAGCACTTGCCGGACATGCAGCAACTCAGAATGTATTATCACAACTTGAGGCCGGTAAATCTATTGGTGAAATCAACTTGGAAGAAACCATTAAAAGCGGAAAGAATCCGATGCTACTTGGTATGGCAGTTGGGCCGATGGGATTATTATCTTCCCAGGCAGGAAAATACGCTGCTTCATTTACGGATAAGCCATTACTTCAGATTGCATTAGATAAAGGAATAAAGCTTGCAGGGTTCGAATCTGAGGTTGCAGCATTCACTATTGGCGGAAAGATGCTTGAAGGAGATAAAACTCCTACGACATGGCAGGATTTCGCAAAAAGCAACCTGATGTTCGGGATGATGCATAAATATGGAGTTGGTGGACTTAACGAGAACCCGCTATCTCGCAGACCCGAATTGGCATACGACAGATATAATAGCTTCTCAAAAACAGGTGTAACTCTCGATGAATTAAACGCTTCGGGATACGCCACTAAAGAAGAGTTATGGAAAGCCGTAGAAGAAAGAAAATTTAATTTAAGCGACAAGAATATTCCCGCAACACTAAAGGTAAAAATTGCCTATGCCCTTGATCCAAACGGAGAAGGCACAAGAAATCTGATCACAGGATTTGATTTAACCGATAATGCAGTTACCGCAGAGGCTAAGACTGAAAACGGAATATCAAGGATTAAAACTTTTGATAAGGATGGAAACTTACTTGAAGTAGCTACATCGGCTAATCCACAGGAAATTTCAGATCATCTTCAAACCGTACTTGACGCAATACGCAGGAAGGAAGCAATTAATTTCTCCAATACTCAGGAAGGATTTTTCGAAACCACCAAAGAATTACGCAAAAAGGGAATTGGCATAAATCTTCAGGGCGGATGGAATAAAAGCCCACTCGAAAGAACGGATGAAGAAACAACTTACGTAGAAAGCGTTTTAACTGCAATCGGTAAGGCTAAAAAGACGGTTGATAAAGCTAAGGCAGACAGAGAAGCAGAAGCTAAGGCAAAAAAAGATGCCGAAGTAGCAGGGCAAGTGGCTACTCTCGAAGCACAAAGAGATGGAAAGGTTGCAAAGACGGAAGATCCAATTAAGGCCGATGAGATAAAAACCGACTTTAATTCTCAGATTGAGATTCTTAAAGCAAATAACAGCGAAGACAAAGAAGCTGCACTTGCTAATGCACAGACCAGACTGAATCTTCCAAAGTCACCAAAAGTAGATTTATCAGAAGATACTCAGGGCGTACTCGATAAGCTGAAAAATAACGAACCCGTTATAAATGCTGCGTTAAAAGAAGCGGCTGATGAACTCTATAAGAATTACAAGGATTTAGAGATAATGAAATCTTCTGATCTCAGAAAATTTACACTTGAACAAATCGAAAAAGAGCAAGAGCGATTAGGGAATGAGATATCTAAGTTTCAAGACGCTCAGTCAGTACAGGCAAATAAAGAGGAATTTGTAAACATATCCGACACGGAAGTAAAAAAAGTTCCCGAAAATCCAGAAGTTCCTACTGAAAATCAAACAGATATATCTAAACCTGCTGATTTAAGTTCACAAAAAGTTGAACCGAATATAAATAATGAACAAGTACTAACATCTAAAACCACTGAAAATGGCAAAGAAAGCACCAGTCAAGATGCCTCCAAAGGGCAAGGGCTGCAAGTAGAAAATCCAACAGTTGAGCCTCAGAATATCGAGGCTCCTGTTAAGCTTACAAAGGAAGAAAAACGTGCAGCAAAATTAAAAGAAGCTGATGATTTATTGGCAAAGGCTGCATCTGATATTGCTTCTTTGACCGGTGCCAAAACTTCTTTTACCGGAGAAGAAAGAGCTAGGTGGGGAACGGTTATCAAAGATGTGACTCGTGCCATCTCATTAAAACTTGGAGTCAAAGGACGGGACTTAGTTGACGCGGTTAAAAATTATTTCAAGGATAATAAAATTGAAATCCCTGATGATTTAATTGACGAATCGATCAAAGAATATAAGGACATTCAAAAAGAAGCCAAGCAGCGAATCAAAGACGAGAGAAAGCAAAGAATGAAACTTCCATCTGAATCTCCTGAAACCAAAGTTACCCTGTCGGAAATGGCAGGATTAAAGGATCAGATCAGGCTTGAATCACTATCAGCAAATAAAAGCGGTAAGTCCATTAAGGATCAATTCAAAGACCTTGGCGCACAGATCAAGGATATGATCAAGAATTACAACTCGAAGGCTGACGTAAAGAAGATTAATCCCGGGCAATACAGGTCAATTATCAACCGACTAAGTAATGCTTCCACGGATACCAAAATGGAGCACCTTCTCGATTACGTATATAATGTTCTTGATGGGGCAGAATATAAAGAAGCTGTTTGGAAAGCAAAGAACACGCTAAAGGTAATCAAGAGCTATAATCTAGGTAAGAATGCAGGTTTCGGAACAGCTAAATCTATGGTTGAAGAGATATTGAAAATCAATCCTAAGGATTTGACGGTTGAAGAGCTTGCTGATTTCAATGCAATAATTTCCAAGATCAAAACAAGGGATCAGAAAACTCCTGATTTGAATGCCGTGATTGAGGCTTACTTTCAGGTATCTCATTTTGACGAAGGTGTCATTAAAATCAAGGAAGCAAAGACTTATGCCGACCTTTTAACCAGCATGGCAAGCCTTGGCGAAAAGGTTGGAGAAATTACGAGCATGTCAGGGTATGTAAAAATGTCAAGGGCATTAGACCGGGCAAGAGTAAGGTTATCTGAACTGAATGATCAGGGATTACTGACAACTGAGGAGTTGGATTCTGCCATAAAGTTAATTGGCAGTAAGGGCGAGGATATCGCCGGAGTATCAGGCAAGCTCGAAAAAGAACTTGAAGATTTTAAGGCGGCATTCTCAAATAAGATCGTCGCAGAAAGAAAAGGCATTAATGTTCAGGATGTGAAAAGCGTAGGAGATAAAGCAAGAGAACTCATCTTTACTTTATTAAATGCAAAGAAGTCTGACATCGAAGCTCTTGATGGGGTAGACATGGATTCCTACATGCAGTTTGTAAAAAACCTGAAGGTAGATGGGTTCACTCCTGAATCGGCAATGCTTCTTGAAAAAATAAAGACTAAGGAAATCCTGCGTAAATACATGGATTCCGCCGCCGCCGTATATGAGAAATCAAAGAAGGGAAATGAATGGCTGAAAGATAAAACCGAGAAGCAGATTTATGAATACGTCAGGTCTTTAAACCCCAGGGAGTTGGAAGTTATTCTTGGAAACTTAGGCAAAAACGATGGGCTATCCCGCACGTTTTCAGATGTAGGTAACTCCATTATACAATCAAGCCGGTACAAAAAAGAAGTTGAAGAAAAATTCCTTAAAGAAGAGAAGGCTTTGTTTAAAGGACTAGGGCAAGGCAGCGTGAGTAGTACTCAAAATAAGCTCAGAGGATTCTCGGGGAAAACTAAGTATTCCAAAGAACGAGAAGAGTTGAATTACATGGGGATGATTTTGGCAGAGTCAAGTTTCCGTAGCTCTCTCAAAGATCCGTTGAGCGACCTGAGTATTCTCGATCACATGTTCGGAGAAAACTACACTGCCAATTTCAATAAGGCAAAAGACAAGGTTGAGTTCGCTGATAAAAAAAGAACGTATGATAAACTGCTTTCTGATGCAAGGGAAATTGGAGCTACTAAGACCATAGACGGAAAAGAATTATTGGACGTTCAGAGATATCAGGATCACTTAAAGATAGTTGACCCTAGGCGTTGGAACTATATTCAGGGTACAAGAAATGTTTACCAGTCCATGAACGGAATGGCCGAGGTTGCCACAATGCGAAATGGCAGGACTTACACAGACTTAGGTGAAGATTATTTCCCGTTAAAGGAATATAAGAAATCAGGATTCCTGCAATCTGATGACCTGACCCATGAATTGAATATCGGATGGACTCAGCCCAAGATGATTGCCGGCGCCACGTTTGCCAGGGAGAACAGATTATACATGATCGAAACCAATCCTAGTGTTGTCGGTAAGGCTCACTTAGACGAAATGACTCGTAACTACTTCGTGCTCCCTGAACTCAGGGCAAACAGCAATGCTATAAAAAGCGCATTCGGGAAAGTAGTCACCGATAAAAAAACCCCTATGTACACATTAGGGGTGGCATTTCAAAAGGGTCTTGTCAGTCGGACAGCATTTGTGCTTAACGGACGTAAGCGTGAGATTTATAATACAGCAGAAAAAACATACGACAGGCTTTTGGCCGCAAAAAAGAAAGCCCTTATAGCCAATCCAAACAGGATATTGGCAGAGTCAGCTTCAAATTTACTCAGGGGAGCTATTAGTGCCAAGGATGCCTTGGGTTTTTACGGAGAATACAACAGGCACCCCGTCGAATACAGTTCCATTATGGACGACTATTTTGGAGATAAACATTTCAGTAGGTGGGATCAGGACGCGAACGAGAACTTCTTTACAAGTAAAATTCCATCTGCTCTCGAGCATGGAGCTATGAATATTATTACTTTCTCCGACACACAGGTTGGAAGAAGGGTATTTTCTTCGCTTATGGCCAAGGAGTATTATGACAGAACAGGACATAAGTTTGACATTAAAAAATACAACAGTGATCCTATTTTCAGGGAGCAGGCAAGGGAAGACGTAGAACACGCAACCTCATGGGGACTGAGAAGAACTGAGGAATTATTTAACTCTAAAAATCCAATGTCTCAACCTGAGATGACCAGATTCTTTCGGCATGAGTATGACCCATCTTCGGTCATTGTAAAGACCATTGACGGGCTTCAGGGATTTAACCGTAATGAATGGTCGCAGTTTAAGATTGGGTGGTATAGGGCTACAAGGGGTGGTGATCCAAATACAAAAGGATTATCTGCAACTCAATGGATGGGGATCAGGGACATGGTTTCCATTCCAGTAAGTAACTTTTTATACATGCAAACAAGGCTTGTTACGAATGTAGGGGTAAAGTATGCGGTACAGTCCGCGACATTAGGAAGTGTTGACGCAAACACTCAGAAGCAGGCACAGCAGCTGGGTAGTCTCGATGCATGGGTAGTAAACGGAATAGCATCTATCGCCAGTCTTACGATGGGTGGAGCACAGGGATTGTACCATGAACTATTTAATGCCACATCCCTTGGACTTGACGCAGCCGGAGTTAAAAGCGATTGGATTGATTATATTCTCGGATATGCCAACGACGAATTATATATGCTCAGGACTCCGAGCAGGGGGCAGGCAAAGCAAATTATATCTTCCGTGCTCCCGGGTCCATCAGCATCTATGTTTCATGATGCATGGAGTTTGGTTGAATCAGGAAGCGCAATATGGGACGCACTAGGAAAAGCCTATGAAGGTGGGTATGTTTCCAAGGAGCAGTATTTAAAGGTCGGCAATGGGCTTAATTTGATGATGATATATTCTATGCCTAACCCGGTATCAGGATGGATTCAGGGGCAATTATCGCCCGTGGTTAATCAGAGTGCAGGTTCATCTTCGGGTGTAGGCGCAGGAACGGGTCGATTGTTATTAAGACAGCAAGGACAACAACCAATGAGATTGCCCGCAAGTAGAGGCAATAGCATGTCGAATAGACCACGATTAAGAAAAAATTAGATGTCCGCAATTAATAGAAAAATAATTATAAATTTAAACCATATAAAATTAAAACGCTATGATTTATATCGAAAACGTTGACGCCAATACTTTTAAGATGCATGGCGAGAATACAGACATTCCGGCAGAAACATATCCCAAAGATTACGAGGCAAGATCAACGAGATTATCGCTTGACGATGAGCCATTAATTACCGTTGCCCATACTCAGCTTGGAACAAGGATCGTCGTGCTTAAATCATTCGATGAGATTGAGATTGATTCTGTAGCTTTTGAAACAGCCCAGGAAGCAGTCGTAGCATTTAATACAATGATGAAAACTACTCCGGCATGATCTATATCGATAGCATAGATGATAATACTTTTAGTATAAGCTCTTCCGACACAGGCAAAGGAAAAGTCTGTTACAGGAAATCTTATACGGCAAGATCAGTGTCTGTGCCCGGAGAAGATGAACCATATATCGGCATTAGGAATAGAAATACTAATTCTCCTGCGATATTGTACGAAAAATTCAGCGAAATAAAAGTTAATGGGGAATTATTGGATAGCGCTGAACTTGCAGTAAAGGCAATAAACACACAACTTGGGGCAAATGTGAACCCTTCTGAACCACCTTCAATAACCTGTGATAGTACACTTGTCACCTGTGATTCAAGTCAGGAAGTGACGGTTAATGGGGTGGTTTCGGCTATCAGGGAACAGTTTGATCTGACAAATCAAAAAATAACAATTTTATACAACAACCTTTAAATTTTATAAAAAATGGGACAGTACACAATTAATATTGGTGATGCAGCCAATGACGGATTGGGAGATACCATCCGTGCAGGTTTTGAAGCAGTAAACGCAATGTTTGCCGAACTCTACGGGGCAAGCAAAACAATAACCTTAGAGTTTGATGACGTTACAAATCCTGCAAACATACCAGTTGCAGATGTCAATTCATTATCAGACTGGAACGCTTTTTTGGACTTTCCAAACTTTGGAGTACCGTTTACCGCAGTTAGCGTAGATGGGAATTCTGTTACATTAACGGGACGTTCGGGGTCAATTCTGAAAGACAGTCTGTTTCGCAGAAACGCTCACATTATTTCAATTACGGACACAGGAGTATTCAGGTATATTTCTGATTTTGCTTTTAGTAATTCAGCACTTATTACAGGTACATTTAACGATGTGGTTTATGCAGGATATTATGCTTTTGGTGATTATGATGAAGGAGGTTCAAGTTTAACTGAAATCACAGGTGCTAAATTCACCACAGCAGGAAATAATTGTTTCTATGGTTGCACCTCCCTGACTTCAACAGGTAGTGTCACCACAGCAGGAAATTATTGTTTTAATGGTTGTACATCTCTAACTTCAACAGGTAGTGTAGTTACAGCAGGAGAATATTGTTTCTATGGTTGCACCTCACTGACTACAACAGGTAGTGTCACCACAGCAGGAGATAGTTGTTTCTATGGTTGCACCTCACTGACTACAACAGGTAGTGTCACCACAGCAGGAAATAATTGTTTCAATGGTTGCACATCTCTGACTTCAACAGGTAGTGTAGTTACAGCAGGAGAATATTGTTTCTATGGTTGCACCTCCCTGACTTCAACAGGAAGCGTTACCATAGCAGGATTTGGTTGTTTCGCAGGTTGCACATCACTGACTTCAATAGATAATGTTACCACAGCAGGAGAAAGTTGTTTCGCAGGTTGCACATCTCTAACTTCAACAGGTAGTGTAGTTACAGCAGGAGAATATTGTTTCTATGGTTGCACCTCACTGACTTCAACAGGAAGCGTTACCACAGCAGGAGAAAGTTGTTTCAATGGTTGCACCTCACTGACTACAACAGGTAGTGTCACCACAGCAGGAAATTATTGTTTCAATGGTTGTACATCTCTAACTTCAACAGGTAGTGTAGTTACAGCAGGAGAATATTGTTTCCAAGGTTGTACCTCCCTGACTTCAATAGATAATGTTACCACAGCAGGAAGTAATTGTTTCGCAGGTTGTACATCTCTAACTTCAACAGGTAGTGTCACCACAGCAGGAGATAGTTGTTTCGCAGGTTGCACCTCCCTGATAAACATTGATCTATCTAATTATATAGCTCCTACAATTGGAAATACAACAGGTGAGGATAATGTATTTTATGGCATCGCAGGTAATGCAGTAATTAACCTGACAGTTCCTTCATACCTAATGACAAATAATGTTGGTAATCCTGATGGAGATATTCAATATCTGATTGATAATAACACTTTGGTTAATATTACACAGGTGTAAATCTATTATAAAACTATCCTGTCATATTTTGGCGGGATAGTTTTAGTTCAACTATGGGCAATTTGAACCTTTTCACAATATAGATTACAAGCAATAAAAATAATTCATTATGAAAAAACAATTTTTATTATTCGTCGGCTTTTTGCTTTTAATGAGCGTAGAAGCACAAACGCCATTCAGGTGGAAGAAAATAGCCGATGTGACCACAACTCTCACGGAGGTAAATAAACTTCATGGCATAACCACTACTGGGGAAAACATTATTAAACTCACAAATCCTTCGGCAATTACATTTCTGAGGATTAATGCAAACAACACGGCAACACTATTGAATGCTTCCGATTTTAGAACTGCCATTGGTGTGGGAGATGGAACCGGAATGGTCTATCCTGGTGCAGGAATTCCATTAGCAGGTTCAGGAGTATGGGAAACTTCTATTACAAACAATTCAGCAAACTGGAATACTGCTTATGGGTGGGGTAATCATGCAAGTGTGGGTTATCTAACAACAGACACAAAGTGGAATGGAGGTTCAACAGGACTAAACGCTGCGACTGGACGAACATCGTTGAATGTTCCGTTAGCATCAGATACCATTAGTGTGTATTCAGTTCCTATTCTTTCAATTCAATATTTTGGCACTAATCCACCAACTACCACTCCATTAAAAATAGGTGACGAATTTAATGATACCACTCATAAAAAGACGTATAAGGCTTACGGTATATCAAGTTCATCGGATTGGGTAATAATTAATTAGTATGAAAAAGCTGTTTTTAATCATATTCTTATTCGTTTCGATTTCTGTTCATGCGACAACCTACTATGTTAGTACTTCTGGAAATGATTCCAATTCCGGTCTTACTTCTGCATTAGCGTGGAAAACCTGTAATATGGTTTCATGGGGACATACCTTTGTTGCTGGTGATAATATCTTGTTTAAGTGTGGAGATACTTGGAAGGAAAATTTATATTTTCCTCACGGTGGAAGTGCGGGAAATAATATTGTGATTAATAGTTATGGAACTGGAAATAAGCCTGTTATTACAGCAGAAGATGATATTCCTAATTGGTCAGTTGCAGGTAATTGGTCTAATGTTGGGAATACTTGGTCGATCACCCTTTCACCTGCTCCTTCTCAAATAAAAAGACTTTGGATTAATGGCGTAGAAGTAAAAAAATGCCTGACAACAACTGTTTCCTCTACCGAAAAATTTTATTACAATACCGGAACATCAGTATTATATATTTATTCCACATCAAACCCTGCATTGGTTTTTACTTCACTTACAACCGGTGCGATCAGACAGGAAGCATTATTCCTTTATAATTCGTATGTCAAAATTCAGAACATGGATTTTCGCGGAGGTTCGAGTACTTCTGTTAGATGGACAAATGGTGGATATATTACATTCGATAATTGTAACATTGGATGGCATAGTGATCGATGTGGAATAGATGTTAATTCAACAATTGCCGGACAAACTGTAAATAATTGCGAGATTAAGAATTGTACATTTGATACCGGAGCGCCTGTAACATTTCTATATGATTATGAAGATCAATCAACCTTAGATGGAATTTTACTTCAGGATGGTTGTGATACTTGGTCAATACACGACA
>Ga0302285_10000858_pt1 | contig 16644 bp, 10 predicted proteins | sample III_Fen_E2_2_FD_200455 | JGI IMG/M metagenome (GOLD analysis project Ga0302285, IMG submission 200455) | Peat permafrost microbial communities from Stordalen Mire near Abisko, Sweden - III_Fen_E2_2 | ecosystem: Environmental > Terrestrial > Soil > Wetlands > Permafrost | place: Sweden: Abisko... | reverse complement strand
AATTCGGGGAACTTTGCAAGAACTAGTCCAACATTTTACAGAACATAATCCGAAAGGTGAAATTGTGCTAATTGTTGCAGGATTAGAAGAATAACATTACCTTTGCACTCGTTAAATTGAGAATTAGATATTAAAAAAAAGTACTAATTAGATTGTTCTTGAATTAAAAATATATTAAGGTAAATGTTTACAAAAAATTCTCTGCTTTGTTTGGCAACAACTCATTTCAACATGAAATCGAATATCTTCTCTTTTGCTCTTTTGCTCATCTTCTTTACTTCCTGCGGAAAACAATCATCCGATTATAAATCTCTGAAAGCTCAAAATGACTCCTTACAAAATGTAAAGCAAAAACTTCAGGAAGAAGTTGACGGCTACTTTTCTGCCATGAATCAAATAGAGCAAAATATTGAAAAGATTAAAAGTACCGAAAATTCCATTTCAACTCAACCTGTCGGAAAAGAATTGAGTGATGATATTCGTACTAAAATCAATGAGGATATGACATATTTAAACGACATGATCCTGGCAAATAAAGCTGAACTTAGTCGTTTAAAATTGAAGATTAAAAAAAGTGCATTTAGATCTTCGCAACTTGAACACACTATTTCACGCCTAACGAAAGCCCTGGAAGAAGAAACTAGTAAAGTAGCCCTTTTACAGGTAGAATTAGCTGAAAAAGATTCTATTATTATCAAATTAGACACTAAAGTGAGCGACTTGGGAAAGAGCAATGATGTATTGTCCAGTGATAACCAAACAAAAGAAACAAAGATCAAAGAACAGGACGAAACCATACACACCGCATGGTATGTTTTTGGCACGATGAGTGAACTGAAACAACAAAGGATAGTCACCACAGATGGAATACTGAGTGCACAGAAAGTGCTTCAACGCGATTTTAACAAGAATTACTTTGTACGTATCGATGCACGCAACACCAAATCAATTCCGTTATATTCCACCCATGCTAAAATTCTGACCAGCCATCCAAAATCCTCTTATACATTGGAAAAGGAGAATGGGAACTTTGTATTACTAATTATTGACACCGATGAATTCTGGAGCATTAGCAAATACCTGGTTGTAGAAGTGGAATGAAAGAATCAATGCATAATGTAGAATCCATAATTAAATACAAAACAACAATGCGTTTTTCAGGTAGGAAAGCGCATTGTTATTTTGTATTATTTTACTAATTACAGGGTTCATTTCAAACGATATTAAAAGTACTAAACAGATATCCCCAATCAATTATGAATTATGAATTTTAAATTATGAATTATAAATACGTTTTTATCGATCTAGATGATACTCTTTGGGATTTTCATGCCAATGCCAAGTCATCCTTACAGGAGATTTATGAAGAAAGGCATTTAGGGCAGTATTTTGATAGCTTTGAACAGTATTTTTCACTCTATGCAAGTCGCAATGTTGAACTGTGGGAAGAGTATGGCAAAGGAGTTATTACAAAAGAGGTACTTTCCCGGGAACGTTTTCTTCACCCTCTAATTCAGGTTGGAATTGATAATTCTAAATTAGCAAAAGAGATTGGGGATGAGTATTTAGCATTACTCCCTTCCAGAACAATGCTTGTGCCATTTGCCAAGGAGCTATTAGATTATCTTTATCCAAAATATCCTCTTACAATCGTATCTAACGGATTTGTAGAAGTTCAATATAAGAAGCTGCACAGTTGTCAGATCGGACAATACTTCTCTCATGTGGTGCTTTCGGAAGCCGCTAAGGCCTTAAAACCCGACAAACGTATCTTTGAGTATGCCATGCGACTTAATCACACCAGAGCCTCTGAAACCATCATGATTGGTGATAGCTACGAAGCGGATATTGTGGGAGCGCAAAATGCAAGGATTGATCAGATATACTTTAATCCCAGACTGGAACATTCCGAGAAAGATAAACCGGCTACTTATCAGGTGAAGAGCCTCATGGAAATAATGGATATTATTTAAAAAATACTACTAAAAATAAGAGGCAGTCAACGAATGTTTGACTGCCTCTTATTTTTAGATAAATCTCGTAATATCAATAACATATTGAATATTATCTTGTTCCACCTGCCCACCAAACTTTTTCAGTATACACATAGGAACCATTTCCATACAAGCTTTTAATATTTGGGTTAGCTGTTACATCTGAAGTTCCATAGCAAAAACGCAATGGGAATTTTGCAGCATTGTTAGGATTATCTAACTGAATAAATGCCTGTTGACCAAATGCCTGCAATCTTCTATAATCATTGTATGATTCCAAAGCCTCGCCTTCAGCGCCATAAAATCCGAGATATTTTTGTACCATTATTTCCTTTAGAGGATTAGCAGTAAACAAAGGTTGTACATCGGTTGCCAAATAGGTTTGGATTTGAGTATCTGAAATAGTTACTGCACCAAGACCTTGTTCATTATTTACATCGGCAACTAAAGCATTTATCTTTGTTGAAATACAACTTGTCACTGCTTCATGTAATGAAGCCCAAGCATTCGGCAAATCGCTCAACCGTGCATAAGCTTCTGCTTTCAAAAATTGTAACTCATGATAACTCAACAAATTGGTTGGAGTTTTGAATGCGACACTATATGCTGATAAATCATATGTATCTACCTGTTCAATTGCTGTACCATTAGGAGCTGCATAAATTTTTGAAGGATCAGTTTGTAAATTCCAACTAGCATCCATAAATAACACGCTAGCCCTTGGGTCATTTCTTGCTACTAATTTATCAAGAAAACTTTGGCTAACCGAGAAATAATCACGATCCCAGTAAAATTGTGCAAAAGGACTGGCTGCGGATGTTCCTTGACCCTGATAAACTGCATACTTGGAATCTTCTGAAGGAGACGCAAATGACAAATTTGCCCATGTAATAACATTATTCAAATCTGTTGCCTGATTACTGCTCTTTGACAACAAATGCATTGTATATCGAGCCTTCAGCCCATAAGCAAATTTTGTCCATAAAGAAGCGTCACCACCAAAAATGAAATCTTGACCTCCCAAAGATCCAGCTAAACCATCATCTGAACCAGCCAAGTCAGCAATTGCAGTATCGAGAAAACTAAAAATAGCCGTATAAACACTCGCCTGAGAATCTACTTTAGGCTGAAGAATAGCTGTCGCTGAAGGCAGAGATAAATCGCAGGCTTCCGACCAAGGCACATCCCCATACATATCGGTCAGAATAGCTAAATTATAAGCAGCCAAAACCTCTGAAACTCCTTTTGTAATTTGGTTACCTGCATCTTGTCCGGTTGTTGCTGAACATTTTGAAATAACTATTTTTGCCTCTTTCAAATTTGCATAAATTTCCTTCCACTGATTATCATAAGTAGAAGATGAAGTCGGTTGTGAATTACGCATTTCTGCATCAAACATTTGACCGTACGTCCCCACCTCATGTTCCATATAAATAGAAGCATAAAATGACAAATCAGAACCGACGATATTGAAAGCTGTAGATGTTTCGATATCACTTATTATAAACTTCGAAGTAACATCTTTTGCATTATCATTGTTTTCATTTATCTTGTCCATCGCATCCTCACTACAAGAAGACAAGAAAAATGTCCCCAGAAAAACGGACAAAGCCCATTTTGAATAATTTCTTATATTTTTCATATTCATCTCTTTTTAAAATTTAAAATTCATTCCTAATCCGAAACTTGAGGTTTGAGGCAATGAGAATCGTTCAAAAGCACCTGCCATGTTTGAATTCCCTTGAGATGACTCTGGATCAAAGTTTGGAAATTCAGTCCACAAAAGTATATTCCTTGCAAACAAAGTGATATCCCAGCTAAAAGATGATGTTTTCAGCAATTGATAATTGACAGACAACTCTCGCAGCTTAACAAAGGAGGTATTATAGACTGCAGCTTCATCAATCACATCAACTGTTTTTGCATAATAATCTTGCAAAGCAACTTTTGTTGTATTGACAGTTCCATCAGCATGAACACCAGCAACGACAATACCATTTTCGCGATTAAGAGTATTGCTACTAACACCATAGAAGTTAAGCAACGCATTTGTCCCACTATACATCTGACCTCCTTGCTTCCAACTAACAACTGCATTAATAGTACATTTCCAAATTCTTAATGAGGTATTCATATCCAATAGAAAATCTGGAGAGACTTTTCCAATCACCTTCATTGCACCAACTGTTGGGAATCCATCACTTCCGATGATGATATTTCCTTTTGAATCACGTTCATAACTAGAACCGTAAATAACCGGGAATTTCTCTCCAATCTGTGCACGTACCTGAGGAGTTTCGAAACCTCCCAAAAAGATACTACCAACACCAGGAGCTAACTCATCAACGTAATTATCCATCTTTGTCCAGTTAAATCCAACATTCCAATCTATATTTTTCTGACGAATAGGGTTAATTGATAAATTGATTTCATGAGTATTTGTATGAATTTTTCCACCATTCGTCATCAAGTATTCCGAACCGGTAGATCCTGACAAAGGAACTTTAAAAATTTGGTCAGTAACGTTTTGACGTGAGAATGTATAACTCAGAGCAATCAAATTATTAAAGAATTTAAGGTCTAGTCCTCCTTCGTATGAAACTGTATTTTGAGGCTTCAATTTCGGATCGTAAACCACCGTGTAAGGAGTAAATGCATTGGTGCTGTTAATTGGATAAACTACCGGAGTACCGCCCCAATAATCACCGCCATAAGTTGGTACTGAATAATAGTTGGCAGTATAATCACCCGCTTGCCCTACTTGTGCGTACGAAGCACGTATTTTAGCATAACTCAAAACCGAATTATTCTTCAATGCGTCCAATTCTGTCAGGATAAAACCGGCTGACAAAGAAGGATAGAAAAATCCACGGTTACCGCGTGGCATTGAAGAGACATAGTCTTTTCTCCCGGTTGCATTTAGATAAAGCATGTTTTTCCATGTAGCAGAGACATTCCCAAAGAAACCTACAGTTCGATTGCCTAACTGAGAAATTGTATTGCTTTTAGTAACAGTATTATTTAAATTATTCCAACCTGGAAAATTAAATGTTTGCCCATAAGCATCAAGGGACTTAGTTCGGTCATCGTTCACTTCATTTCCCAACAAGGCTGCAAAGTCCCAATCCTCATTCAACTTTAAAGTATAATTAGCCGTCAATAATGAATTAAGCGTCGTTTTTGTATAAGTCAAATCTTCAGCTGAGCCCATACCTCCTTGGTGACCGTACCCCCAGATAGTTTCATACAAGGAATTATACGTATCAACACCTAATTGGTATTTCACATCTAATTTCTGATTTTGAGTTCCTAATCCGGTATTAAAATCAACAAAACTGTTTCCAAAGAAACGGCTAGTTCCTTCGGTAAAGGAATTATTACTTTTATCAGTCGACCAGTAAGCAGCATCAAAACCGGATGTCGAACGGTATGTATTTTCCGTATAAGGGTCACCTGCATAATGGGAAGGAATTCCTTTCAAATCATACGAAGCTGGAGAAGGATAAACTGTCGCTACAATACCATCGTTTGCACCTGTCGATTTATCAATATGATTTTGTGTGTAATTAGCATTAAATCCAACCTTCCAATGGTCATCGAGTTTTGTTTCTGCTGTAGCTTTTGCGGAATACCTTTCCATACCGGTACTTGGGATAATCCCTAATTGATTGGTTGAGGACAAAGTGATGGAATACGTAGTTTTTTCCAATGCCTGGCTAACATTAAATGAATTACTATTCGTAAAACCTGTACGGAAAAAATCTTTAATATTATCATAAACCTGAGGCTTTGCCCAAGGATCCAATCCTGCATTTGCGCGTTGTACTACGTAATACTCCCCTGGATGCATACCATATTTTTTTGTGTATTTATTATCAGTCTCACCTCCATAACTTGCATCTTTTGGTAAATCAGAGATTTTAGGTCCCCATGATTTTGACGCTGTAGGATTATACACCCCATAACTTCCTTGCGCATATTCAGTTTGAACATTTGGATAACGAGCAACAACGTCAGCACTTGTATTAGTAGAAAAGGTAATCACAGGTTTCCCTTTTACATTGTTTTTTCCGCTTTTGGTCGTAATAATAATGACGCCGTTTGAAGCTCTGATACCGTATAATGCAGCTGCAGCCTGTCCTTTCAGAACTGTCAGAGTTTCAATATCGCTTGGATCTATATCCATCCCACGATTCGAAAAATCCGCAGCAGTCACACCATCACCAGTAGAAATATCAGCGGCAGATGAAACCGGCATACCATCTATCACATATAGAGGAGTATTGTTACCCGTAAAGGACCGCGCACCACGAATGGTTATTTGAGAAGAAGCTCCCGGCATACCGCTTGAAGGAGTTACGGTTACACCAGATACTTTCCCATCCAATGAGCTAGATAAGCTCGTACTACCTGCACGCTGCAAATCCTCTCCTTTTACTTCCTGTGTAGCATATCCTAATGCTTTTTGATCTCTTTTAATACCAAATGCAGTCACCACAACTTCTTGAATTTGTCTTGAATCGGGTTCCAATTTAACAACTATGTTGTTTTTTGCTTCAACTTCCATCGTCTTCATACCGACATAGGAAATAACAAGATTTTTTGCATTTCCCGGGAAATTGAGTCTAAATTTTCCATCTGTATCAGTAATAGTACCTAAAGTTGTACCTTTTACCATAACAGTGGCTCCAATAACCGGTTGCCCATCATCTGAGGAAAATACATTTCCCGAAATAGATCTTGATTGAGCGTTAACCAAACCTACACCTACCAAAAACAGGCAAGTCAATAAGAACGTCAGTTTTCTCATAAATTTAACATTTTGTTTATTAATCTTCTTTAATTTGCGTTTCCTTAAAATGAAATCATTTTATCAGTTTGCAAAATTAGAGTATTAATATTAAAAAAACAAGTGTTTTTGATGATAAAACGAAATTATATGCAGATTTTTTGTGTCAAATCGTAGGGCAATTGAAGTCTCTGGATAAATATATCAGAGAAATTGTTTCTTTTTAACATGCTGATAATTTGCTATATAATTATGTATGTGAATATTAATCTTATTTTTTACCTGAAATAAATTTGGTCCCAACAGGAATAAATAATTGTTATAATATATAAACCCAGTTAAAAAATAAATAAATCAATGTGCAAATTTAACGTTGTAAACTAATATAATTGCCAATAATGTCTGCATTTACAAACATATTAATACAATAAAATGATGTTCAGATACAAATTGCACCTAATATAAGCGCGGAACTATCAAAAAGAATAATAAATATTTACATAAACCTAAGTAAAAATCACCTCTGATTCTTTATATATTTTCATATTATTATAAAAAATAAAATAAACTAATCATTTCTATACATTAATATAGAAAACACAAGCCACTCCACAATATAGAATACAATAAGGGAACAATTAAAACAACTATTTGAATAACCAACGTCATTTATATAAAGCCTCAAATGCAAATTGACACTTCTACTCTTCCATAGTTTTGCGGATTACTTTTTCTGATACGTTTATAAAGCAGGATTTTAAATGTAGGTTTTCAGGACGCTCCATTTCAATTACTGTTCTAAAGGACATTGCCATATGGGTAGTTACCAGAATAGATATTCCTTCAAAAAAACTTCTTATTAAATCTCGCCAATCAATTCAGGGTGTGAAATAAAATTGCAACTATATAATCAAAAATGGAAAACCGGAGAATAGATTTCATAAAAAAGACTGACCACATATATTATGAGCCAGCCTTTTTAGTTGATGATAAAGCGTTATTATTTAAAGTCTATGACTGTTTCATCCTCAGACCAACGAGTACGGCGATAACCTTCAACAAAGTAAGTGTTACCAGCTGATTTCGTTTTAGTAAGTTTGAATGCAATCCTATCACTCATTACACCGGATTTCATAACAACTGAATTCAGAGTTACTTTAGCTTCTGTAATAGTGATGGTATCAATGACAGCATTCATTGCATAAGTTGGCCAGGTAGTACTCGCTGCAACATTTAAATTCTGAGTTACACCGGAAGTTGAGAATGACAGTCCAGCAACATCACAGGATATCTTTGACATAACCGTCCTTGGAACCGAGGTAACTGGGCTAAAAGTAGGGATACTGGATGTAAAGCGTAGCCACATTTGATTTGCAACATTATCACTGGTATTGTATGTACCAAGCGTATACATCGCTGTAGTCGAGACCATCACTCCCGTTGTTAAATTCGTGATGCGTACTCTCCACTCTCCCGACAACGGATAGATCGGCGAATAGTCTACCTTCGGATCAGAATATGTTTCGCAGCTCGTAAACGAAACCGCCAGAATACAAAATAAAAAGATTGATTTTATTATTGATTTCATATTTTTTATTTTTAAAATGTTTAACCTGTTACTCAAATTAGTTATGAATGTCAAATTTGTAAAGTAAGGGTTATTCACTTAGTTGTTTTTTATTCAGATATTACTTGTGCCACCACATTTTAGTATCCAATGGAATAACTGCTGGTGTATTCGGGTTATAATCAGACGAAGTCTTCGGCAGCAGGAATCTATAAGGAAAATGTCCGGCAGGCAAAACAGAGCCTAAAGAAGGTGTCAATGTACCAACAACATAACTTGAGTTATATAGCGCAATACGTGATAAATCGGTTACACTCTGTGTTCCCAATGCAGGAATACCTGTCCGGCAAATATCGAAATACGCATTCCAGGAATCAGTACGTACTGAAGCTACCCATTTCTGCATTAAGATACTGTTCAACATAGCATTCATGTCGGTCTGTTTAAATTCGTAAGCACCACCGGCTGCAACAAAAGTTGAACCATTTAATCCCCAACGAGAGAATGCACCTTTTACAGCTAAATCATAAGCTATTTTTGCATTAGCAGCATTATTGAGTCTTGCCCATGCTTCAGCCTGCAAAAAATAACTTTCTGCTGCTGATGCAAAATAAACAGGATCAGTGGCAGCCAAAACAGCCCTGGAAGAACATGTCTGAGGAAAATAAGTTGAACTTAATGCCGTTATGCCATATGATCCTTGATCTACACCTCTGTAATAAGGAGCAAGTGATGATGGAACATTTTTAAGTGAATCCTTAGCAGCAGTAGCTCCTGGTTTAAGATACTGGGTAGCAGGTTCAGCAAAAGATGCAATCCGTGGGTCATTGGAATTTTTCAAGAATGCAATCAAAGTGGCACTGACACGAATATTGGATGTTGTATTCAATTTCCTGCGGTCATTTTCGTATAACGGATTGGACTTATTCTCTGCATCAGTGAACTGTGTCATTTTTGCATCGGTAGCAAGTAAATCGCCTTCAGTCAGCAAGGATTGTATAGCCACTTGGTTTGTTGTAAAATCCCTCATCAAAATCTTCAACTTCAGAGTCTTTGCGAACTTAATCCATTGGTTGATAGCTACAGCATTTGTAACTACATTTCCAGCTGCGTCTTTTCCGAATATCATGTCTTTAGCACCCATAGAAGTTGCTACTGCCAAAGCAGAGTCTTTATGAGCAACAGCAGCATCCAGAAGGGCAATAATACCGGCATCAACTGCTTTAGGGTCATCAAATTTCGGAGTCAAATTAGCATCTCCCATTAACGCTTCCGTGAATGGAATATGTTCGTATAAACTGACCAACATGTTGAAATTGAATGCTGTCAATACTTTTGCAGCAACCCAATAATTCCAGGCACGTTCAGTTTCCGACTGAGAAATAACACGTTTTAAATCTGGTAACGCACCTGAATATGCAGCAGCCCAATAGCGGGTAAAGTAACTATTATTATTCGCCAGGTTGTACTGGTCAATAGTAGTATATTGCTGTGAAGTATTGTTCTGCGCATAATGTTGAGCCCAGAGGGCACCGGTTAATTGCACATCACAACCCAATATGGAAGCCGACCAGGTTGTACCGGAGGCAAACAATAAGGGTGTACTTGCTGTTGCGGGATAATTTGGATCTTTATTTATGTCCAGATAGTTGGTACATGCTGTAAACAATACAGCGACCAAAGATAACCCCAGGAAATAATTTATTATTTTTTTCATAAGGAATATATTTTTGTAAGATAACTATCAAAGTTATAAAATAATTCTGACACGTTACCTTTAATTGATTAAAAATTAAGTTTAAGAGATACCCCAAGATTACGTACTGAAGGAGCAGACGAAAACTCTCCAAAATTGGACGTAATATCGTTCCCGTAATTGGATTGATCAGGATCTACAAAATTATTCTTTGCAGCTGTCCACATAAGCAAATTCTTTCCGATAACACTAAATTGAGCAGAATTCAAAGGAGTCTTAGCCAGTAATTTCTTAGGTAAATTATAGCTTATCGAAACTTCTCTAAGCTTTACATAAGTCCTGGGCAATACACTGTTTCCTTCCAGTCCTTTATTGTTGGTCGAATAATTCCAATAACTCAACACACCGCCTGTGGTCATTAAAGGTATATCGTTTTCAGCATACACACCTGTTGAAATTATTTTTACTGAGTTCGGCACCAAAAATGGTTGACGGGCATTAAACGTCGTGTTTGTACCGTTACCATTCCAGTCAAGCATACGGGCAGTGTTGCTATAGAAATAGCCTCCCTGGCGATAATCGAATACAGCGCTTAATGAGAATGCCTTATAGGTAAAGCTCGTTGTTAAGCCCATGGTAAAATCAGGATTTGATGAACCAATGGTTCTGTAAGCATTCGCAACCGTTAAAGGTATTCCACTTGAGTTCACAACTGTTTTTCCATAGTATGGTGATTTTGTGTCTGTCACTGTTTGAATCAATGGAACCTGAAATATACCCACCTGTTGACCTTTTAGCATAACATAGGTGACATCATAAGCACTTGTCCATAAGTAACTGTCTACATTATCCCAAAGTTCTTTAACAAGACTCCAGTTTTTGGCAAAGGTAACACCCAATGCCCACTCAAAGTCTTTGGTTTTCACCGGTGTTCCATACAGATGTACCTCAATTCCTTTGTTGTTGATCCAACCCACATTTCTTACCTTAGTAGTATAACCCGACTCAGGAGAAATACCTGCAGGAATGATTTGGTTTTTTGTATCACGGTCATACAAAGCAACATCCAATCCCAATCGGCTGTTTAACATTTTCATATCCAAACCGACTTCGTACTCTGTCGTAATTTCAGGTTTTAGGTTTTGGTTTCCCAACGTGTTCGACTCAGTTAAACCTGAAACTCCATTAAGTGGCAAATATACATTTCCAAAACCTAAAGCAACTTGTACCGGCTGAAACTTATTATTGGTAAGATACACACTGGCATCATTACCTGTCTGGCCAATTCCGGCACGTAACTTTAAATAATTTAACGTCTTACTTTGAAGTGATTTTACTGCATCGGTCAGGATAACCGAAGCATTGGCGCCACCATAGAAGAAACTATTTTGGGCAATTGGAAGTGTTGACGACCAGTCATTTCTTGCCGATAATCCTAAAAATGCCCAATCCTTGTAGGAAACATCTCCTTGTAAAAACAAACCAATTAAACGTCGATTGTAACTATAATTATAATTTGTCGACCGGTTTGAGTTCTGGTTGATTGTTGCAGGTGAAGTTCCGTTAAGAAGACTATACCAGTTGGGTACATCTAATGCGGTCTGGATTGCATCGATTTCAGTTTTTGTTTGTTGGTTCAGATTCCATCCGGCATTACCGGTAACACGGAAATCTGATCCTAATGCATAATCAGCAGATAAAATAGCTGTTGCATCGATTTGGCTATAAGCATTATTATCTTCTTCATAGTTCCCAGGTATTGATTTCGAAGAGAACTGGTTGGCCCATCCGGTAGTACTTTGCGACACTTGAGCTGACCAGCTTTTCGTGCGTGAATTTGTAAAGTCACCACCTACACGGCCCAAAGCTTTCAAGCCTGGAATAATATCGTAACTTACTTCAACCTTCCCGTATACACGGTCATCTTGATAAACACTTTGGTTATTGGCAATAATCCAGTATGGATTTTGCGCATAACCTGTGTAGAAGTTATCGATATTGTTGTATGGATTATTGATATCTTTCAAATCCTGTAGATTCACATCCACCGGAGATTGAATAATGTCCTGAAACAAGGTTGCACCCGTTGCACCGCCTTGTCCGTCTCTTACCTGGCGAATGTCTTTGCGTACATAATTAAAATCCATGTTAGCATGGAATTTCTTATAATTTGCATCCCCACGGAACGAAATTGTATTTCGGTGGTATTTATCTACATCCGAAGGCAAGACACCGTCCGAAGAAACATTGTTGTATGAAAACACAAATGAAGTGAATTGATTTCCGGCCGAAATGCTAATGTTGTTGGTCAACTCAAGTCCTGTTTCATAAAAATTTTTCAGATTGTCTTTCACACTTGAAAAAGATTTTACACGTTGAACCCCTGTTGCATCATAAACCCCATTTGCGTTCAACGGGGCACCCCATTTACGCATCATGCCATCCAATGCAGGTCCCCATGAGCCGTTTTCACCTAAACCAGGTTCTGGAGTTCCTGACTGATTCAGTAAAGGCCAGCCCTGTCCGAACATATTCTGGTATTGTGGGACACGCAACACGTTTGACATGGTAGCAGCGCCACTATAGGACACTTTAATTTTCGAATCAGCACTTCCCCGTTTGGTGGTAATCAGAATCACACCATTGGCAGCACGCGTACCGTAAAGGGCGGTAGAGGAAGCTCCTTTAAGCACTGTTACAGAAGCTACATCATCCGGGTTAATATCACCGGCCTGGTTACCAAAGTCAACTGCCTGATTTGTTTGTCCGGCTCCCATAAAGGAATTCTGGATTGGAATACCATCAACAACATACAAAGGTTGGTTGTTGTTAAACGAAGTTATAGCACGAATAATCACCTTTTCTGAGGATCCTGTTCCTCCGGAGCTGGATACATTTAAACCGGCTACTTTACCGGTCAACCCACCTGTTACAGACAATGGAGTTGCACGGTTCAATTCATCTGCCTTTACAGTGCTGGCAGCATACCCTAAACTCTTTTCAGATCTTTTTATACCCATTGCAGTTACAATGACTTCATCAATCTGTCTGGAATCTGTCTCCATCTTAATTTCCAGATTGCTTTTGGCATCAACACCCACTGTTTTCATTCCTACGTAAGAAATAACAAGCGTTTTGGCATTTACCGGGGCATTGATCTTAAATTTTCCGTCTACATCAGTAATGGTACCTAAAGTTGTACCTTTTACTACTACAGTAGCTCCAATAACAGGTTGCCCATCATCTGCGGAAAAAACTCTTCCCGAAATAGATTTTGTTTGAGCATTAACCAAACCTACACCTACCAATAATAGGCAAGCCAATAAGAACGTTAGTTTTCTCATAAATTTAACATTTTGTTTATTAATCTTCTTTAATTTGCGCATTTTTCTAGCGTCTTCTTTTAATCTGGTTGCAAAAATAAAGCATTAATAATTAAAAAACAAGTGTTTTTGATGACAAATAGAAAATTTATGCAGATTTTTCGTGTCATATTGTAGGCAAACTAGATTTATCAGATACTGGCCTGGCCAAATTAACATTTTTATTCTAAATTTACAATTCATCTATATAATTGATATTAAGCACTTTAATCTATATAGATTCTTAAAAATCAGATCCACTTTATTATTTATAAACAAATAATAAAAAGAAACAGCATAAAATATTTTTTTTTATCTAAACTCAACTTTAACACTTCGGAGAGTTAAAAAGAAGCAAATTTCAGTCGTAATTAGAGCAAAAAAATATAGATTACGGATATTTTTACACATTTTGTACGGCTTTTTATTCATCAACTTACAATTAGAAACCAAAATGAGCCATATTAGAGTTGCACTAAAAGTGATTTTTTATACAACATAAATGTTAAAACAAACATTTCTTTAACCTTAATAATTTTCCTTAGTAATCAAAAGAAATTCTTGCTACAAGTCTGGTATTTTGCTACGCATATATTTATTTTATTATTCTCAAGCTGACTGCAAATGATTAGGCATTCATTCCCTGCATAAAGAGACTTTATAGAGGGTTGAGAGAGGGTTGGAAGGGGTAAACCTCAATCAACCCTCAATGAACCCTCAATGAACCCTCTCTCAACCCTCTCTCAACCCTCTCTCAACCCCCTCCGAACAGAGAACAAATGAAGACAATGTAAAAGGCAAGTAAACATGCGCATTTATTGTACTATAAGTTGAAAATCGGGAAGTGAATCAGCGTTAAGCGAGTCAAAACGAATGGGATATCGAGAAATGCATGATATCAATCGACGGAACAATAACCCGGGATTGTTGATGTTCAGCAGGTGCCAATTAATTGAAACGGGTAAAAACAAAGTATTACCTGAGTTTGTTTCTAATCTGGAAATTCTTTATATCTGACAAATCTCTTTATTGTTTCAGGATTACATAGTATTACAAGCAATCGGATTACTTACTAACTTTAATCGATACTGATATTATGAAAAAGAACTGCCTTTTACTTACAGCACTCTGCCTTTTTGCTGCTGCTTTTGTGTCATGCAGCCAGAAAAAGATGGAGAAGAAAGAAATTGTGATCGCCATTATCCCGAAAGTAGATAATGCAATCTTTGATCAGGTTAAACAAAGTGCAACCAAAGCGGCAAATGAGCTAGGAGTTGTGTTAACCTGGGAAGCGCCCACTTCCATTGACGGAAAAAGACAAAAAGAATTGATGGAAAATCTTATTCACTATAAGGTGGATGGAATTTTAATCAGTTGTAACGATGCTGAGATATTAAAAGACCCGATAAACGATGCGATAAAAGCCGGCATAAAGGTAGGAACCTTTGACTCTGACTGTCCCAAAAGTGATCGGATCTTCTATATCGGAACAGATAATAAAAAGGCCGGCAAGATATGCGCCGAAACCATGATAAACTTATTTGAAAAAGCAAAGAAGAAACCGGAACAGATTTTTATTTTATGCGGTGGTGTGGGCGCCCTGAATATGACAGAAAGAATATCCGGATTTCGGTCGGTGATAAGTGACGGAAAGATATCGAATATCGAGTATTCGTATGAACTACCCGATTACGGAGATGATTTAGTAACATACAGTTTAACCCACAATCCTAAAATCAACGGAGTACAGTTATTTTGGGGCGTTCCGGTTCTGAATGGGGTAGACAGCATTCCGGCATTGTCGAAATTTATGAAACGCGGTGGCATTTCCGTCTTCTTTGATGTTTCCAGACCATTACTAAGATATATTAAGGAGAATCCACGTTGTGCAACAATGAAACAGGATTTTCGTTCTATGGGTTACGACGGCGTACTGAATCTTTACAATGCCATCAAAGGACAATCCTATAAAATGGAGATCCTATATGATGTAAAGGTGATTGATCAAAGCAATGCCGAGGAAGAGCTAAAAAAGCTATAAACAAAAAGGAGAGTCGGCCTTACCACAAACCAGACATAAAAAACCCCGGTAAACAATATGTTTATCGGGGTTTTTATGGTGACCGCGGTGGGATTCAAACCCGCAACCCCCACATCCGTAGTGTGGTACTCTATTCAGTTGAGCTACGCAGCCATTATTTTTCTTTAGCGAGTGCAAAGATAGGTAATTTTTTAAAACTACAAAGGCTTTTTTGGGAAAAAGTTATCCGGTAAATTGGGCTGATTGGTTAATTAGCTGATTATATGAAGCAAGAGCTTCAAATAATCTTGTAAATTTAGTTGCCTCTTAGTTCCGACGTCTACTCCTGGTACCTCTCTTTATGTCAGTCTTCACTCCCCGTTAGTCAATCCTCATTTTTCAATGCTCTACGCTATTACAAAATCCAGTTGTTTTTTATCCAGGTTTGCTTTTGCAACTTTCACGGTTATTTCATCGCCAAGCTGGTAACGTTTATGCAGTTTACGTCCAATCAGACAATAGTTTTTATCGTCAAAAGTATAATAATCGTCATCCAGATCACGAATAGGAATCATGCCTTCACATTTATTCTCAATCAATTCAACATAAATGCCCCATTCCGTAACCCCGGATATCACTCCGTCAAAGACCTGACCTAACCTGTCGGCCATAAACTCAACCTGTTTGTACTTAATAGAAGCACGTTCGGCATTGGAAGCCAGTTGTTCCATGTCGGAGCTATGCTGGCAATAACCCTCCCATTCCTCAGCATTAACACTAGGTCCACCTTCAGCATACTTTTCGAGCAAGCGGTGAACCATCATGTCCGGATACCGGCGAATAGGGGAAGTAAAATGTGTATAAAAGTCAAAGGCCAGTCCGTAATGGCCCAGGTTATGTGTGGAATACACTGCTTTTGCCATAGACCGTATGGCCAGTGTTTCAATCAGGTTTTGTTCCTTTTTGCCCTGTACCTCGTCGAGCAATGCATTAATAGAGGCCGAAACAGCTGTTTGTTTACCGCTTGTTTTCAGATTATAGCCAAAACGTTTAATAAAGACAGAAAATGTATTCAGCTTTTCAGGATTTGGGACATCATGAATACGATAAACAAAAGTCTTTGCTTTTTGACCTTTCCCCGGTCGGCCGATATGGGTAGCCACCGTTTTGTTGGCCAATAGCATAAACTCTTCAATCATTTTATTAGCATCTTTTT
>Ga0302285_10000857_pt1 | contig 16648 bp, 11 predicted proteins | sample III_Fen_E2_2_FD_200455 | JGI IMG/M metagenome (GOLD analysis project Ga0302285, IMG submission 200455) | Peat permafrost microbial communities from Stordalen Mire near Abisko, Sweden - III_Fen_E2_2 | ecosystem: Environmental > Terrestrial > Soil > Wetlands > Permafrost | place: Sweden: Abisko... | reverse complement strand
GACTGTTATTTGTGTGTATTGGTATCGGTCGATGCAAATACTGCATACTCTGAACTGATAATTTCTCTTCGAAATGAGTTTTGACTTTCATTTTATACTGTGTTTCGTACCTCATTAAGACTTATATTGTACCGAAAGAGGCTGGATCTCTCTTGGGTATCCTTTCCGTTTTGCTTCTGTGAGACAATTTATTCTCTATCTTATTCATATTGCTTGAATTTTACTTTTGAGCTATTTGCTCCATAAATTATTCTTCTAAAACACCGACTTCGGAGGTGTTTTTGCCCCTGAAAGGGCAAGTAATTTTGAGCTGCTGAAAGAATTTCAAGCAGCTCAAAATACAACTTGCCATTTGCTAAATGCAAATGTGATTAGCCTTATTGATTGCTTTAAATGTACCTGTCACTGAGTTTGTAAATGACAGTGCAAAATTAGTTTCTCTTTATGAGTTGTGCCATAGTTATATGTAAGACAAAAGTGGTCAGGCTGAGACAAACAGAGACAGTTTGAAAAAGGGTCATATTTTCTTTCTTTATTTGCAAGTAATATTTATTGAAAGCTTTATTGATATAAATGAATCTTGAGAGATTGATAATTTTAAAGATAGAAAACTTGTTTTCAATAAATATTGTAATCTTGTATGCTTGTTTAAGTACAATCTTGTAACCATGTATACAAGTTTGTATAAATGGTTACATAAAATATTGACAACAAGATATTTTTCAACTAATCATTATTGAATTTAATATTAACATATTGCAATAAAGAAACTCTTATTTAAAAAAATAAATATTTCACACTTTTTTTATTTATCATAATTATGTCAAATCAAACGAATATTCCAAAAGTAAATGAAGAATTTATGAAAGAAGTTATTTCACAAGGTTTTCCGTTGAAACAGGATACTATCAACCTAAACGAGCGAGCTATCATCAAAGAAAATGAACCGGCTATCGAGACTTCAAAAATAAAAGAAGTCGTAAAACGAAAACGAGTTGAGCAAACAAATTATCGGGAGATCTATTTTAAAAGAGTAGATTTCACGGACCGGCAACCATTTTGGCTCACCAGAGAGACCCACTTGACCCTTTTGAAGATAGTGAACGTGATCGGCGGACACAAAGCAACCTTTAGTAGTTATGTGGAAAATATCATACGACAGCATCTTGAAAGTCACAAAGAGGAAATCAATGAACTGTATGAAAATGAATTCAAAAGGCCAATATTGTAGTAAAAATACAGATGCAAGTGTATTGGTAACTTTTTAAAGCCGTAAACACTCTCGTCCTCTTCATGCGAAGCGTAAACCATTTTACATTTTTTTCTTCATATTTATATAGAGAATAGATTGTACGGTGGTAACTCACATTATATTGCACAAAGTGCCAAATACGTTCACAAATAATGAAAAGCGATAAATGCCCCTCATAAAAAGGGGCTGGGGTTTTCATTTTTTGTATTCCTCTGTCCCCTATCAGTCAAAAGCGGTTCGGGAAAAACTACCTTAATTACACGGGATTTTTGCCGAACTGCTTTTGCGGGGCATTAAAGTTTACTAAATCATCAAAACAGCAAAACTAACTGAATTTACAAGCATATAAACACTAAAGGCTACGATCAGATAAAGAACCAATTAAACAAATTAAGTATATAATGACAAATAATCAGGTTAATTGAATATTACTTTCTATCTTTGAGGAAAATTAATTAATAAAGTTGAAAATGAACACATCATTTCAATTTTAACAAGTTGGTTATGCGAACTACTTTGAAAATTGACAATTTTACTCTGTAGAAAAATAGAAGCGATATCACTAGTGTCCACTTAAATTCATTAACAGTTCTTTGAGGCCATTATAAATCTGCATATTACATTCAAAAATGTTACGTGACGATTTGAATTATTTAATTTCTTAAAAATATAGATAATTGGCAACATGATAATTATTATTTTATGAATATTATTTCAGTTGGTTTATAATTGATTATTAATTAAGTAATTGATAATAATGGATTTAATATTTCATTGTCAATAAATAATGAGATTATTTCTTTAAATATTTAAGTGGACACTAGTGAAGCGATATAACTAAATGAAATCAATCTCATATAGATATATGCGAACTGGTAATTCGCATACTCAAATTTGAGTTCGCATATACAAGCTGTTGTGTACCATGCTAAAAAAAATGTATATTTAAAAAATGTTATGATACTATAGATTGCCAACGTTACACATGAGTAATAGGACAATCGAGAATAATGAGACTTATGAATAAAGAAAAGTATTTACAAATCTTTAATTATTTGCTTGAGTTTTCAAAACTTAGAAGCAAATCAGTAAGAGACATTCAAAATTCATCAAATTATCTTGATATTGTTTGGTTATCAAATATTCCTATAAATGATAAAATAGATTGTGTTACTCAAGAAAATTTTTCAAATGAAGGCAATTATTGGTTAAAAGTTTCAAAACCTAATGAACCAGAAACACCTATATTACCAAAACTACCTCAGGTTCTTGAAAAGTGGATAGTTCCGGAAACTTTACTTAACAAGGATGAATTACCCGAGTTAATATTCGAGATTGAGATTGAAGGTAGTGTTCATAAAATTGAAGATAATCCTGATATCAAAAAGAAATTTGAAGAATACTGTGAGAACAAATGGTTTAATGAATCAGATAATTATTGGAAAGAAAAGGAAATATATGACCAGAAATATAAAGTATATGACCAAGTAAACTTAGTCTACAAAAGGCTTTTTTCTATCTACAATAAATCTCAACAATTTGGAGAAGAATACGAACTTATTATTGCCGTAGGGTTAATGCATTTTAAAGAAAGTGATGAAACCCCTTTAATATGCAGACATATTCTTTCAGCAAAAACTGAAATTCAATTCGAATATTCAAAAAGAGATTCAAGTATCATTCTAAGCCAAAGTTTAGAAAATGGGTTAGTAATTGAAACCGATGCAATTATAGATTTGTTTGAACAATTCGATTCAAATGATATTATTGAAGCAGAAAAACGAGCCAAAGAATTAATAAAAGTGAAAGAATTAGTTAATCCTTTTGAATATGATATTCATGAAGTGTTACAGCTTTTGGCGGACAGGATAAAGCCTGGAGATGGGAAATACAGTGAAGACCTTTCGAAAAATAAAGAAGTTCCAACAAAAGAAACGATTTTTTATGCACCAGCTTTAATTCTTAGAAAACGAGATACAAGAAGTTATACTTCAATGTATGAAAAAATAATTGAAGAAATAAAAACAACACCAGAACTTCAAATACCAACATTAGATGATTTAGTTGGCGTGGAAAACAAAATTGAATCTGATATTTCAAATTCTCAAACTGATAGCTCAGAACTTAATACTGATGACACTATATATTTCCCAAATAAATTCAATGATGAACAAATTGCAATTATAAAAAAAGCCAGATATAATAATAAAGTGTTGGTTCAAGGTCCTCCAGGTACAGGGAAGTCGCACACAATAGCCAATCTTATTTGTCACTTGTTGGCTAATGGAAAAAAAGTTCTTGTAACAGCATATACCAAACGTGCCTTAGAAGTTCTTAGAGATAAATTGCCAGATGAGTTTAAAAACTTAACTGTAAACCTTTTGAGTGGAGATTCTTCTTCAATACGAGATTTAGAAACAAGTATAAATAGAATTAATGATGAATTATCGGACACAGATATAGATGCTCTAAAAAATGAAATTGAAGAACTAAAAGTAGAATTATTAAGATTAAAGGAAGAAAGGGCGTTCAATACAAACGAACTTCTTAAGATAAAAGAACATTTAACACGAACATTTAGTATTAACCCCCAATATCATGGTACTTTAACAGAAATTGGAGCATTATTAGATTTAAACAGAAAAAGATTTAACTGGTACAAAGATGATTTTGATAATTATGAAAATGTAGAAATCATTGAAAAATTAAAATCATTCATATCCAAGTTTAATCTTTATTCACAAACCGATGAAGTAATTTATAATTATCAATTGCCAGAAAACCAAAAATTATTTGGAATTGATTCGTTTCAAGATTTCAAAAATACTCTTCAGAGAGTTGATCAAAACAACCTTACAGAAGGAAATTGCAACCTAATTAAATCGAATAATTTAGAAGATGTCAAAAACTTACTGAAAGAATTGTCCACAATTCTAAAGAAAATAGAAACTGTTTTTTTACTTCAGAAACAGGAAGTAATTGAGGATGGATTAAGGAACAATAAGCCAAGATGGATTGAGAAGATTGAAAAAACCACATTGATTCTAAATGAATTACAAAAAACAGATTTACGATTTAAAGACAATAATTTAGAGATAGTTTACCCAAAGAATAAATCATTAATATCTTTGAAGAATGATGCAAAAGTTCTTTTGGAGTTCTTAAACTCTGGCAATGCATTATCTGGTATAGGTTTCAAAATTAAGAAGGCATTCTTACCTAAAGAGATTAAAGAGAAACTATACTTTATTGAAAATGTTCTTGTCAATGGGAGCCCATGTGATACAAAGGAGGAGTTTGTAAATATTTTAGAAGATATTCGATTTAAACAAAATTTTATTGAGCTTAATGATATTTGGCAAACAGAGGAACAAGAGAAATCTTATGAAAAGTTGTTCAATCACTTCCAAAAACTTGTATCTCAAATACAACTTTTGCTTAATAATATTGATGCTGCTTTTGATAGGATAAAAGCACTAAAGGCTATTTCAAATATAGAAATTTCGGATTTTGATTCGGTAACCGTTTCAACATACTTAAATGATGTTGAAAATACTATGTCATTATTAAACTTGACAAACTATGAACAAAAAAGAAATGAATTAACCGAAATACTTGCACAACAAAATATTCATCCAATTGGAAAAGAAATTACACAAGCAATAGTTGACCTTGATGTCTCGAAATACAAATCATTAATTGCCACGCTGGAAGATTTACATGGAGTATTTAAAGAATACAACAACTATAAAAATACTGAAGAAAATTTAAAATATTATTTTCCAAATCTAATTGAAAAAATTTATGAAGGTAAGTTCTCTGAAAATGAAATACCTGAATTACAACTTGCATTATTCTTTAAGAATGCAGTAAATGAGGTAACAAGACTTTTAAGCAAAGATTTGGAATCTGAACTAAAGGAAAAGCTTAAAAGCTATGATTCTAAAGAGGAAAGCTTGATTGCTCAACTTTCTGCTAAAAAATCTTGGGTATATGTTCTTGAGAACTTAAATAAGAATAGAAGCCTTAGACAACATTTAGAAGCATGGGTTCAGGCAGTAAAGAAAATTGGAAAAACAGGAAAGAGGGCATTAAAATTTAGAAAAATTGCTCAGGATGAAATGGAGTATTGTAAAACTACTGTGCCTTGTTTGATAATGCCTTTGTATAAAGTTGCTGAAACAATTAGTCCTGAACAAGGTATTTATGATTATGTTATTATTGATGAAGCAAGTCAAGTCGGACCTGATGCAATATTTTTACTTTATATATCAAAAAACATAATTATAGTTGGGGATGATAAGCAGACATCTCCTGAATATGTTGGTGTTGATGCTAATACTATGACACCATATATTAATCGTTATTTAAAAGGCATTCCTTTCAAAGATTTTTATGGAACAGAATATAGTTTTTTTGATCATGCAAAGAGATTTTGTGAAGGCACTATAGTTTTAAGGGAACATTTTAGGTGTATGCCTGAAATAATTGAATTTTCAAATAAGCTATTTTATGTATCTGATGGAAAAGGGTTGTTCCCTTTAAAACAATATTCTGAAAATAGGTTAGAGCCATTGATGCATTATTATTGCCAAAACGGTTTTGTAGAAGGGCATGGTCCAAATATTCACAATGAAAAGGAAGGGACAGCTATTGTAAATAAAATAAATGAAATTGTCAACGACAATAGATATAATGGTAAAAGTATAGGTGTTATTTGTTTACAAGGAAACTCTCAAAGTGCATTGATAGAAACTTTACTTATTAAACAAATTGGGGAGAAAGAATTTAAGGAAAGAAAGATAATTTGTGGAAACTCAGCAAGTTTCCAAGGAGATGAAAGAGATATAATTTTCTTAAGCCTTGTAACAGCTAATAATCACAATCGTAGTGCATTAACCCGCCCGGAAGATGAAAGAAGATTTAATGTTGCAATGAGTAGAGCTATAGAACAAGTGTGGCTATTTCATTCAATTCTTCTTAGTGACTTAGGTAATCATAATGATTTGAGATATAAATTGTTGGATCATTTTATCAATTATAAACCTTCTACTCCGCCAATTTCAACCCAGATAGAACGTACTATGGGAAATCAACCTTCCCCATTTGATAGTTGGTTCGAAGTAGATGTTTTTAATGACATCGTAAATAAAGGTTACAGTGTTAAACCACAATACGATGTTGCAAGAGGAAAATATAGAATTGATTTGGTTGCCTTCTTCCCTGATGGTACTAAAATAGCAATCGAATGTGATGGTGATAAATGGCATGGAGCTGATAAATACCAAGACGATATGCTTCGTCAAAAAGTTTTAGAACGTTGTGGCTGGCAATTCTTTAGAATTAGAGGTGGAGAATATTACTCTAACAGGGAAAAAGCATTAGAACCATTATGGAAAATATTCAAAGAACACGACATTAAAACCATAAGTATTAAAATTGATTCACCAACAGAAAATCATGAGTTAATTGAAAATATGGAAGATATTGTTTATCAGCATGACATTGAAATTAAAAATGTAACTGAAGAAGATTCAGATATTGAGTGGGAATCAAAAACTTACTTCTGGAGTTCAATAGAAAAACCTGGCTATAGGTATGCACCTAATAATGAATTATGGTATAAAAAGAAAGAAGTTTCTAATGACCAAAATATTGAAAGTATAACTATTGATAATAGCCTAATTCAGCAAAGAGACGTATTGTCAGACCATCCCGACAAGATTATTCGATACTTTAACTTATATGATTCTGGCATTTATGTAATGTCCGAAAAAGATATAACAGATGCTAATTACATACTTCCGATAAAGTCCTCCCAGAAAAATGGTTATTTATTGCAATGCTATGAATCGGGGCATGTTAATAAAGTATATGTTTCAACCTTATTATCTCGTAAAATTGACAAGGAATATATGAATGGTTTAAACCATGATGGCAGTTTGAAATTATTGATAATTATTGAAACTGAAAAGGTTATCGGAATTTTCTTTTATGAAAATGGGATGAAAAAGTTCAAAGCTCATTTGACAGAGAACATTTCATGCAGGGAGCAACTTCATCTTCAAGGCTATAAAGTTATTTACAATGAATTTGACAAAATTGAATATCAAATCTTACCGTTAAAGATTCAGGATGATATAACTCGATTAATTTTTCAGAGTTTTACAGCTACTGGAAAACCAGTTAATAATAGTTACTACGATAATGAATGGTCTGTAATAAATAATTTTATCAATCGAAAAACAATTTTGAATGAGCCAATAATTGATAAACAAGCAATTGAAACATTTTCAATTATTAGTGATAATTCATCCGATTTAGAAATCAAGCTAAATAGTATAGTCAGAATAAAATATCTTAATATGGGGAAAGAAATTGACATTCAGTTAGTTGAAAATCATGTAAAAGAATTAGAAACAAATAATGGCATACAAAAAATAAATATTAACTCTCCTTTAGCATTATCAATTATTGGTAAGACTTTAGAAGACAGAGTTGAGATAAAAAACACGAATAATTTGATTGAAATTATGGAGATTATGAATTAAGCCCAATACATTGCCTTTCGTGCGGTCGGCCTATATTCGTCCAAGTCTGTAATTTTGCAGTCGGTGGATAGCGCAAGGTCTGAGCGAAGCGAGGACTTCCCGCCATGACGGGACAAGTAGTGCTGGAAATCGGAAAAGTATGCAACTTTGGTTTTATCTGTTGTAAACTGCATTGGTTTCCAGTCTAAGTTACACTTCGTTATACATATCTTAGCAGCAGTACCTTTGAACTATCAATCAGAGTGCAAACTTGGAATAAGAGTGGGATAAAGAACTATGGCATAACTAACGCCTCGTTCGTTAGCAACAAGACGAGGAAATCTCAATCATCCTTTTTTGATTTGAAAAATGGAAATAAATAATCACCAAATTTTTAAAGACTTATTTAGCCGACTTTCGGTTAAAGAGTTAAATGATAGGATTGAATATTTTCGTAATAATGTTGATATTCGATCTTCTTCCGAAGAAAAAATTAGGAATGAGTTAAAAAAAATTTTTACAGTTAAATATAAAGATGATTTTGTATCTTTTTTTTTAAATGCAGATATCGAGATTCCTCAATTTCAGAAAAACTATTTCTATCGTATTAGAGAGTTTCAATCGGAAGATTATTTAGGATTAATTACTAAATGTTTTTCGTCGATACAACGTAAGCAAGATGTATGGTGTAGACCAAATATTGAAGTGAAAAATTATGGTAGACTTAACAGGCCAGGAAAATCAGTACTATATTTATCTAGTCAGAGTGTTAATGCAATATACGAAAAAGAATGCAAAATAGGAGACTTCTTTTTTTTATCTATCTATCAAACTAAGTTAAAAAATATTAGAATGTCACAGATTCAAAACATTCAATATCTTGATGGCTTTTCAGAGGAAGAAAATGCAAAAAGAATATTAATGCATAACTTTTTATTCTCTGAATTTACAAAATATGTTTCAGCAGGGCGTGAATACCTCTACAAATCATCTCTTATTATTTATGAGGATTATTTTTGTAATGATAAAATAGATGGTTTTTGTTACCCTTCAATTGCATCAAATTTTAATATGGGTTATAATGTATGTTTTTCTCAAGAAAAAGTTGATTTAAACTTGTCTTTGGTCTGTGTTATGGTATGTAAATTATTGCCTTCTGATGGCAAAAGTGAATTTAGAGTTCAACCAATCTATGATGGACTATTAAAAGATGATAACACGATATCTTTTCACGATTACAATTCTGAATTTATTCAAAATAAAATTGGTGATTATAAAATGATTAGAGATTTAGGAATTTTATAACCCCCCTATGTCCCAGTCTGTACATTTGCAGTCGTTGTCCAGCGCAAGTCTGAGAGAAACGATGACTTATGCTGACAACTCAAAAAGTTTATAACTTTGTAATTTAATCTGTTGAAAACTGCATTGGTTTCCAGTCCAGGTTACACTTCATTAAACTTGAATTATCCAGCTAAGTGCAGACTTGGAACAAGAGGAAAAAAATAAAATACATACGTTGAATTAGGATTGTGAATCGTGAAAAAAGCAAAAGAGAAGAAAAAAGAAGCACAGGTCGTAGATCTGCGCTGACGCAGAATAGAGAAAAATAAGTATTATAAACTAAAAATTAACAAAATGAAAAGGAAAATAGTTCTATTGTTTGCGTTTTTACCTATATTTTGTTTTGCACAGAAAATAGACAAATGCTATACTGATGATTTTACTGGAAAGAAAACTGTTATAACGACTTGGGAAAGCATATTGCCAAGTTTAACTTCTGTTGTTCAATTTAGATTTAGATATGAAGGAGATAAAGCTTATTTTGAACTTGTATATCGAAATGGCATTGATGATTCTGTAGATAAAGGAAATGCTATTGAGTTTAAAACGAAAGATAGCATAAATCAACTTAGTAATGATAAATATACTATCATTATTTCTTCTCAAAAACCAATTGAAATACTTAGATATTGTGGTGATATGGATTTCTTCACTGATTCCAAAATTGAAAAAATAAGAATACATTTTAACAATGGGTATGATGGTTTTGATCTAAAACCTAATAAAGCACTTCTTATAGCAAAATCCTATAAAATATTCACTGATACTATAAAAAAATAAATGGGGTTAATCCAAATTTTGCATACTCATCCAAGTTAAGAATAAGAATTCAAGAATAATAATTTAGTTACAAACAAAAGAACAAGGATCATGGAACTAGTAATCTTGTCTAACGCAAGTCTGAGCGAAGCAGGGACTTGTTCTGACAACTCAAAAAGTTTAAAACTTTGCATTTTAATCAGTAAAAACTGCAATGGTTACCAGTCTTACACTTCGTTAAACTTGAACTATCCAGATGAGTGCAAACTTGAACAAGAGAGGGATAACTAATAATGTGTAAACTAGAATTCATAAAATACACAGCCTAAATTATTCATAAAATGAAAAAACAATTTAAATTATTATCGGCAGCCATTATTTTGGTAGTATTATCATCGTGTACCGGAAAAGGTGGAATTTCTGAAGTTAATTTGATCCCTGTAAAATCAGGAGCTGAATTTGAGTATATAGACAAAGAAGGGAAAATTGTGATCAATCCTCAATTTGAAGAAGCGTCCGTTTTCAGAAATGGAATTGCCTTGGTAAAGACATCGGGGAAAGATGCCAAATGGGGGTTTATTGATGAAAAAGGCAGTTATGTCATTAACGCTAAGTACAAATATGCCACAGTATTTAATGAAGGTTTGGCCTGGGTAGTTGTAGAAAACGATGCCCCAACGGCAATTAACGAGAAGGGCGAAATTAAAATCACACTTCAGAATGCCAAAGAAGTACGACTTTTTTTTGAAGGTCTTGCAGCATTTAGTACTGTGGATAAAGATGGGAAAAAAAAATGGGGTTTTATAGATAAAAATGGTCATGTGAAAATTAAGCCACAATTTGATCAGGTTAGTAGATTTAGCGAGTCTAAATGTGCCGTTGCCAATGAAGAAAGAAAATGGGGCTATATAGATGATAAAGGAAAAATCTCCATTAATTATCAATTTAACAATGCGCAATATTTCTCAAATGGCAGAGCAGTTGTTTCATCTGATAATAAATTTGGTGTAATTGGGAAAGATGGAAGGTACATAATTAATCCCCAATTTGAATTTATGATGAATGATGGTGACTGGTTTTTGATAGATCAAAATAATAAATGTGGATGGTGTGATGCCAAAGGAAAGATAATTATCAATCCTCAATTTACTAATGTTTGTTTGTTTTTGAATAATAAATTAGCTGCTGTTCAATCGGGCGATCAATGGGGATATATTGATAAGGAAGGGAAAATGTTTATTAACCCACAATTTAAGGCTGCCAAATCCTTTAATGGAAATTTAGCATTGGTGTATAGTTCTGATAAGATTGGGTTTATTAATGAAGAGGGCAAATATATTATTAATCCACAATTTAGTGATATTTCATCCGACTACACAGAATATTTAAGCGGAGGCACAATATATGGTAGTGTTGAAACAGATTTTTTTAATGCTGAGGCCGTAATTACTTTTAATCATAATCTGACTTACGGTTCTGTAACCGATATTGATGGCAACATATATAAAACCATAACCATTGGTACTCAAACATGGATGGCTGAAAATCTAAGAACTACCAAATACAGGAATGGCGTTGTTATACCCAATGTCACAGATAACACATCTTGGACAAGTTTAACTACCGGTGCTTGGTGCAATTACAACAATGATGCATCGAATGTTCAAAGAAAATACGGCAAACTTTACAATTGTTATGCTGCAACCGACAGTCGCAATATTGCTCCTACAGGTTGGCACGTTCCCTCCGATGCCGAATGGTCAACCCTTACCACTTATTTGGGTGGCGAAGCGGTAGCAGGAGGTAAATTAAAGGAAATAGGAACGGGTAATTGGACTAGCCCCAACACTGGTGCCACCAACGAAACCGGTTTTTCTGCCCTTCCGAGTGGCTACCGCGAAGGCTACGATGCTACGTTCGGCGCCGTTGGCATCTTCGGTAAATGGTGGAGTGCTACTGAGAACGGTACGGGCTACCCCTGGTATAGGTTCTTGTCCTACGGCTATAACTGGGCGAACAGGTACGACTCCTTCAAGACAAGTGGTTTCTCAGTGCGCTGTGTCAGGGATAATTGATTTATTTGATTATTTTCTCCTATTCGTGCCAGTCCGTACATTTGTAGTCGTTGTCTAGCGCGAGTCTTAGTGAAGCTGGAACTTATGCTGATAACTCGAAAAGTTTGTAACTTTGTAATTTAATCAGTTGAAAACTGCATTGATTTCCAGTCCCAATTACATTTCGTTAAACTTGAACTATCCAGCTGAGTGCAAACTTGGAACAAGGGATATCGAATTTGAACGAGAGAATGATAAAACTTTGAAGTATAGAGTACACCTTTTATGTAAAAAATCAATTCACTATAAAACTCAAATGATATGCTTTGTTATAAAATTTTAAATTCATTGGGTCTAATTCTTGGACTTATTGGAGTAATGTTCATTTTTTTTTGGGGACCACCACAACCTAACTTAGAAATTGGTATCGGGATAGGACTTGAAGATAATACACCAATTGATAAATCAGGGAAAACAGTTAAAGAACATAACGATGAAACTAAGACAAAAAGAAAGTTTTATAATAAAATGTCTAGACTCGGATTGGCTTTTATCTTTATAGGATTTCTGATACAACTGATTTCAACATGGTTGTAGAATGATTGTAATAAATCCCTATTCGTGCCAGTCTGTACATTTGCAATCGTTGCTGAGCGAAAGTCTGAGCGAAGAGGAGACTTTCGCCTAGACGGGACAAGTAGTGCTGAAAATCGGATAAGTTTGTAACTTTCATTTAATCAGATGAAAACTGCAATGGTTTCCAGTCCAAGTTACACTTCATTATACTTAAACTATCAAGCCGAGTTCAAACTTGGAACAAGAGGTGACTGATTGTTGTTTGAAAAATCTTTGACGAATTGTCCACCTGAATAGAATAATTAATATGAATTAAATTGAGAATATGGATATTGAACCTTTAAAATTTCTATATAAAGAAGACATCATTTATCATTATACGAAAGCCAATACGGCTATAGATCTCATTCTTTATAATCAACATTTGAAATTTAGTCACAGACGACAGTCAAACGACCCAATTAAAAGTAGAACATCTAAAAGAGTCACACTATATACCGGACCTGAAGTACGTAAGCCAATCAGTGAAGAAACGGATTCAGATTCTGAATGCTTACATGAATTCATAATTAGTTTGGAAAATAAATTCCATCAAGTCTGTTTTTGCAAAAATCAAATGGGAGAAGTTATTGCAAGTGAAAAATACCACGGTGATTTTGAAGGAAATGAAGAATTTTTTGGATTTGCAAAGCCTAGAATGTGGGAACAGTATGCTGATAATTATACCGGAGTTTGTATCGCATACTCAAAAGAAAGAATTTTAGCTTTGAATACTAATATTGATTTATTGGAAGATGATATTAAATATTTGATTTATAATGAATTGTCATATAAAAAACTGGGCGATATTTATGGAAATAGTTTATCAAATTTAGGTGTAGAGCAATGCAATAAAGAGAGTGAAGAAATTGTAAAGAAATCATTCTTTTATAAACACAAAGATTATGAAGGAGAGAAAGAATACAGAATAGGAACTTTGTATGATGAAAATAAGTGTGTGTGTGAAGAAATTAGAGGTGAATGGAATTCTGACAAAACCATAATGTTAAATGTTAAAGGATGTATTGAGGCTATTTTTATGTCTAGTTATGCAAATAACAAACAAAAGATGGATTTACGTGAATATGCCAATAAATTAGATATCCCAATATTTGAATTGGACTGGCAATATAATTCCTTTAGACTTAGAGATAGAAAATTTATGAAAACTATCGACAATATGGCAAAAAAGTATTATCAAAATAAATGATTAATATTCCCTATTCGTCCTAGTTTGTACATTTGCAGTCGTTGTCTATCGCAAGTCTGGCGAGGCGGGGATTTGTGCTGATAACTCGAAAAATTTAATAGCATTTACTAAAACTGAATTCGGATGGTCAGCATGCTCCGTTTTATCCATATGTTGAAATAGAATATGGAAAGCAGGAGCTTCCCTTTTAGCTTCAATGAAGGCTAGAGCCATTCGCAGAATAACGGGTGCAGAAGGTTTACGCTACAGAAAATGGGGACGAAAGGGGGAATAGCGCAATAGATAAACTTTGAGAAAAAAAAGGAGTAAAATATGAAATTAGAAGATTATAAAACACTTGAAGAAAAAGAGAAAGATTTTAACATGATTTCTGGTACAGCTCGAATACACTATGAAACTGAAAAGTTTTTTGGATTGCTTGAAGAGTTTTATAGTTATAACTTGTTAAGTCCAAAAAATCCGACATATGCATTTAGAGGTCAATCTGAAGCAAAGTATAAATTATATAATAGTGCTCAAAGATATTTTTATGGAAATGGCATTAATCAACTTAATAAAAAAATTTATGAAGGACCTGATAGTAATAAAAAGCTAAGATTTTTTATTGATTGGACAACTTTAATAATGACTGAAGGTTTAAAGTGGCAAGGGGCAGTAATTCCCAAAATATTAAACCAACAAACAACAGATTTTAAAGATTCCATATTAACAGTGTGTAGTTATTTAAGACATTACGGTGTACCTACTCCTTTTTTAGACTTTTCGCAGAATCCTTTTATTGCACTTTTTTTTGCTATCGAAGAAGCTTACTACATGCCATCAAATAATGAAATAGAAAATTATGTATCGTTATATGTTTTCGATATCAAATTATCGCAACATTATGCTGAATATTTTGAAACAACAGGATTTTATAATGTATATCTGAAACCACTTGAATGTTATAATCTGTTCAAAATTTGGACAAATAACAATTCAAATATATTTACTAACATAAACATTATCAATCAAGAAGGTTGTTTAATTAGCAATATCATGCAAAATGATTCATTAGAGATGGCGTATAATATTTTTATTGATGAATATGACAAAGGCATTACATTAAAAAAAAATAAATTGATAACTTGTTATAATATTCATAAAGGTTTAATTCCATTAATTAGAAAAAAGCTTAAAGAAAAAGGGATTACAAAAGAATTTATATATCCTGATCCATATTTAATAAAAGAAGTGACTGATAAAGCAACTATTGAGTTGTTAAAAAAAGAGTAATATAATGGGAATTCATCATATCTTCCATTTCACTGCTACCGCGCGATTGTATCGCGTGGGAAAAAGAGTAAAAACTAATGGATGGTAGTAATGCTACTGTTATGGATGATTGCGAAGGTGGCAATGATAGTGAACTTAAAAATTAAATTTTAAACAACATTACAAGAATCCAGCACAAATGGGGATTGATTTAGCTCCTCTTAGCGCAAGAATGTTGAGATAGCAGATGCTTGTTCAAGTCTGCGTTCAAAGAAGACTTGGACGCACAACAGTTTTATTTTGCACCGGTTTCGAATGCCTTAGAAAAATTACAACATTAATGTTGCGATGAGCATGATAAATTAAATCGATTAATTATAATGCATCACTGATACATAAAACAAAATCAAACTATGAGTATTCGTCGAGATGAATTAATCGATCAAATAGTTGCTTCACAGCAAAATAGAGTTTCTTTTGATTTAGACAAAATAGATGAGGAATATAAATTATTCAGTGTTATGCTTTCTGACGAAGGATGGTATCTTGATTATGATTTAGCTGTTGAGACACTTTCTTCACTTTATATAATACAGGTAAAAACAGAATCAAATGTTTTAGATAAATATATGGTGGATTTTTATAAGAAAAAATTGAATATCATAATAAATTTCTTTCAAAAAGAATTTCCCAAAAGATACTTAATCTTGGAAAAGGCATTTAAAGCACATAAGAAAGGAGATTTTGAACTTTCAATTCCAGTATTTCTTTCCCAAATAGAGGGGCTATTTTTTTGATTTGACAAATAAGGAGATTTTCAGTAAAGGTAGAGGTAAGAGAAAAGAGAATACGGCAAAAGAGTGGTTAGAAGAAAGGGAAGGTCATGATGTGAATCTTATATTGTCAATTTTGGAGCCACTAAGAAAAAATGAAAACATTTCCGCCAATATAAAAGATTCAGAAAATTTCCCCAATGCTTTAAATCGGAATAAGATACTACATGGTAGAGATCTAAACTATTCAATCGAAATTAATAGCTATAAGTCTATTTCATTGCTTCTTTTTATTGGAACAATTGTTTATGACACTATTAATGAATTAAAATAAACGGCACATAGCCAAAGCCACTGCAAGCCGTTAGGGGCAGTATAAAAAATACAAGACAGAAACATGTGATATTGGACAAAATTAATCTACATATGATACCCCCTTTTCGTCCCAGTCTGTACATTTGCAGTCGTTGTCTAGCGCGAGTTTGAGTGAAGAGGAGACTTGGGCTGACAACTCGAAAAATCTAATAGCATTTACTAAAACCGAATTCGGATGGTCAGCATGCTCCGTTTTATCCAAAAAAAAATTATATCTTGTGATGGATTGAATTATTTCATTAAACGCCCAAAAAGCAAAAAAAGCCACAGCAAGATAGAGTTTATTTTTCAAAAGTAGTGCATAAGATAAAGCAAGGTTTCGATTTTGTTTATTTACGTATCGTCAGGCTACACCATTACAAATAATTATTTATGTCAGGTTAAAACCTGATTATATTTTTTTTATGTCAGGTGAATACCTTACTTTTGTTTTCAATAAGTCAGATTAAAAACTTACAAAATGAAAAAAAATAAACTTCAGTTAG
>Ga0302285_10000851_pt1 | contig 16675 bp, 9 predicted proteins | sample III_Fen_E2_2_FD_200455 | JGI IMG/M metagenome (GOLD analysis project Ga0302285, IMG submission 200455) | Peat permafrost microbial communities from Stordalen Mire near Abisko, Sweden - III_Fen_E2_2 | ecosystem: Environmental > Terrestrial > Soil > Wetlands > Permafrost | place: Sweden: Abisko... | reverse complement strand
AGTTGCTTTTTGGATATTATTTAGAATGAATTTCTTTGCCTTTTTCTCAAGAATTATTGAGCAACCTAAGGGTAGATGAGGAAAATTATCATCAATCTCTTTATGAATAGGAGTATTTGTTTTCCCAACTAAAGCACGAAATTTCCCTTCAAAATCATATTCAGGCCTTGAATTCCCAACAAAATCCATTACTGTCAAACATTCTTTATCTTCAGCTAATCTTAATCCTCTTCCAAGTTGTTGTAGAAAAACCGTTAAACTTTCTGTTGGACGAAGAAATAACACTGTATCAATTTCAGGAATATCGACACCTTCATTAAAAATATCAACAACAAAAAGGTAATTTATTTCTTTATTGCGAAACTTTATCCGAATTTCTTCTCTCAATTCATTCCTGGTGCTAACTAAATAATCTGCTTTAAGTCCAGCAAGTAAAAACTTCTCAGCCATGTATTGTGCATGCTCTTGAGTAACACAAAAACACAATGCTGTAACATCATTTTTATCATTCAAATACTTATCAAGATTCGAAATGATCTCCCCTACTCGTTTGTCATTTTGAGTATATATTTTTGTCAACTCACTTGGTAAATATCTACCATTTCGCCATTCTACATTTGACAAATCTATGCTATCTGTAATTCCAAAATAAATGAATGGACAAAGCAATTTTCTATTTAAAGCCTCTGGTAATCTTATTTCAGCAGCAACAGTATTTGAAAAGTCTTTTAAAATATCTTCTCCATCCATTCTTTCTGGAGTAGCTGTTAAACCCAGCAGTATTTTTGGTGAAAACTTATTTAGGATTGGTCGATAACTGTTTGCTGCAATATGATGGACCTCATCAATTATAATAAAATCATAATAGAATTCTGTTAGATTTAGGGTTTCAATTCTGTTATTCAAAGTTTGTACCGAAGCAAATACACAATCATATTTTTCGGGGTCTATACCATCTACCCACAATTCTCCAAAGTTGTTATCTCTTAATACACCTTGAAAGGTTGATTGAGCTTGTTGTAAAATCTCTTTGCGATGAGCAACAAATAAAAACTTTGCTAATGGATATTTTTTTCTGAATTTTTTGAAATCAAAAGCTGAAATTACAGTTTTGCCTGTTCCTGTCGCTGCAACAATTAAATTACGAAACCTATTATGTACTTTTCGCTCTGTTTCAAGCTTTTCTAAAATCTCTTCTTGAAATGGATAAGGCTTAATATCAAAGTAAATAGCAGAATTATATCTATCATAACTCTTTTCTCTTTTAAGTGCAATTCTCAATTTCTCTGAATGACGAGCTTTATCAAACAATTCAAATTCTTTATCTTGCCAGTAAGTTTCAAAAGTTTTCTCGAATTTATCAATAATATGACTAACTTCTTTTGTAGTTACCTTCATATTCCATTCCAAACCATTTGTTAAAGCTGATCGTGATATATTTGAAGAACCTATATAACCAGTATGATAACCTGTTTTTCTTAAAAACAAATAAGCTTTTGCATGTAATCTTTCATTCTCAGTATTGTAAGAAACTTTTATTTCAGTATTCTTTAAATCATGCAATAATTCAACTGCTTTTATATCAGTTGCACCCATATATGAAGTTGTTATAATCTGAAGTTGTCCACCCCTTTCGGTAAACTCAGTTAACTCATTTTTGAAAATTATTATCCCTGAGAATTTGATAAAAGAAACTAAAAAGCATATTTTATCTGATGAAAGTATTTCTTTTTTTATCTCACTTTCAAGTGAGACACCAGCATTATTTCCTGTAAATAACTCACTTTGTGATAACCTTGAGTAGGGAGTTATTTCTTTTATATGTTTTTCAAAATCAGTTATCCCTGAATCAATTTTATTAATGATTGCCGAAAGGATCTTAGCCTCAGTCTCTATCAAATCTTCATCAAATTCTTCATCATTTAATTCATCCCGTATTAATTTGATTATATCATTCGAAAGTTTTATCTGTTTTTTTATACTGTCATCTCCAGATATTAAATTTAGTGCCAGTCGAATAATTTCAATTAAATACGACGATAAAACCCTGGTTGCTTCACTTTTATCAATAGGACTTTCTTTAATGAAAAAGATATTTCTATCTAACTCTTTCAATTTAGATGAAACCAGTTTGTTTATTAATTGCTCGTAAAGTCCTGTTTGCGCCATGATAATTTTTTGTAAGTCAAACAATAAAAAATGAATTTTAATTCGAACGTCAAAACTACATATTCTATTTTATAATTCAACCAGTTTTGTTAATTATATTATTTCAAAAACTAATATTAATAAAATTAAAACTGTCCTCAGCCCTCTGCCAAACACGTTTTATATCATTTAAATACACAAGCTATTCTACAAAAAGCTTAACTCCGCCTGATCCACAATCTTATCCCCACTTTAATATCCTCTTCCGCCCAATCCAGCATAAGTATCCAGTTTCAAGCTTCAAAATGGTTTATTCACAAGGTATCCATAAAAAAACCCGGCTACAATCTGCAGCCGGGCATTTAAAAGTTTCTTTTCTCCCAGGATGTTATGGAATCAAATATAGCGAAGTATTAAGCATCAACTTAACTTAATTAGATCCTATATTCCCACGACAGATGACAGTTCCCGAAAGATCTGTTGATTGATACACATTGATATATCCATCGTATACCAGCCAGTTATCGTAGGTGATAGCAATTCCGCTATTCAGGTTTGTGATATTGGTAAAACTTTTACCGGTGGTTCCGTTCACAAGTTGCAATGTTTTCACCACTGGTCCACCTCCTACCGATGCGATAGAACCCAGGTTAATCGTAGACAGATAAACATCACCGGCTATTGTACCAGTCAGCGAAAGGGTTAACAATGTATTTCCATTTACCCTTTTTTCAAACAAGGCAGTGCCCGATACACCGAAATTACCCAGTGTGGCTAACGGATACGATTTATTGATGTTGGTGATTTCGTTTCCACCTATATCCCCTTGTGCAAGAATAATATTGGACTCGCTATCGCTTTTCACTACTTTAACAAAACCATTGAATGCAATCAGTTGAGAGTAAGTCATCGTACTTACCACCGTTGTACTTTTACCCGTAGCATCAACCGGATTCAGGATTATTTTAGCAATACCGCCTTCAACGACTGAATTCATACTAAGTACAGCAGGATGTGTTCCGACAGGTGAACCGACAAGGGTAATACTGATTGTGGCAATGCTTGGCGACGTTTCAGTAAAAGTAACGGTACCGCTTACCCCCAGGACATCAGTTACTTTCAGGTCGTACGTTGTGGATCTTAATTCAGGATCTCCTTTACATCCACCCATAAACATAACTCCAAATCCAATTAAAAGCATCGTACATACAGAAATTACTTTTCTTTTCTTAATCATTATAGTTCGTTTTTTGTGATCCCGCTTCTGGCCGGGGCAGTTGTGAATATATTTCACGTTACAAAGAACAAACTATTTTTAGGGTCTGATATTACATAATTTTGAAAATTAGTTGCAATTTTATCACATATTTCAACGTAAAAATCTTAATAAATGACACGTTTTCAAGGGCTAACCACAATAGTCACAAAAGTTCACAAAACAAAAAGACAAACCACAATAGACACAATAAGTTCACAAAAGAGAAAACAAACCACAATAGACACAATAGAACACAATAGGAAAAATGTTTTCTGTCAACTTTCTGTAAAATAAGGTTAGGTGTTTTTGTGTGCTTTGTGTTCTATTATTGTGTCCTATTGTGTCCTATTGTGTCTATTGTGGTTAAGTGTTTTTGTGTGCTCAGCATCCCATTAATTATTAATTTTTAATTATTAATTATTAATTATCTTCCCTCGTACACAATCTTATCCACCACCTGAATATCTGCTTCCGCCCAGTCGAGGGTAGCAATCAGGTCAATGGGCATCCATTTGGCGTCGATATGTTCGGTCAGGGTTAGGTGCGTATTTTCGCAGGAGCATAGGTAGCAGTGTAGGGTAATGTTGAAGTCGGGGTAGGCATGTTCCACTGTCAGAAAGTGTCGGTTGATGGTGATATCCATCCGGAGTTCTTCACGTATTTCACGTGTCAGGGCAGCTTCCAGTGTTTCGCCTTTCTCCACCTTGCCGCCCGGGAATTCGTATTTGTAGGAAAGGTAATCGTATTTAGTCGTGTCACGCTGCACACACAAAACCTTTTCGTTATTGACAATGACCGCAGCCACTACATCAATTTTTTTCATAACCGGTTTTTTAAATTAAATTCTATCCCATTCAACATCACCTGTTTTTCGGGTTGATTTATTCCCCACAAAGCTACGCATTCCATTTTTTATATCCTACTATTTCGTTCCTCATTTTACATTCACCCTTAACTTTTTAATTAAAAAACCATTACAAGCAGTTGCCCATAACGGTTGGTGGATTGGATAAATTTATATCCGGGCAATCGTGAATTATTAATTGTTAATTATTAATTACTTTAAGGTTATATGTTATTGAATTCTTTCTCCAGTTCTGTTTTTGAATTTTCTAGTTGCACATGGTCAATCGTTTTCCGGCAAATGGCTTTTACAATTTTAAGTGATGATTTTAATTCATCTACTTCAAAATTCTTAATCCCTTGTAACAACAGGGTACTTTCATTTTTTAATTCATTGAGCTTCAAGGCATCGTCAGTAGTAATAATATTCATTTCAGCCAGCATCGTGAAATCAGGGCTTATGTAGGAATCAGTTTTAGAGAGTGAGTCGTTTTGAATCAGCAGATATGCTTTCTCCAGGATGATCCAGAACCTGATAAACGATATGGAATAAGGGATCGTTTTTTCAGGGATATTCAGGTTTTTGAAGTATAAGGTCAGATTATTTTTTATTTTATCATAGTATTCAACCATCATCAGTTGGATCATTTGATCGGTCATAGTCAAGCCGGAGTCAAAATCAATGCGCTTTATTAATAGCTTGAAGTCCTTTACGTCAATTGTTTTCACATTCCTTAAAAAATTGAACAGCAAATAGGTATCGCCAAGGCGTATTTTTTCCATATCATTAAACTCAATATTTTTCAGGATAAAATTGTGCAGTTCATAAATACTGCCAATCGTGAAATGTTGACTGGTTCTTTCATTAATAAGAAATTTCAAGCGTTCCATGGCTATTTCTCCGGCTATTACCAGCCCGTTAATTTCATCCAGGATAGCCAGTTCCGCATCGGATAAGCTTCCGGTAAAAGGTTTATATACCAGGTCATGTTCCACCTCCGACCAGGCATGCATCAATACCGAGGCAACCTGAACTTCAACCATAGGTTGATGAATATTATTGGTATTTTTTGATTTGTTTAATTTGATCCTGTAATGGGTGGCCCAATAGCCTGAAAAACGTTTTGTATTGACCGGTATATATGATTCTTCGGGAAATGTTTTTTTTTGTTCCACTTGAAACAGTTGAGTGATAATCTGATCCACGCTCTCACGCTCCGAAGGGAAATACAATGAAACCCTGACACCTGCCAAATCAACGATATCGTTGTAAATGGCTTCTATGGATTCGTATTTATTCTCAATATTCCTTTTGAACAGTTTCTCTTTCAGCTTATCGGGTCTCTTGGCCCTATGCGTCACTTCAGCCTTTATTCCCCGTTTGATCAGCTGGTCTTCAATTTTCTCCGCAGCCAACTGTGACAATTTTTCATAATAGTCATATTCTTTGTTGTACTGTTTCAAAAAATCGTAAATGATTTTCATCCTGTATTTTTCGTTTAAAAAGTAAATGAATCGTGATTACCGGAATTGTTTCTGATCCAAGTAATGGCATACCGGTTCCATTAAACCAAATCATTTGTTATAACGAATTCCAATCCATTTAGTTTGCCTGAAATCTGAAGGTTGCAGTCCATGTTCATAAGCGCAACATATTCAGCGCGTGGAACCAAAAACAATAAGAAAGAATAGTATGTTGACAGGGATGTATTATTTGCCACTAAGACTCAAAGGTTCACTAAGTTTAATCTATTGAATTTATTTACTTTGTGTATCTTTGTGACTTAAGTAACGGGAACAATTAAATGTCGCATTTTAAATCCAATAAAATAGAACGCAGATTTACGCGGTCCCGATAGCTATCGGGGTAAAATCATAGGTATTAAAAGAATCCGCTTTAATTCCGTCAAACCGGAATGTACCATCCGCTCGATCAGCGAAAATCAGCGTTCTAATCTTTATTAAATACGACAATATATCCTTTTCCCTTCTTAGTGTCTTTGTGGCAGAATTAATTTGTTTCATGACAAAAATTCAAGAGAAAGGATGAGTTTAAATAATTAAGGATTAATTACTTAATTGCAAGATGCATTGTTCCAGAAAATAAATAAAAGCACCTTCAACAAAATCAGAAAGTTGTTCCCGGATATACTTAATTTTGCGAAATGCCATTTAATTCCGAATACGGCAAAATCCTGTTTTTTCAAACTTTCGGCAATCTCTCCCGGTCTAATTCCTTTTAGAGGTCTTCGGCACCTCTTTTAGACTTGTTTGAGGATATTCCTTAGATATCCCATAGATATCCCACCTATAACCCACCTATATCCCATATCATATAAAGAGGTGGGTTATAGGAGGAATATGGATAGAGTAAAAGTATGAAAAAGGACAAACAGCATAAAACAGGTGACAAACAGGTGACAAACAGATGTAAAACGAACCAAAAGAATTTACTATTTATCCATTAAATTCATTTACTATTTATTCATTAAATTCATTTACTATTTATTCATTTACCATTTACCATTTAAGAAAATGTGATTATCCGCAATGTGTCCTAAAATAAATCAGGGCCAAATCCGAAGGATTTAAATGTGAATAGCCATGTATGAAATGCATGGAAAATGAAGCAAGCAAGAACCTAACCCCGATAGGGGTTGAATAACAATAAATAAAGCGTTGAGAATCGAATGATTATTTGATTGAATATGAAAAGATTTATTCGTTTTAGCTATTCAACCACTTCGTGGTTGGTGATTTGCTACTATCACTTTCCATGCATTTCATACATGGCTATTCATATTCAATTCCTTCGGAATTAAAAATATAAAATAACAGAATTAATAATTTAAGCATTAGGAGTTTTTGCGGATAATCATATAAGAAAATAATGGCAATACAGACTTGGAAACTATTTTCTGTTTTCATTTAGTTCCTAAGAGCTTGTAATTCCGTGGGAGGAATAAAACGATATGAAAAAATATGTGATTTAGTTGTAAATGAATAAACCTTCCTCTTTAATTAAATTCCAGACCTCCCCCAACCCCTCCCAAGGAGGGGCGTAAGACTGGTCGATGAAGATTTTACCAAAATGAATGAATTTGTTTTATAAGAGTCTCACAAAGTAAAACATTATGAAACTTAATGAAAAAAACATTGTGAAACTTAGTGAAATTACGTTGTGTGACTTAGTTTAACTTAAAACCACAATGTCACACAAGGTACAACACAAAGTCTCGCAAAGGGGCTTGTGTCAGTTAACTTCATAAATGAAGAAGCTACAGATGAAATTTAGTTTTTGCCTACAGATTAGAGATTTAAGAGCCTGATAAAATCAGCATAAACTTCCTCTCCCATCTTTCTTAAATAGTAAATGGTAAATGATAAAATAGTAAATGAATCAGTGTTTTTCGATATACACATCGAGTTCCTTGTGCCATGCTTCCGTTTCCTTTATGACGGGCAGAGTATCGAGTCCAACGAGCAGGTCGGGCAGGTAGCGGGGATGTTTGCCGCCGATGGCAACGGACTGAATACACGACACGCAATAGACAATGACATCGTCCACGGGCATTTCGGCAGTACGCTTTTTCATCAAATCATTCACTGTGTTGGCAGGCAGTTGGGGGTAAAAACTATCACCGCAGCAGACACTTTTGGTACGGGTATGGACGGGTTCCACCAGGCGGATATTCATTTTACGTGCCAGGGTGCGGATAGCCTCGTGAATATGGGGTTTCTCACGGGTGGGGCAGGCATCCATGATCGTCATAGTTTGCCCTTTGTAATCGGGAAAAACGAAGGTGTCGCTTGCGGCAAGCAGTTCCCAGAGTGAAATGGTGGTGGTATTGGCATAGTTTGCTGCAAAACGTTTGTCGCAACCCGGGCAGATATTGATAATCTGCGTGGGCACGGTATGTCCGGGGTCATGCTTGCAGCAGGTGGAAAGGACATCCATCTGCCCAATTTGTTCATTCAATAGGACGTGTATTTTATCAGCCAGTTCCGGTTTATAGAGAATCAAGGCACATCCGGGAGCAAAGATATTTCGAGTCATAGATATAGTTTTTATTGATTTACACAGATTTAAAAACAGATTATCTCAGATTTAAAAAATAGATTTACGCAGATTTAAGACAGATTTAAGACAGATTTAAAACAGATAAAAATCCGTTTTGAATCATCCTTATCAGCGAAAATCTGTGTTCTATTCTTTATTTAGTATGAAATTATATCCTGTTTTTATTTTTTTACGTTTAATGCAGGATCAACTGCCTGGTTATTTTTTCTGTTTTCGTAAAGGCTTTCGCTACATACGAACCGGGGGAGAAATTGGTTGGGACAGTAGTCACCGTACCTGCTGCAAAGGGGTACTGCCGGATCATTTTTCCGGCAATGTCGTACACCTGCAGGGTGCCTGTTTCGGCGGAATTATTATCCACAAAAAACGTGTTATGCGAACTGAATATGTTTAGTACATTTCCGCCGGCATTCGTGACAGGCGCCTGCGTACTAATATCGACATTTGTCACAATTTTAAACCGGTTTATCAGGGTATCTGTCGGATAAGCATTGAATGTATACGTTGATCCACTGTTGGTTATGTCAATTGTTTTCAGGGTAGCCTTGTCTTCCAGGTAAATATTCCTGTACCGTTGTTGGGCACCCTGATGGGTAAAGGTCAGGGTATACGTGGTGTCCTCGCCCACTTCAAAACCCACGGAGGTATTATTCATGTTGTCGACCGAATTCACCTGATATATACCATCTTGCTCTATAGAATAGATCTGAGGTGATTCGTAGGAACCATAGAATTTTTCACCATCCCACCCGTTATCGAAACTATGGCTACAATTCGGGTCGGTAAATATCCACATCCGGTCCTTATAACGGGTGCCTTTCACATCTATTTTAGTCCATATATCTTCGGCAGTTGCTGTAGTTTGCTGCACACTCTTCACCCGTAACCTGACACTGTCGGGGACGATGGTTCCGGCATTGCTATAGGGTATCCATATGGTAGCATTTGGATCGTCGGCCTGAGCCATGACCAGGAAGGCCTGCATGGATGGAATCTGGTGTTGCAACCCTGCTTTACCTGCCCAACCCTGTGGTACCACAGTATATTGACCTGGTATGCCATTTGAATCGATGGAGTCGGAAGCAGTGCCCGATCCTGCTGCTACCCAATCGGCCAGGGACCCTGTGTTGTAAAAATAAACCGTTTTAAGCATTTTACTTCCAAAACCGATGCTTGATATCTGAATGGCAGCGGTATACGGATTTCCTATCAGGCTCTGGCCGGGATAGGATGCACCTGAGGTATACGGGAGCCTGGCACTGTAATTCTGGTTCTCAAGTTGCCCCTGAAAGAGGTAGGTATTGGTTGTTGCCCGGGTAATTTCATAGCCGGTAAAAGAAGTTAACGGGGAGGAATTATTCAGTTGTTCCCAGTGTAACGGACTGTCATTTTCATGCATTTGGCGGATATAGCTGCCGTCGAACGTAGGCGAAGGAGTCATGGAATGAAGCGGGATTCCGATAAATTGCCACCGGTAATGGCTGTTTACGTAAGATGCCAGGGAGTACATTTCCACCGAAGCCTGAACGGGAGAAGTTGACGGGTTATGAAATATTAAGGAGCCATTCGCACCAACTGTACCGGCATTGATATAGATCTGGTTTGGATCGTTGTTGGTAGTAATCGATCCGTTTACGGTAAGACATTTAGCAGCAGGAATGACCAGTCGTTTGGAAGATTTATTGGTCAGGTTACCTACCTTACGGTCATGATCGAGGATCAGGTCGTTGGTTGCAGTGACGTCAAAATCAACATTAGCACCGGCGACCGGAACAATGCTTCCCGACCAATTGGCGGTATTTCCCCAGTTGGTATCAGTTTTACCGGTCCATAAATTAGGAAGGCCGGTAGTCCAGAATATCCAGGCAGGATCGGTTTGTGATATGGAGTTAACGCATCCGGAGCATCCACCTCCATTAACAGTGCCCAGTACAGTGATCACATTACCCGGGCTATTTTCATGCATATTGCCGTTCACATTATAATTCTGAATAATCAGTATCTGGGCATTGTTGTATAAATTCATAGTCTGCCAGCCTTCGGTAAACGACTGCCCCACTACCAGGATACCGGTATTTGAAATGGTAATGTTACCTCCTGTCTGGTTTAAATTGCCAACCACCATAATTTTCCCGGAACCCTTGATATCAAACCTTGAACCGGTGATCATATTGCCTTTGATAATCAGGATTCCACCATCTTCAACGGTCAGGCCACCGCTGGTATTTGAATAATCGCCATCAAGGATCATCGTCCCAAATACATCAAGATCCCAGCCACTTGCTGTAGTACCGGTGACAGTATTCCCGGCACTGATCACAACCTGCTGGCCGGACGTGGGAGGAACGGGAGCTCCTACCCATGGCAACGACCAGATAGCAGGATCGGTTAAAACGCCGGAAGCAATGCTCACATAGGGTGCTGCATAGGTAGTTATCCCCATGGCAAGAAAGAGGATCACACAAAGAGAGAAGTTGAATTTACGCATAGAATTCTAATTAGACGTTGAAAATGTAAACGGAAGATTCGTGGAAGTAAGTGATTTGGCAATCCATAACCCGGTGAACAGGGAAAACGGGATAACCAGGGAAATAAAGGATAAGACGCTGAAGAATAAGACACTACCTGCATAAAACAAAGTGACGGTTGCATAACGTACAAAGAAAACATCCAAAAGTATAACAAATAATTAAATCTATTAATTATTGGGATGTAATTAATGTTAAGAGACCCCAAGCCCCTAAAGGGGATGTAAGATAGTTCGGTATGTATTTTTAATTAAATGGAATAATATAATGTCTTGTTTATTTCTTCATTTAATATGACCTCTCCCCCTGCACTCTCCCAATCCCGATAGCTTTCGGGAGAGGGTGATAGAGCAGAAGGTTTGTAAAGTTTTATTTAAAATAATTGTGCATTATATACTTCCTACAACTTAATTATTATTTAGGAGATGAAAGTAATTCACATCACTGCAATTTATCCCGATTTATCGGGAGGGGCTTGGGGTTGTTTCTTTTGGTCATTAAATGATTGCAACTAAACCGTAAACTTTTACAACCTGCCGCATAAGTCCTGACAATTTTATAACTTTGCAGATTAATTGATTGGAGTAAGGTGTTTTAATCAAAACATACAAGATGAATCAAACCCTTTCTTCAAATAGTAAATAGTAAATGACAAAACAGTAAATAACCAAGATGGATTTTAAATACGACATAATCGTTATCGGTGCAGGACATGCAGGCTGTGAAGCTGCCACTGCTGCCGCAAACATGGGATCGAAGACCCTGCTTATCACCATGGACATGAATAAGATCGGGCAAATGAGTTGTAACCCGGCTGTGGGAGGAATCGCCAAAGGACAGATTGTACGAGAAATCGATGCGTTGGGTGGACATATGGGGATCGTGACCGACCGAAGTGCCATACAATTCCGCATGCTGAACCGCTCTAAAGGACCTGCCATGTGGAGTCCACGCTCACAGAGTGACAGGCAGCAATTCATACACGAATGGATAAACACCGTAACCAATACAGAAAATCTGTTTATCTGGCAGGATACTGTTACCGGACTGGTGGTGGAAAACGGTGAAATTACCGGATTGAAATCAGCACTGGGTATTCACTTCCATGCAAAATGTGTCGTACTCACCGCAGGAACTTTCCTGGGAGGGTTGATGCATTTCGGCAAAACACAGCTTGTGGGAGGCAGAATATCAGAACCTGCATCACTTGGAATTACCGGACAACTAAAAAACCTCGGTTTCATCACGGATAGAATGAAAACAGGCACACCTTGCCGCATTGATGGAAGAAGCATAGATTTCACCAGAATGACCGAACAAAAGGGAGATATTGACTTCCATAAGTTTTCTTTTCTGGAAGAGTCTCAACGTGAATTGAAACAAATGAGCTGCTGGATCACCAGTACGAACCAGACAACTCACGACAAGTTACGGGAAGGATTGGATGATTCGCCCCTTTACAACGGACAAATTAAAAGCATCGGGCCCCGATATTGCCCAAGCATTGAAACAAAAATAATCACTTTTGCCGACAAAAATTCACACCAACTGTTCCTTGAACCGGAAGGAGTGGATTCACAGGAGTACTATTTGAATGGATTTTCGTCTTCACTCCCACTCCGTGTACAGATTGACGCTATACAAACGATCACCGGACTGGAGAATGCGCAACTATTCCGACCGGGATATGCTATAGAATATGATTTCTTTGACCCCACACAACTAAAACATACGCTGGAAACGAAGAGAATTAAGAATCTTTTCTTCGCCGGACAGGTCAACGGGACTACCGGATATGAGGAAGCAGGAGGCCAGGGATTGATAGCCGGGATCAATGCACACATCAATTGCCACGGTGGAAATGAATTTACCCTGGGTCGCAACGAAGCATATATTGGCGTATTGATCGACGATTTAGTAACCAAAGGAGTGGATGAACCCTACCGTATGTTTACTTCGCGGGCAGAATACCGGTTGCTTTTACGTCAGGATGATGCCGATATCCGCCTTACCGAACGCGGGTATGACATAGGATTGGCGACAAAAAACAGGTACGACCAGTTGCAAACGAAGAAAGAAAAACAGGCTGTACTGACTGAATTCCTCAAAAATACCTCAATTAAACCGAATGAAATAAATGATTTTCTGGTTACACGTGATTCTTCAGAGCTAAAACACGGCTGCAAGCTGAGTGATCTGGTGCTGCGTCCACAGATTGGAATACATGATCTGGCTACTGCGATACCTGCCTTACAGGAAAAAATAGAAGAAACCGGAAGCAAAAAAGAGGAAATTGTAGAGGCTACAGAAGTACTTTTGAAGTACGAAGGCTACATAGAACGGGAAAGACTGATCGCCGAAAAGCTCCTGAGACTTGAACATATTCCTATTTCGGGACGGATAGATTACAATTCTATCCTGTCTTTATCCACCGAAGCACGCCAAAAACTAACGCGTATTGAGCCCGAAACCATCGGACAGGCAAGCCGTATACCGGGCATTTCACCGAGCGATGTGAATATATTGCTGGTAATGCTGGGAAGATAGTTACTAGTAGGTAGTTATTAGTAGGTGGTGAATAGTAGGTAGTAGGTAGAAAAGAGTAGGTAGAAGGAGTTTATATTTATATTATGGGTGCTTTTCAAAGAATGGATTCAATAAAAAAAACAATGCTTTAATACAAAAAACTTCTTCTAAGTAGAGGTGAATTATGAGTAATACATTGTAAAGCCTGTAGAATAAAAGATAAAAAAATGACAGGAAATATCGCATTAACAGGCAAACAAAAGAGCATTTAAATTGTTCCACGTGAAACAATGAACGATAAAAAGGGATAATTTAAAGTAGACAGAACAGGAATAAATGTACAAACAGTAGAACCTTATTCCCTAAATGTGTCTGTAGAACAACCAAAAAAGAAAATATACCAGGCGAAATAACAACGAGAAATAACAAAAATAATTCACGTGAAACAATTCACATCCAACATCTTACTAACTACTAAACCAATTCTACAGACTACTTACTACCTTCTACCTACTATTCACCACCTACTAATAACTACCTACTACTAACTAATATGTTCCACGTGGAACAACGCACAATTTACCATGAAAACACAATCCACATTAAAAGAACAGGTAAATACGCTGCCGGATAAGCCGGGGGTTTACCAGTATTTTAATGCAAGCGACGAGATTATATATGTCGGGAAAGCCAAGAATTTAAAGAAACGGGTTACCTCCTATTTCAATAAAATCCATGATTCGGGCAAGACGAATGTGCTCGTAAAAAACATTGTTTCGCTCAAATATATCGTGGTCGATACCGAGGAGGATGCCCTTCTGCTGGAGAACAATCTGATCAAACAATACCAGCCCCGGTACAATGTTTTGCTGAAAGACGGAAAAACATATCCAAGCATTTGCATCACCAACGAACCTTTTCCACGCATTTTCAAGACCAGGAATATCTATAAAAACGGAGGTACGTATTTCGGACCGTACAGTTCGAATTACACGCTGAACTCTCTGCTTGAAATTATCCATGACCTGTTCCCGATCCGTACCTGCCACCTTGCATTGACAAAAGAAAATATACAGGCGGGAAAATTCAAGGTCTGCCTGCAATATCATATCCACCGGTGCAACGGTCCGTGTGAAGGAAAAGAATCGGAACCTGATTACCTGAGACGCATTGAACAGATCCGCCAGATTATCCAGGGGGATGCCAATGAAATCAGCAAGGTGTTGCTTGATCAAATGCACCACCTGGCTGCTGAATACAAATTCGAAGAAGCGCATCAGATAAAACTGAAATACGACCTGATCGAAAATTATAAATCTAAATCGATTATTGCCAATTCTGTGGTCGAAAATACCGACGTATTTGCCTATGATGAAGATGACAGTTCTGCCTTCGTAAATATCCTGCGTATTTCAAAAGGCTCCATTATCCAGGGATACACCATTGAATACAAAAAACGGATTGATGAAGACAAGGCGGAAATACTCGCTTTGGCCATTGTAGAATTGCGCGAACGTTTTAAGAGCAATTCAAAAGAAGTGATTGTTCCTTTCGAAATCGACTATCCGATTAAAGGAGTATCGATCATCACCCCACAACGTGGCGACCGGAAAAAGTTGCTTGAACTCTCCATGCAGAATGTAAGGCAGTACAAACTGGACAAAATGAAACAAGCCGAGAAACTAAATCCCGACCAACGGAGCATACAACTGCTGAAATCCATCCAGGAAGTACTGCATATGGAAAAGCCTCCAATGACCATTGAGTGCTTTGATAATTCAAACATTTCGGGAACTGATGCTGTTGCAGCCTGTGTGGTATTCAAAAAGGCCAGGCCTTCTAAAAAGGATTACAGGAAATATAATATTAAAACTGTGGTAGGCCCTGATGATTATGCTTCCATGAAAGAAGTGGTACGCAGGCGATATACCCGAATGATCAATGAAGAGACACCCTTACCCGACCTGATCATTGCGGATGGCGGTATCGGGCAAATGGAAGTGATCCGCCAGGTGGTGGAAGATGAACTCAAGCTTAACATTCCAATTGCCGGACTTGCCAAAGACAGCAAACACCATACCCGGGAAATGCTCTTTGGATTTCCGCCCAAAGCAATCGGCATGAAACCTACCGACCAGCTTTTTAAATTACTGGCCTCGATGCAGGATGAAGTACACCGGTTTGCCATCACCTTCCACCGCGACAAGCGAAGCAAGACACAAATCGCCTCGGAGCTCGATACTATACCCGGAATTGGTGAAAAAACAAAAAGTGACCTGATAAATCATTTTAAGAGCATAAAACGAATTAAAAGCGCCGAATTGAAGGAACTAGTTGAAGTAGCAGGAACTAACAGAGCCTCAATTGTTTATAACTATTTCAGAGAGGCGTTGAAGGCCTGAGAATTGGATAGAATAAAATATCCGCACCTTTTGGCGTAAATACAGTACGGAAAAAGGCTTATCTTTGCACCATAATCAGGAGTAAGAGGTAAGGAGTAAGAGGTAAGTAGTGCTTTGTGAAAAAAAGTGAATCTTTCGATACTTACCTCTTACCTCTTACTCCTTGCCTCTAAATTTATAGATCATGCAGATATTAACAATTGAATCCCTCGACACCATTCACGATGCTGCCCGGCAATTTATCGGACTGATTGGTGAGCGAACAGTATTTGCCTTTAACGGAAAAATGGGTGCCGGAAAAACTACTTTTATAAAAGCGATATGCGAAGTGATGGGTGTGAAGGAAACTGTTAACAGTCCGACCTTCTCCATTGTGAACGAATACGAAGCAGCCGACGGAAGGATCATTTACCATTTCGATTGCTACCGCATCACCAAAACACAGGAAGCACTCGACCTTGGTGCAGAGGAATACCTTTACAGCGGAAACCTGTGTTTTATCGAATGGTCGGAAAACATGGCCCCCCTCCTACCCGACACATTGGTAAATGTGGATATCGAGGAAAGGGAAGATGGGAAAAGAGAAATAAAAATAGAGTAATGAAATAAGGAGATAAGGAAATAAGTTGATATAAAGATTAAAAAAATGAACTACTGACAATGAGGAATGATTATTGTAATAAATTATATTTGATAAGAAAGTTTTTCTTACATTAATCTGTGTAAATCTGTATTTTAAATCTGTGTAAATTAATATTAAATGAAAATGAAGAAGAAGTCCTCCGTACTGGAGCAGGTAAAGGCAGCCCGAAAGCAAAGCCGGGAAGAAGAAATTAAAACACATGGTAAATCGATTAATTATCGAACGGTTATGGAAAGCAAAAAGCAA
>Ga0302285_10000847_pt1 | contig 16711 bp, 9 predicted proteins | sample III_Fen_E2_2_FD_200455 | JGI IMG/M metagenome (GOLD analysis project Ga0302285, IMG submission 200455) | Peat permafrost microbial communities from Stordalen Mire near Abisko, Sweden - III_Fen_E2_2 | ecosystem: Environmental > Terrestrial > Soil > Wetlands > Permafrost | place: Sweden: Abisko... | reverse complement strand
ATTCATTTAAATTATGGCGGTCCATGTACTGTTCAGAATAATGTTATTCGCTTGGGAATTGATAAAGCAGGCAACTCCTTAACTACCACTGCACAGATTAATGGGATTGTCAAAGCAACAAGTTATACTTGTAATTTATACTTTAATACCATTTATATTGGAGGTTTAGGGGTTGTAGCCGGAACAGTAAAAACCTATGCATTTTATATGTCGTCACATGCCACCGAAGATATTCGCAATAATATCTTCATAAATGCCCGTACAAATGCTGTTGCAAATCCGTTGAATTATGCAATCTCACTTACCGGCACTTTGACTTCAGGTTTTAATAGTGATTATAATATTTACAATGCAAGTTCCACTGACGGAAGATTGGCAACTGTTAGTGCCGTTGATAAGTTGACTTTGAGTGCATTGCAAATTGCTTTGCCAGGTTATGAAACACACTCCGGTTTTGGAGATCCATTATTAGCAAGTCCTGCAAGTGCATTGGCAACAATGGATTTACATCCAGCAAGTACAACCGAAGCAGAAGGTACAGGTGTTGCAATTTTAACAGTAACTGATGATATAACAGGTGCTTTGAGAAGTTCAAATACACCGACAGATATTGGCGCTTACAGTGGAAATTATACATTAGCATCTGCTTCCCAAGACATTTTTTCTCCATCAATAACATATAATAACCTCGGTAACGGTAGCTCGACAATAAGTAGATTGACTTCTAACTTTGCTACAATTACAGATGCAAGTGGTGGAATAAATGTTATTTCAGGAACAAAACCAAGACTTTATTACAAAACATCAACTAATGCCAATGCATTTGTAGGAAATACAAGTACAGATAATGGTTGGAAATGGGTGGAAGCAACCGGAACAACCTCTCCATTTGATTTCAATATAGATTATAGTATTTTAAATGGTACAGTTACAAACGGAACAGTGATTAACTACTTCGTTGTGGCTCAAAATGTGGCAACTACTCCTGCTATAAGGTTTAATCCAGCGATTGGAGCAGTGGGAACAACTGTAGCTACTACAGGAATGACAGCTCCTACAACTCCTAACAGTTATACAATTGTATCTGCTTTGCCAACAGCCATAAATGTTGGTACTGGTCAAACCTATACAACATTAACCGGTGTCGGAGGATTGTTTGCGGCAATTAATGCAGGAACTATTACCGCCAACACAGTTGCAACAATTACTTCAGATATTACAGAACCTGGTACAACTTCATTGAATCAGGTAAATGAAGATGGTCAGAATGCAGGAACTTTTACTTTTACAATTCAATCCGATGGTACTGCACACGTAATTTCTGGAACTGCTGTTACTGCAAATGCGCCGATGATTTCAATTACTGGAGCTAAAAGATTAATTATTGATGGCGGTGCGAGCAAATTACTAACATTCAGAAATACGAATGCTACACCAGCAAGTACCGGTGCTGTAATCCAATTTAGTAATAATTCCCAGAATGATGCTATTCGAAATTGTTATATTGAAAGTAATTCAACATTAACCACAAGTGGCGCTATCGCAGTTGGCACAGGAACAAACAATGTTGCCATTGTTTCAAATGATATCAGGGATGCCCGTGGCGGAACGCTTGGTTCACCGACAAACGGTGTTTATTCAAATACAGCCACTAATACTTTAACCGTTACGAACAACAATTTCTATAATTTGAAAAATGCTGCATCCTATGGTTTGTACCTGTCAAGTGTTGCCAATGGTTGCACGATATCCGGAAATAGTTTCTATTGTGAAAACGGAGTTACTCCAGCCGGATCTTATACTGGAATCTATTTAGTTGGATCAAACCAAGTGGTTTCAGGTAATTATATTGGTGGTTCAGCTCCATTATGTGCAGGGGCAACTCCATACACAACATCAGTAACTGCAACCTTTACGGGAATCTATTTGTCAAATGCATCTGGAGTTAGTAGCACTGTTCAAGGAAATACAATCCAAAATATTAATATGACTGCAGCTGCTTCTACTTTTTATGGAATTAATAATGTTTCGTATGGCTCAGTTAATTTAATTGGAAATGTTATTGGAAGTGCTACAACAGCTAATTCGATCCAAATTTCAGGAACAGGTACCTCTGCGGGGATAAATCAAACCTATAACTATGTGCTTTATCCTTGTACAATTGATAAAAATACGATAGCCAACATTACGTTGACAAGTGCAACAGCTACTCCAATTTTTTATGGAATGAAAACGTACAGTAATTTGGTTAGAAAAAATTTAATCTACAATATAGGTACTTCTGCAAATATTGCAGCAACTATTTATGGAATTTACAATTATTTCAATAATACGAACTCATTTACGAATGAGTTCTCAAATAATGTAATTTCTTTAAATGCTGGTACGTCAACAACTCCTACAATTTATGGATTTTACGAAGCTTCAACATACGGTACAACAGGATTTTACTACAATTCAATTAATATATATGGAACTTCGACTGGAGCAACATCAACATATGCTTTCTATAGAAGTGTCGCCGGAACATATAATGCGAATAATAATATTTTAGTCAATTCAAGAACTGGTGGAACCGGCTTAAATTATAGCATTTATTCAATTCCTACAACATTGTTTACATCAAATTATAATGATTACTTTGTTTCAGGAACAACATTAAGCCATTGGGGTGCAGCAGGAACGCCTCAGGATAAGGCTGATATTGTTGCATGGAAAACTGCTTCATTGCAAGATGCAAATTCAATCAGTTCAGATCCATTGTTTACTTCTTCAACCAATTTAATACCACAGGGAACTTCTCCTGTTTTAGGTCTTGGAATACCTGTTTCGGGAATTACAACGGATAATATTGAGACAACACGAAGTGCAACATCACCAAATTTAGGAGCTTATGAAGTTCCATTTACTTGCACGAATCCTACTTCAGGTGGTACAATTGCTGGAGATCAAACCAATTGTGGTGCATTTACTCCGGTAGCAATAACTAATACAGCATTACCAAGTGGAAACATAGGCGGTTTGATTTATAAGTGGCAAATGTCAACAACAAGCAATACTGCAGGTTTTGTTGATATTGCAAATAGTAATTCTCCAACGTATAGTCCGGCTGCAGTTACGCAAACAACATGGTTTAAAAGATTGGCGCGAGTAACTTGTGCAGCCGATTGGACAGGTGCAATGGAATCTAACGTTGTGACAATGACTGTAAATGTAGTATTGCCGGTAAGTGTTTCAATAGGTGTGGACAATAATAATGTTTGTAGTGGAACAACTGTAAACTTTACAGCTACACCAACAAATGGAGGAACAACGCCAACCTACCAGTGGTATAGAAACGGACAGGCAATTGTGTTGGCAACCAGTGCGACATATTCTTATGCTCCTGCAAATGGAGATGTAATTAACGTGAATATGACGTCAAACGCAACACCTTGTACTTCTGGTAACCCTGCTGCTTCAAATACTATAAACATGATTGTAGTTTCACCTATAACAACCTCAGGATCTATAATAGGATCTACTACTTTGATTCCAGGTACAAGTGGAGTGACCTATTCAATTGCTCCAATTGCTAATGCCACTAGTTATGTATGGATATACACTGGTACTGGTGTGACAATCAACGGTACAAGTACAAGTGTAACCATCGACTTTGCTGCAAATGCAACATCAGGTCAACTTAAAGTTCATGGAATGAACTCTTGTGGTGCAGGCTCAGATGCAGTTCTTAATCTTTCAACTGATATAACATTAAATCTAACCGCTATTATGTTACAAGGATTATATAATGGAGGTGGTACAATGCGACAAGCAATGGATGCGGCCGGTGCTCATTGGTCAGCAGGAGTTGCTGATCATATAACCGTTGAATTACATAACTCAGCAACTTATGGCACTGTAGTGTACACAGCGACTGATGTAGCGTTAAGTACCACCGGAACAGCTACTATAACAATTCCGGGAACTTATGATGGTAGCTACTACATTACGATTAAACATCGAAACAGTTTGGAAACTACTACTTCAACTGCTATTTCTTTCTCCAATAATATTATCAATCAGTCTTTTGCTGCACCAGCGAATGTGTTTGGTGGAAATTTGGGTTTATCTACTGATAATTATTATCTGATTTACGGTGGAGATGTAAATCAGGACGGAATTGTTGATGGTGGTGATATGAATATGGTTGATGCTGGGTCAACTTCTATATTAATTGGTTATTATTCAGCAGATGTTAATGGAGACGGTCTTGTAGATGGAGGTGACATGAATATAATTGATGTTAATTCTACAGCTATAATTTATACGATAACACCATAATCAATATTAAACTTTAAATTGATGACAAAAATTTATTCAAAATATAATCATAATCAAAAATAAATATATGAAAACCAAACTAATGATCAGACAAATAGGAATAATTTTATTGTTTATTATTGTTGATTTAATAGGATTAAGGGCTCAAAACCCTACATACACCTGTGATCTTATGAATGATATACAAGTTGATTCCAAAACCTATGAATTTGATGTATATCTGAAAAGAACTGGAAGTGTTGTTTTAGAAATGGCAAATATACAATTTGGATTAACATTAAACTCTCAGGTTATCAATGGTGGTACTATTTCACCTATTCTAGTTGCTGGAACTTCAGAACTTAATCCAGCGCAGATACCGGGAGCAGCAAAGTTTACATTTCAATCTTCAAAAAATTGTATAACCTTGACAGCAGTTGCAAATCCTGGAGCTGGTTCGGGGACTATAATCTCAAATTTGAACAATGGTACTAGAATAGGAAGATTTAGAATTACAAATTCTGTCGATTTTGCTGCCTTTCAACCAAGCTTAACATGGACATGGACAATTCAAACAGGTTATCCAACATCATTGTCAGCTTATGTAGCAGGGTCACCTACATCTATTCCCGTTCAAACGTCTTTTACTACAAGCAAATTAGTCAACCCCATCCTTAACAAACCTATCGCCGCTCAAACTGTAACTGGTGCAGGTTCTTATTGCCAAGGTAATACGGGACTAGTTGTAGGCTTAGCAGGCTCTGAAGTCGGAGTTACTTACACATTATACAAAGATGCAGTAGCTACTGCTACCACTGTTATTGGAACAGGTAGTGCGGTTTCATTTCCTGCGCAGACCGCAGGAACTTATACCGTAAAAGCCAGTTATGTAAATGGAGCGAATACATGGGGAACAACCGATATGACCGGAAGTGCAGTGGTAACTGAAACTCCCAGTTTAACCGCTGGAGTTTCCATTGCTGCGGGAGCAAACAATATTTGTTCGGGTACCTCGGTAACTTTTACAGCCACTCCAACCAACGGTGGCACTACACCAAGTTATCAATGGTACAACGGTACAACAGCCGTTGGTACCAATTCAGCAACATACACCTATGCACCAGCCAGTGGCGATGTAATCAAGGTGGTTATGACTTCGAATGCCACTCCATGTTTAGTTGGATCTCCTGTAACTTCCAATACCGTTACCATGGTTGTAAATCCTAACCTGACCGCCGGAGTTTCCATTGCTGCGGGAGCAAACAATATCTGTTCGGGTACTTCGGTAACCTTTACAGCTACACCAACCAACGGTGGAACTTCCCCAAGTTATCAATGGTACAACGGTACAACAGCCGTAGGCACTAATTCAGCAACATACACCTATGCACCAGCGAGTGGCGATGTAATCAAAGTGGTGATGACTTCCAATGCTACTCCTTGTTTAGTTGGATCTCCTGTAACTTCCAATACCGTTACTATGGTTGTGATTCCAACTCAAACAGCTGGTGTATCTGTTTCACCGAGTGCTAACGGTGTTTGTTCTGGAACTTCAGTAACTTTTACAGCTACACCAACCAACGGTGGAACCTCACCAAGTTATCAATGGTATAACGGCATAACAGCTGTTGGCACCAATTCAGCCACTTATAGTTACACCCCTGCCAATGGCGATGTAATCAAAGTGGTGATGACTTCGAATGCAACTCCATGTTTAGTTGGATCTCCAGTAACTTCCAATATCGTTACTATGGTTGTAAATCCTAACCTGACCGCTGGAGTTTCCATTGCTGCGGGAGCAAACAATATTTGTTCGGGGACCTCGGTAACCTTTACAGCTACACCAACCAACGGTGGAACTACCCCAAGTTATCAATGGTACAACGGTACAACAGCCGTAGGTACAAATTCAGCCACTTATACTTACGCCCCTACAAATGGCGATGTAATCAAAGTGGTGATGACTTCCAATGCTACTCCATGTTTAGTTGGATCACCAGTAACTTCTAATACTGTTACTATGGTTGTGATTCCAACTCAAACAGCTGGTGTATCTGTTTCTCCGAGTGCTAACGGTGTTTGTTCAGGAACTTCAGTAACCTTTACAGCTACTCCAACCAACGGTGGAACTTCACCAAGTTATCAATGGTATATCGGATTAACAGCCGTTGGCACCAATTCGGCAACATACACCTATCCACCAACCAGTGGCGATGTTATAAAAGTAGTAATGATTTCCAATGCTACTCCATGTTTGATTGGTTCTCCTGTAACATCCAATACAGTTAGCATGGTGGTAAATCCAGAAATTTCTTCAGGTGTTTCAATTCAGGCAGATGTCAATCCTGCAATTAAAGGTCATAATGTAACCTTTACAGCAACACCAGTTGGTGGAGGTACTTCACCGTATTATCAATGGTTTGTAAATAATACTCAAGTTGGAACAAATAATTCAGGAATTTACACCTATTCTCCGGCGAACAATGATCAGGTATATGCATTAATGACTTCCAATGCGTCACCTTGTTTGGTAGGAAGCCCTTCTACATCGAATACAATTACCATGTCAGTAGTTGTAACCGGGATTGATGAATCAAAACTAGTTTCAATATATACATACTCGTTAAACATGAATATATATGTAAATTGTTCTGAAAAGGCAAAACAAATTCAAGTATATAATACCTTGGGATCGTTAATATATGAAACGAATAATGTGGAAGGTCTTCAGAAAATTGATATGATTACTCAACCTATTGAATATTATTTTTTGAAAATTGTAACTTCAGACAATATATTTACTAGGAAAGTATTACTGCATAAATAAATTCAGTTATTTGTTAGAATTTCAAAGATACAAAGCTTCTTAAATATGTAAAACTGACAAGAGTAGATAAATCAATTTAATAAATTATAAATACAAAAATTATGGGTAGAATTTTAATTTTATTGTTAATGCATATGATAGGAGATTTTTTCCTTCAAGGCAAAAAACTGAGTAAACTAAAAGCTTTGAAATTGTCTTATTTATTTGAACATGTCGGAATATATACAGCAATATTCATAGCTCTAAGTCCATTATTGCTTGGATTGACAATAATTCAGGGTTTGATTTTTAGTTTGGCGAATGGAATACTTCATTTAATTGTAGATTATTTCATAGGCAAATTTAAATCTAAATACATAGAAGTAGATGAATATAAGTATATTGCTGCAGTAGGCTTGGATCATACTATTCATTTAGTCTTGTTAATTGGAACCTATATGTATTTTTTCCCAAGTTTAATATAATCAAGAGTGGTTTGATTTTAAGTTTTTGATAATAAGCTAAAAGGGCTGCCTCTAATAAATAATTTGAGGTAGCCTTTTTAAGTTATGAATAATAGAGAACCCATACTGCATTTAGTTTTCTGGTTTTTCTCAGTGGATATGATTGTTTTTCAGATAGTTCATTAGTTCAGAATTGATACTCAGTGATTCATCCGTTATTTCTAAAGCGATTAATTCAATATCGCTTAAACGTGGACGACGAATTTGATTCAGAAAGTTACTTTTTATCACAAATTGCTTTAATATCCCGAGAATTTTATCGTACTTTGTTATGAAAATGTTCATTTTATTTATATGATTGGTAATCAATTGAATATTCATGTGTTTTACCGAAATGAACAACTTTTTTACGAATATTTTACAAATACACTACTGATTAACTTATATAACTACTAATTTATTATGAATTATTTAGAAGCTATTTTTTTGATTGAACTATACGAGGAATATATATCCGATGTGTTGGCTGAAGAACTTGGTGAGCTGGGTTTTGAAAGCTTTGTCACTACTGAAGAATCGCTTGCAGCTTACATTCCTGAAAATAAATTTGATGAGAATAAAGTAAAAGAACTATTGGCTGATTTCCCATTTGAAGCGTCAATTAACTACAAATTGAATCAAATTGAATCTAAAAACTGGAATGAAGAGTGGGAGAAACATTTCTTTGAACCGATTGTGATTGGTAATGAATGTGTTATACATAGTTCATTTCATCAAAATGTTCCAAAAGCAACCTACGAAATTGTAATTGATCCCAAAATGGCATTCGGAACTGGTCATCACGAAACTACGAGTCTGGTAATTGGTGAATTGTTGAAAATGGATTTGGACGGAAAAAAGTTGCTGGATATGGGCTGTGGCACTGCAGTGCTGGCAATTCTTGCCAGCATGCGTGGAGCTAAAGACATTGTTGCAATCGATATCGATACCTGGTGTACCGAAAACTCACTAGAAAATTTGGAGGTAAATAGAATCTCTAATATTGACGTGAAACTTGGTGGAGCTGAACTTTTAGAAGGAATGCATTTTGACATCGTATTGGCAAATATAAACAGAAACATACTGTTGGCTGATATGGAAAAGTATGTCGATTGTTTATCGTCAGGTGGAGAGTTGTATATGAGCGGTTTCTATAAAGAAGATATTCCGCTTATTGAGGCTGAAGCTAACATTAATGGCTTGAAAATGACAGATTTTAAAGAAAAAAATAACTGGGTAGTTGTCAAGATGATTAAAGAATAATATCTTATTATGATACAAAACAAAGAGGTTCGCTACTTTAATCCAGCGAACCTCTTTGTTTAATATCAATGTATTTAATATTGTTCTTTTTCGCTAGGGAAATCGCCTGATTTTACATCGTTTACATAATGCTCAATAGCTTCATTCATAATTCCTTGTAAATTAGCGTATCTGCGCAAGAAACGGGGCGAAAAATCTTGAGTTAATCCAAGCATGTCATGTATTACAAGTACCTGACCGTCAACTCCACCACCGGCACCAATGCCAATAACCGGAATGCTTAATTTTTTTGCAACTCTTTCAGCCAATTCAGCAGGAATCTTTTCAAGAACGATTCCGAAACAGCCCGCTTCTTCCAGCAATAATGCATCACTTATGAGTTTCTCGGCTTCAGCTTCTTCTTTGGCTCGCACAGTGTATGAGCCATACTTGTTGATTGATTGTGGCATAAGTCCAAGGTGACCCATAACCGGGATTCCAGCAGTTAAAATTCTTTTTACGGACTCAATCACCTCTTCGCCACCCTCAACTTTTAGGCAGTCGCAGTGTGTTTCTTTCATAATCCGAATAGCTGATGCCAAAGCTTCTTTAGAGTTTCCCTGATATGTACCAAATGGCATATCAACAACAACTAATGCACGTTGTACACCACGAACCACCGATTTTCCGAAGAAAATCATTTGATCCAACGTTATCGGAAGTGTGGTAATATTTCCACACATAACATTCGATGCCGAATCGCCCACCAGAACGATATCAATACCAGCTTTATCTACTATCATTCCCATGGTGAAATCATAGGCCGTTAACATGCTAATTTTCTCACCGCGTTGTTTCATCTCACGGAGGCGATGTGTAGTGACTCTTCTTGAATCTTCGCTATGAATAGACATAATCCTGTTTATTTAAAATTCGGGGCAAAGATAAACATTCTATTTTTCAAATTGTAATTTACTTATTGTTTTATTTACTTTATTCAATAATAATAACTGAAAATGAAATGATTATAATATCAATTTTATTTTAAAGCTACAAAATATGGTTTGTTGATAATATTTTCGCATTTTAAACTTATCTTTGCAAGACTCATTTGTATCTTAGTATAAGATATTTAAAACTGAAATATGAAAGACAGATTAAAGTTTTTGACAAATTCAGATGTTTTCTCGCATCTCAGCAGTCTGAAATATTTACCACGTTGGGTCGTACTCCTAGTAGATATTTGTGTTTGCATTTTAGCTTATTTAATTTCTTCTTATATTGTAATAGAATTACATTTAGCTTTACCAAGTGAAAATCTAATTTTTAACTTTCAGCGTTTTACATTTGTCTTGGGATTTCAAATTATTTTTTTCTGGATGTTTCATACCTATTCTGGGGTTTTGAGATACTCAAGTTATGTTGATGCAAGCAAATTATTGTTGGCAGTTTCTACAAATATCGCATTTGTTTCATTGGTAAATTTTGTCATACATTTATTTACATTTCATAATACCTACAATTATTTTTCATTGATTGTTTATGCTTTCTTGTCTTTTTTAATGCTTTTTCTTATTCGGCTTACTGTGAAAAGTATGTTTAACTATTATTCGGAAAATTCAGATAGCATTATTCCTGTAATGATATTTGGAACACAATCATCTGCTATTGGAATTGCTAAAATGATTCGTTCTGCTCAGGATAATAAATATAAATTGGTCGGATTTTTAGATGATGATAAAAGTGCATCTGAAAAAATTATTATGGGGGTGAAAGTGTATGAATTGAACGAAGATATAGTCAAGAGAATAGTTGTAAAAAAAGCAAAAGCTGTTATTGTAACTCCGAATAAAATGAGTCAGATAGATCCAAATAATGATCTGGATGTTTTTATTAACAATAACCTGTCTGTACTGACATCACAACCGATGAGTATATGGCAAAACGAAATGCCGACATTAAAACAGATTAAATCAATACAGATTGAAGATTTGTTGGAAAGACCTGAAATTGAAATTTCAAGCGAGAATATAGCTAAACAAATAAAGACTAAAGTTGTGCTGATAACAGGTGCTGCCGGATCTATAGGAAGTGAGATTGTGAATCAGATTGTTGCTTTTGGTCCAAAACTAATTATTCTTTTAGATCAGGCCGAATCTCCAATGCATACACTCAGATTAATGTTGGAAGAAAAATATCCCGACCAAAATTTTACGGTTTTTTTAGGGGATGTTCGAAACAAAGAGCGCATGGAATTTATGATTGATATGTATCGTCCGGACTTTATTTATCATGCAGCAGCTTATAAGCATGTGCCGCTGATGGAAGATAACCCGGTGGAGAGCATTCAAGCTAATGTAAAAGGTACAAAGATTATGGCCGATTTGGCCGTGAAATATAACGTCGAAAGGTTTGTGATGATATCGACCGATAAGGCGGTGAATCCAACCAATGTAATGGGTGCCTCTAAACGAATTGCCGAAATATATGTCCAGTCGTTGTATCGGAAGTTGGAATCGGAAGGCAAAACCGGAACTAAATTTATTACTACTCGTTTTGGAAATGTGCTGGGATCAAACGGTTCAGTTATCCCTCATTTTAAGAGTCAAATTGAAAAGGGTGGTCCGGTGACCGTTACTCATCCTGAGATTATAAGGTATTTTATGACCATTCCCGAAGCTTGTATGCTTGTGATGGAAGCAGGTGCAATGGGGAATGGGGGAGAGATTTTTATTTTTGACATGGGGCGGCCGGTCAAGATCGTGAACCTAGCTCGGAAGATGATTCGTTTGGCAGGATACATTCCCGAAGTTGATATAAAAATTGAATTTACCGGCTTGCGTCCAGGTGAAAAGTTATATGAGGAACTGTTGAATCAAAAAGAAATAACCACCCAAACGCATCATCCTAAAATAATGATAGCTAAAGTGCAAGAATATGATTATGAAATGGTTTCGGAAAAGATTGATGAATTGATCAAATATAGTTTTTTAAATAAAGATTATATTACCGTATCATTAATGAAAAAAATAGTGCCCGAATTTTTAAGCAAAAACTCTCGATATGAACGATTGGATGCATAATAGTTTACATCTAATTAATTGATAATTATAAGAATAACAAATGATTTCTGTTGAACAACTTACCGTCGAATTTGGCGGATCACCGCTTTTTGATGAAATAAGTTTTTTAGTTAATCCAAAAGATAAAATAGCTCTCGTTGGTAAAAACGGAGCCGGTAAAACTACTCTGCTGCGCATTTTTGCAGGTAAACAACTCCCAACAAAAGGCAAAATTATTATTCCCAAAGACCTTTCTATAGGTTATTTGCCACAGCACATGATTCATAATGAAGGCACTACAGTGATGCAGGAAGCTGAAAAAGCATTTGAGCATATTACCGATTTGCAGGCTGAAATTGAACACATGAATGTGGAACTGGCAGAACGAACTGATTACGAAAGTGCAGAATACCACGACTTGCTTGATCGGTTGACCCATGTGAATGAACACCTCCAAATTATTGGTAACGGAAACTTTTATGCAGAGATTGAAAAAACATTGCTCGGACTGGGTTTTCTCCGTTCCGACTTTGAACGACAGTGTTCTGAATTCAGTGGCGGTTGGCGAATGCGGATTGAGCTGGCTAAGATTTTGTTGCTCCGGCCGCAAGTTTTGTTGCTCGATGAGCCGACCAATCACCTTGATATTGAGTCAATTCAATGGCTTGAAAATTTTCTGACCACTTCGGGTAGTGCCATTTTGTTGGTTTCGCATGACCGTGCATTTATTGATGCCGTTACAAATCGAACTATTGAAATTTCATTGGGTAAAATCTACGATTACAATGTAAATTACTCTAAATATATTCAATTGCGGGTCGAACGACACGACCAACAGGTAAGGGCATACGAAAATCAGCAGAAAATGATTGCTGATATTGAAGAATTTATTGCCCGATACAGGTATCAAGCCACCAAAGCCATTCAGGTACAATCCCGCGTTAAGCAACTTGAAAAACTCGAACGACTTGAAGTGGATATGGAAGATAATTCCCGGTTAAGCTTGAAATTTCCACCTGCACCGCGCTCCGGTAGTATTCCGGTGGAAATTGAACACCTTTCCAAAGCTTACGGAAATAATATCATTCTGGATAATATAGGTATGATTATTAACCGGGGTGAGAAAGTAGCTTTTGTTGGTAAAAACGGTGAGGGTAAAAGTACGCTGGTTAAGTGTATTATGTCCGAGATTGAATATTCCGGTATTCTTAAGCTTGGTCATAACATTAAAATCGGATACTTTGCTCAAAATCAGGCATCGCTCTTGGATGAAAACAGAACGGTTTTTGAGACTATCGATTATGTGGCTGTAGGCGATATTCGTACCAAAATACGTGACATTTTGGGTGCTTTTATGTTTGGTGGCGAAGCTTCCGACAAAAAAGTAAAAGTGCTTTCGGGAGGGGAGCGAAGTCGTTTGGCAATGATTCGGTTGCTGTTGGAACCTGTGAATTTGCTGATTCTCGATGAACCAACCAATCACCTCGATATGCGCTCGAAGGATGTGTTGAAAGAAGCAATTAAAGCTTTTGATGGTACGGTAATCGTGGTTTCGCACGATCGCGAATTTTTGGATGGACTTGTGACCAAAGTTTATGAATTTGGCAATAAGAAAGTTAGAGAACATTTGGGTGGAATTTACGAATTCCTTCAATATAAAAAAATGGATAGCCTTCGTGATTTGGAAATCTCCAACTCGTTGAAAGCTTCCGTTGAAAATAAGGATAAATCCGTATCAGAAAATAAATTGAGCTACGAAGCCCGAAAAGAATTCAGCAGGAAAATAAAAAAGGCTGAACGTGCCGTGGAAGAGGCTGAGAAAATAGTTTCCGGAATTGAAACCGAACTGGCAGAGATGGACAAACAGCTACAGTTACCTGAAAAAGCATCGGATAATGATTATATTTTGCTCTATCAAAAGAAACAGCGAGAATTGGAGCAAAAAATGTACGAATGGGAATTACTGAGTGAAGAACTGGAAGAATTAAATAATCAAATTTAAGTAGTCAATGCCAAAACTATACCTTGTGCCAACTTCGCTTGGAGAAACCGATTTCAACAGCATTCTTCCGGCTCAAAATACTGAGATTGTAACGGCTTTGCGTCATTTCATAGTGGAAGATGTGCGTACAGCAAGACGGTTTCTGAAAAAGGCAAATCCGGCTATTGATATTGATTTGCTGAGCTTTTATGTACTGAATCAGCATACATCGCCCGAGGAACTTAGTGGTTTTCTTAAGCCGATGTTCGATGGAAATGACATGGGGGTTCTTTCGGAAGCAGGTTGTCCTGCCATAGCCGATCCTGGAGCCGATGTAGTGGCCATTGCTCAACGAAATAATTTTACGGTTGTTCCATTGGTGGGTCCATCCTCCATTTTATTGGCGTTGATGGCATCTGGGTTCAACGGACAGAGTTTTGCATTTGTGGGTTATTTACCCATTCAGCCAGCTGAGCGAGCTAAAACGTTGCGTAAACTGGAAGGTCGTGCTTACTCTGAAAATCAGTCGCAGGTTTTTATCGAAACGCCATACCGAAATATGAAAATGCTGGAGGAAATTCTTCAAACCTGTCAGCCGGCAACTCGCTTGTGCATTGCTACCGACATCACACTCTCAACAGAGTTTATCAAAACGAAATCAGTGAAAGACTGGAAATCGCAATTACCCGATCTTAATAAACGACCTTGTATTTTCTTGATCTATAAATAAGAATATGGTTTATTTGTTGTTAATTGAATTTAAATAAAGTTTTTTAGTTAATATTAATTTTGACTATTAGCCAAAATTAGTTTAATAATAGTTAATTAAAACGAACTTTGGGAAAATTTACAATTAAAATTTTATAATTTTGTTTTTATAAATAATGTTACTTTAAATGTATTTGTGATAGTAAACAAAATATCTAAATTATAAAAAATAGAAATTCAATGAAAAAATCCCGTATATGCCTGAAAATTTTCTTTTTTTTGACAGTATTGTTGTTGATTGGTCAGAGTTCTTATTCGCAATGTAAACTTGATCGAAAAAAAGATGATTTTGGAACTGGCCAAACTGTTAATTCAAAAAACGTAATGCTTGCAATTGAAGTACCACACTCATTTAATGACACCTGGAGTTTAAATATGAAGTATACTCTTGTAGATAGTTTGATCTATATTTCAATAACTCATGATTCAAAATTACTAGTATCTATTGTTAGGTCTATTTTCTTTAAATTTAAAGATGGTACTATTATTAAAAAAGAAACTCCAAATACGACTGATGATTTTATTGATAGAGCTGGTAACCAATTCAAATCGACAGGCTTTTTGATTACTAAATCAGAATTGGAATCATTTGCAACAAAAGATTTAGAGAAATTTAAAGTGATTTTCAGGGCTTTTCCAATTAAGCCGGAGTTTGAAAATGAAATAACTAGTAGATATAGTGTAAAACTCAAAAATGATGCAGCTTGTATTCTTAATGAATTACAATTAATTACTGCATCAAAAAAATAGAACAAATATTTAAACTTTTAGACGCACGTAAATTCTGGTTACATATATTGTGGTAAATTTTAAAATGAAGTCGTCCTTATAGTAAATTAACTAAGCCGATTTATGAATTGTCAGATTTAATCTTACCTTTATACTCAGTTTCTTGTTTTAATGAGTTTTGAAAAGGTATTTATGATTAAAAAAATTGAACCAAAGCCCCTCACACTTCAATCTATCATTGAATATTCAGTTCTACATTTTGCCAAAATGCCTTCGGTTTCTTTTGTAGGAGGCACTCCACTCACTTATACTGAACTGGGTCGGCAAATCGATGCAATTGCTCTCAGACTTTTTGCTCTCGGACTAAAAAAAGGCGATAAAGTGGCATTATTAAGCCATAATATGCCCAACTGGGTGATAGCTTATTTTTCGGTTGTTTCAAAGGGGTTAGTTATCGTTCCAATTTTGCCGGATTTTAGTCTCGAAGAGATTGAAAATGTGCTGGTACATTCCGAATCAAAAGTACTTTTCGTCAGCGAAAGGTTACGCTCCAGAGTAGAAGGATTGGAATTACCATCGATGCAGTCAACCATTTTACTGGATGATTTTACGCAATTATCGGGAATGGTCAATGAAATTAACAAACAGCCTCTTCCCGATACTAAAGTTTTGGAAAACGATACGGCTGCAATTATTTACACGTCTGGAACAACAGGTCGCTCAAAAGGAGTGGTACTTACTCATAAAAATATCGCTTTCGTAGCTAAGCAATCCTATAATTTTCAGCCAATTTCCAAGACGGATGTATTTCTGTCGCTTCTACCACTATCGCATACCTATGAAAATACCATTGGGCTGATTTATCCAATTATATATGGGGCTTCCATTGTTTACATGGAAAAACCACCTACGGCAGCTGCTTTACTTCCCGCTTTATTAAGCGTTCGTCCAACCATGATGTTGTCCGTACCTCTTATCATGGAGAAGCTTTATAAGACGCAGATTCAAAGCAAATTTACCGGCAACAGATTTAAACGAATGATTTATAAAACGCCAGTTTTCAGAAAAATAATCCATCGGATTGCCGGCAAGAAATTGTTTCAAACTTTTGGTGGCAGACTTAAATTCTTTGGAATAGGTGGAGCCAAACTCGATTCGCGAGTGGAAAGGTTTCTTAAAGAAGCCCGTTTCCCGTATGCCATTGGGTACGGATTGACTGAGACCGCTCCACTCTTAGCAGGTGCCGGAGTGCATCAAACAATGATTCATTCGGCAGGATTTGCCGTTCAGGGTGTCGATTTAAAAATAAACAATCCCG
>Ga0302285_10000846_pt1 | contig 16722 bp, 19 predicted proteins | sample III_Fen_E2_2_FD_200455 | JGI IMG/M metagenome (GOLD analysis project Ga0302285, IMG submission 200455) | Peat permafrost microbial communities from Stordalen Mire near Abisko, Sweden - III_Fen_E2_2 | ecosystem: Environmental > Terrestrial > Soil > Wetlands > Permafrost | place: Sweden: Abisko... | reverse complement strand
TTGAGATAGTAATTGCAGTATCTACGCTCCTCAGCAGGATTCGGGAATCTGTATGCAGCACTGAATGTCTTCTCCGAGGATATATCCTCGAAGGTCTCTTTCATTCCCTTCACTCAACCAACCGCTGATATTTCTTATTCTTTGTCTTTAGTTTAGTTTTTTTTCCACTCTTCCTTACTCTCTCTCTCTACTAAGCTAGAATCCTCTTTTCCTAAATCAATCACTTCTCAATAGAAAATGCCCTCTAGGTTCTCCCCAATTTTTCTATTTTACGTTGATTATCTTTGAATGGTTTTTTGATAATATCAGCTTTTCAAATTCCATCAAATTTCTCCTTCCAAAACCAAAGAAAAGCAAGGTTTTTAATCACATAAATAATTTACTATTCTTGCAGAAGAAAATCATATTTAACTCGATTTCTCTATCCCCCCCACATATCCATCCTTTTTAGTTGTTCATTTGTGCATGTGGATAATAAATAAAGTCTGTAAAAAAAGTTTCTTTTAAAGGTTAGCCTCAAAAACAGATTCAATTTTTTACCTCTTCTAATTTTAGTTTCTAGAAAATATAAGGAAATATCTAAATAAACAATTCAGAAATATCTTTAAGCTATCTGATTTATTTAGAATACCAAATCTAGCCGATTTGTAGCTAGGTTTAAACAAAAAATTACAATATCTTAATGAATATGTATTTAATTATCTTTGCTAGACAATCTTGAAATTGTTCCAAGCTCATAAAAGTTCTTAATTTGTTTTTACAGCTTATTTCCAGTAAAGAAAGCTCTAGGCTAAATAAATATATATTACAAATCTTCTCAGAAAACTACTTTTAAAGAGATTAATTTTCATTTTTAAAATTCAAATAGGCTGAAAAGTTTATCTTGATCAGATCGAAGTCCTGTGGGAAGAAGGATCTATGCAAAATTGGTGGGAGGTGTAGTTAAAAAAAAGTGTTTCGCATTTAAATGAGATAAGGAATTCTCATAAAAAGAGTTATTTTGATTGTATTGATTGAGACACAATGAAAGAAATAATTGAGAGGATTTTTGTTTATTGCTGCTTGAATAAAAATTATCAAAAAAAAAATAGAAACAAAAATTTTGCAATTCAAGCTTGGAATCTAGTTCTTTAAAAAACAAGAGCAACGTCAAAGAGAGAAAGATAGAGACAGGATAGGAGTTTAAAACATGCAGCAGAGTCAAGGGTAAATATTTTCAAAGATATAGAGTTAAGAAGGCACATGTAATGTTTGAAAATAACAGAAGTCAAAGCAGGTATCAAGATTTAACCCTCGTGAAGTTGAGCAGGAATAGTGTAGAGTTTCCTTACATTCCAGAAAAATATCTTCATTTCATTTTGACCATCACTAATGATAGCAATTTTCACATCGCGTATAAGGTAAAGGAACACACACACACACATAATCTTGAATATTGAAACTTTTAATGGAAAATACGCTAAACTATCAATTGTTGAAGCATTTGGAAGTGGATCATATTCATATGAGAACTTTCATTTTTTTTAACAACTAGTTTAAATCCACAAACCCACAAAGATATCTTGTGAAGCAAGATTAAAACATCATTGAACCACACAAAGAAGCTCGCATTAACTTCACCATGCATCCAGATGTAAGGAACAAAAATTAATGATAGAGCCATCAGATTGAGTGATTGTCTTACACTTTAGCTGATTAAAGACAAACTCAGCACATTTCGAGATAATTTCTAACTTGTAGTGGCAAAAATCTCCAACAGCGTAAATTATATTAATAATTATTTTGAGAATACATTTATTTGTTACACTCTAGCAGATAATTAAAACCCTTTCGTTAGTGTTAAAATGAATCGATTTCACAGCTTTCTGTATGATGAGTTGGTGTAACACTTTTTGGTTTAAATAACAGAAAGAGACAATGGAGAATATTTTCAAGAAAAACAAGAATGTGATTGAAAGTCAAATGACGAAGTTACCAGTGAGAATCATTAATCAAAATGGAGCTATTTTGAATAATCAAAACAAATTAAGCCAATCAGGGTAGTCATTCTCATCGCCGGAGAGAAACAATGCAGTACTTAACAGCTGAAAAGAAGATGAAAAAATAAGATGATTATTCGTTTGATATTAATAGGTATTTGAGTCAGGATTCAACCAGGATCTAAAAAAGATTCCAGTTGATGTAAAAGGCGCTCAAAATCCTAACAATAAGTACAAATACATTTCATACAACACCTGATTACTAAGCGCAATTATCACATGAAAAACAAAACTAACTTCATAATATTTAAAGAGAAACAGATAAACTCAATGCCGAAAATAATGGAATTGCGAAAAATACAAAATCACAAACATAGGAGCAAGTCGTACCTGGATAAACACCATAAAAATCTAGTATTCTTTAATTTAAAAATAGATTTTTCTTTTTTCAAGTGAAGAATCTCCAAGCACAATGATTTTTTGTGCTTTTTTTTGATGATATTTCTAGCTAACAATTTGTTTAAAGAAGGGAAATCTCTGATTGTCAAGGCAGTAGCGGTAGGTCTTGGAATCGGAGTGGCTTTTTCATTAATTTAGAGTCTCTTCTCTGGAACCATTGAAGCAATTAATCCCCTGAATATTTGAAGAGATAAGAGAAGAGGTGAAAACAAGAATAATATAATGTTCATATCACAGGAAGGAACCCATGGTGAAAGAAGAAGAAAGAGATGAAAAAGCGGATACACTTTTGAGAATAAATATAATTGCACAGATAAGAATGAATAGCAATCAATATTAATAAAAATGCAAGTGTGTAGATTGCATGAGTAATAATAATAATTTTTGAAATCACACTCTTGCTATTAAGATCACAATTTTCATCAAGTTTTATGATATTCTTGTGATAATATTCTATCCAATTTATTGATGTTTTGCTTGGCTGTGTAATGGGTATCTTTGATTTTATGAAATAAGGATTATTTGCCTATGTAATGATACAAAATTGATCATCCGAAAATCGGACAATTTAAGCTTTCAAAAAAAAATAATCAATTCCAAAAATTACTTGCTAGTAGCAAGCATTCACACACAAACAGATTAATTAATACTACTACTAATAGCAAATTGAAGAACATGAGATCTTTTAATTCTCTTGTCTTGAGAGCTCTCTCATTTAAGACCAATAGTAGATGTTTGGCATAAAGTTTCAGATTTCGATTTAGCGATAAATCTACAGTAGGTACAGGTGCATAAGGGGTAGTCGCGAGTTCTTCAGAAGCTGTAAATAAACTGGCTGATCTGCAGAAAAGATTATCCAAACTCATAGATTCGAAGCATAAAGATAGGTATTTTGAGAATGAAGTACTCGAGAGCATATCGAAAATTGATGGTGATTCTCTAGATGCAGTTTTAACCTATCTCAAAGGCCCTTGGAAATGTGGAAAGCTGCCTTTAGCAAGAATAGTCTTGAAGGCAACTTCTCAGAATTACACATTGAATGATCTAGAAAGTACTACGATTTTAGCTTTAATGGATTAGCAAGCATCTCCTAAAAAACTCTCCGAATTCTTGGATGTCATAAAGTGTCTCCAAATTTTAAATGTTTCTGCGTTCCCTGAGCATCTCCTCAGCGAATTTCGACAATTATTGCAAAGTTCCAAGTCAGAATATGAGATCCTTTAGCTCTAAGAATATATTGAATTGCTATTCTCGATCGATCCTACAAACGAACTCAACGGTGTCATCAATGAAAAAGCAAAAGAAGATCTTTATGATTACAGCAAAACTGAATGGCTCTCAATCCTCAAAGTCTACAAGCTCTATGGATCTGTGGATATCGAGTTCGTGAAGGAATTCGATAAGGTGTTGCTAGGAGGAGGAAATAAGGAAGATATCCTAGATGTGTTTGATAATAATGTTGAATAATTAGAGAAATTCCTTGTGATTTGTGCAATAAAGGATTATAAGCCAAGAAGGTTAGAGGATTTGGAGAAAGCAATAGTCGAGCTAAGTGCTAAAGAAAGGAGATTAGTAGCTGCAGGGTATATCGAGAGAATCTAGTTCCTCAGAGAAGACATCTGCAATTTATTGAAATCCTCCCTCCAGAAAGCTTCTCTGACGGAGCATGAAATCCACGATATCTTGACAGCTAAACAACAAGGCGTGTCGATCAGTGCTCGTAAGGAGTTACTAAGGGATTTATAAGTCATTCCTGAATTACACCATGAACTTTCTGAAAGAGCAGCTGCAAAGGATGTCTCTTACGTGTTGCATTACATGAGACAGAAAGTAAAAGCTGAGTAGGAGGAGCTTCAAAACAGCAAAAACAATCTTCCAAAATTGCAGAACTATACCATTGAGGAGCTGTACTTCATAACTTTACTCGTTAAGCAGACTGATATGATGAAGAGGAACAGTGATTTCAAGCGATTAAACCTTCCTGGGATCATCACAACTGAAGAACAACACCTCGTTTAGGAGACTATGAATGCTGTAAATCGGTATTCACATGAAAAAGGATTTAAGCGAGCTAGCACTGTGAAGCAGTTTTTGATGGCAAATTGTATTAACGCATTCATGGGATTTGATAAATAATCCAAGGATTGCTGGAACGCTACTTCTCCAGGATCGTTGGGTTAGTTCTAAAGTGTCAATGCCCTTCCGTTGATAGCTCATTATGGATAACTAAACCCAGAAATAGCTTTGAATTTGCTTCCTATTTTTTCAACTTACATATTTAACAAATATATCCAGCGAAATTAACTCACTCTAAACGAAGCACTTGTTCTGATGCACTCCCTAACGAAGTTAAGTGCTATCTACAAAGAACACAATCTTAAATATCAAAGCAAAGAATTTGTTTATGCTTTTAAGACTGCTACAAGATTAGTCACGGATACGTTTTTGCGTAGAATTTACTCTGATTTTGATTCTGCTAAAGCCTCCAATAAACGAACTGAAAACCCATTCTTCGAGAGAGCTGAAGTCAATCATGTCAAAGATAAAAGCAAGGAGTAAAAAGAGAAAGCCCAAATCATTTAGAATCTGACAAATGCAGAGTTGGATTAAGTTCTTGAAGTATTTGAATTTGCCAATGAAATCAACGTCGGAAGCAAGGAGTTCTATGAAGCTGTGGATTCACTGATTTTAGTGTATTATGAGAAATTTAACAGTTCGTAAAAAGCTAGAGCAGCTTATTTGCTGTCAACACTGGAATGCAACAACGAATAGATTGAAAAACTAGTTGAAACTTCTATTGAAAAAGCTACGACAATCTCCCTCACAGAGTCAGTTCAGTAAGATTATCAAGGATTTTTGCAAAGATATTGAATTGTTTCATGATATGATACATGCAAATCACAATATTCTTTAAACTTTTGCCTTTTTTAATTTGTTATTTGAAGGTTCCTATCATATTTAACTGCAAGATATTGCCTGAATGAAGATCTCTGGAAGAAACTCATAAATGTAGTGGAAGGCAGTGACAAGACTAACAATCAAGCCTTACAACAACTTCCACTTCTCCTTAAATAAACCCTCTACCTCACAAAAGAGTGTTTATATCTTGAATAAAAACATATTTCATTCTCATTATCCTCACCCACCATCGAAAGCTTACGAAAAGCCTTCGAAGATAAAGCCAGGGAAGAACTATCAATTCAAACCAAATTCTCTGAAGCCATTGGATATTTCCTTGTACGATTGGGATACTATTATGAAGCAAATGAGAAGGTTTCAATATTTATTCCGAGATATTCGCAACTCCAAACAAGAAGTGTAATCTTAATCTTGGATAAGTCATCCTTTGTCGGCGATACGAAAGCTCAGAGAGCTAGTGTGTCTGTTATGATCAGAATGCTCACCAAGCTCGATTATAAGCTGAAACTCATGAATGTGTATGATTGGGCGGGCAAAGAAAAACGTTCAGAGAAAGTTGTATACTTGAGATCGAAGGTAAAAGGGATGACCTTTGACGCAGAAAAGCAAAAAAGAAAGAGCTATTTTAACTTCTGATGTATGCATGCATGTGAAATTACACATGTTTCTTTGTTAGTTTTGGAAATGTGATTACCAATTTAAACGTATTTAAAAAAAACAATAAATTGAGAACAATTCCTGGATAGCGTGGAAGTATTTCATCTAAGTTGTTAATCAAATTGCGGGAAGAAACAGGCATATATATTAGCCACGAAGATAGATGTTAAATTAAAAAGATCAATTGATGCTTGTTCGATTGGATTAATTTGTTTTTTCAAAAGATCCAAACAATTAAGATATTTTGCACATTTCTGATGCAACACCGATACCCAAAACAAATAGCATGTGCACTTTTGATAATCATATCCTTATTCGGTAGCCTTTGTAGCTGTTATAAAGTAAGATTTCCATGAGAGAGAGAGGGAATTATTCTCCCTTGTTTTGTCCTACAACATGATCTTAAAACAAAAAAAATATTTTTGTATTTTTAGCAATGGGATGCAGAATCAGCTGACAATGTTAGGGAAGGGTTCCGAGAAGTATTTGAAGAGTCATTGCAACTAGATTATTCTCGTGGGATGTTCAAAATCAATGTATAATCTCAGCTCTTAGTTCGTGGTGAGAAAATAGGCTCTGTTTCATTGAAGCGCTGCTTAACTCCTTTGCATTCATATCCTATTCGAGAATCAGTTGAAAGAGCTTTAAACGATGAATTCAAAGTCAACGATAGTCGGATAATTTAATCTGTCCATATGATACTACTAATCCTGTCCTTGAAGTCAGAGACTGAGTAGCGACATTTCGTTGCAGAAGAAACAGAATAATAAGCTGATTTTAGATTCCTTCAAAATTATCTCCAACTCGAGTCCTTCAGTGAAGCATCTGCAATATTCTGGGATGACAAATAACTTTAGAGTCTTTCAAAAAAGCTTTATGCATTTGATAGGCAAGCTGCAGAAGCGAGAAAATAATAGGAATCTGAATTGTTAGCACTGGTAGAGAACTTAATTTCAACACTAACAACCAGAGAATCAATTAGACTCTCAAGAACTGATTTTTCCTAAGCTGAGATCTTCAAGGCAATAGCACTGCTACAATAGAACACCTTGTTTCTAGCTTATAACTCTGCTTCACCGCTATTCGCTAAAGAACTTCCCGTGCTGCCAGTTATCATCCCATATCTTGAGTTCATTCGTAAGATTGTTACAGACATTTATTTAAAAAATCAAGATAAATCAGAATTTCTTGTTGAACATCTGATTGGTAGTTTTATTGTCAAAAACACAAATACTTTTTAGCTTAAGGTCCACAATCGAAGTAGTAGATCACAAGAAGAATGTGTGCTAGCAAATCAGAAGGAGAAGAGAGGATACGGATTATTGACGAATAAGTGTTTATCTACAGTGATTGCGATTTCCTTAGTGGCGAGCCATTTTATATTCTCCCTAGGTTTGAATCATCTCTCCATTAGCTCATGCATTTCGGGTTGGATTTTCAAATACAAACATAAATTATAATCATTGTGCATTTTGTAGGTAAGTCAGTGAGAATATTGATGAAGATACCCTCTTGCTGAGCTTACAAAAAGGGAAAATATTTCAGCTATCTTGGCAAAACAAAATTGCTGCAACACTTTAAATCAACCCTGAAGGAACTTTTAAGCTTAAAGCAAATGAAATAAACTATGAATTGCTTAGATTGTTATCGCTGAAGCAATATTTGGCGAGATTTAAAAAAGAAGATTTGTTGCCTTCACGGAAAGAAATCGAATAGATTTTAGAAGAAGATGAATCGCTCACGAAATTAGCTAAGAAAGGTGATCCCAAATTGGATTTGATTTGAAAGGATTATTTCTTCTTGTTCTTCTTTTCTGAAAACTTAATTTTTTCCATTTTTTAAAAGATTACTTAGTTTTATTGGAGGAAATGGTCGGCAAGGAAAGCAAGTTAAGTGAGGATTGGTAGAGAAGTGCATCTTTTAAATATCGAAGATAAGACAGCAAGGAAATATTTGAAAAAAGTATGCTCATGATGAGATTTTACTAACGAAGAATCTTAGAATCTCAGATTATGCAGCTTCAAAAATATTTATTATATGTCAGCATGGTCAGCGATATGAAGCAGTTCCTGTGATTAAGAGCAACAATAAAAGTTCTCTCATGAAAAAGAAAGCAACAAGGATATCTATCAGCTGTGGATGTTGTTATTCTTGATTTTGGAGAGATCGATTTGAAAAAAGTGTTTTTTGTAGCACATTGTTTGGTTATCCTAATCGGATAATTGGCGGGAGTAGGTGAATTGGTTGAATCATCAGAATAATTCGAAAGAACTTGATAATATTTTTCAAAAAATATATTGAACATTTTGTGAATTGAAAACAGCATCCTATTATTATCATTATGGCTACTTCTGATTACCGTGCAAGGACTGAGCAGCAGATTCAGATGCATGTGAGTAATCTCATTAGTCTAATGACAGGTTTCGATGAGACGGATTAAGAGAATTTTCAAATCGCTGAAGATTACATCCACTCAAATATTCGAAACAATAAATTTCTGTCAGTGGATAAGTTTAAGGTGACTAGGGAGCTAAATGGAGTGCAAGAAAAGATGATGATCCATTCTTAAGAAGCCAAGGCGCTGCGACTGAAGTAGCAAGTTGAAGTGTTCATGAAAAGAAGGCTCAAGCAGCATACTCCGGATATTCATTATGCGATTTTACATTTCCTGCTGCTGATGTCAAACTAACCACTAGACAGCGATTACGAGCAAGACAGTAATGAAAACTTGCAAGGAAAGCTAGAATCTCATCAGTTGCATTTAAGAAACCCAAAGATAGGGGATTAGGAAAGAATGCTGGAAGATTCGTTGAATAACAGTACGAAGAATAATAACGATAATTATGAGATGTTTTTTGGGAGAAACAATAATCAGAATGAAAAAGATAATAAATAAGAAAATGAATCAGAAGAAAATAGCTAATCAGAGGATGATGAGGATGAAGATGATGATGAAAGCGAATGGAGCTAAGATGGAGAGGAAGAACAAGCATAAGAATAGTAATAAGGTTTAGAGATCGAAGATGAATCGAAGAATGTGTCCAGTAGTAATATGCTCCAAAACAACAGCAAGATTAACCAAAATAGCTCTAAACCTTCTTTCAAATCAACACTGCCTAACAATCGTAGCAATAATAACTTTACTAACAACAATGCTAACAACATCTCGAATCTCCTCGATAAATCCACTAACAGCAGAAATATGAATCTCAATAATGTTACAACGATCAGTCAAAACATTACCAACAACAATTGCAATGCCACTAATGCATTGGACAACAATAATCAGAATAACTTAAGCATGTTCTTTGGTGGATTTCCGACGAATTAGTCATTCTGGAACATTGCCCATCAAGCACAGAAATACCAATAAAATTCATCAACTCTTCACAGACGAAGCTACGCGGAACACCTAAGTGAATAGCAGTAAACTGAAGAAGAAAGCATGCTTTTCAGAAGATAACGATAATTCAGCAAAAATGATTTGTTTAGTGATGCAAACTGCTTGTCGACAGTCTATGAGCAATTCATAAACTAGCAATCAGCTGGAACTTAAGAGTTCGCCTGGGTTTATCAGACTCGCACGGAGAGATCAGTCTTAAACGATGTGATATTGATGCTTTAAGGATAATCTAATTTGACATTCACACTTGCAGAAAATGTAGATAATGTCTTAGAGAATCATAATGACATCAATGGAAAGTAGAATCAGGATAAAGATTAGCCTGCGCCTTAATTTAAACTAACAAGGAAGATCTAATTAACACACTTGACTCCAGGTGCATTGGAGAATATCTTGGATACTTTCATAGAATTCGCTAATATTTTGCAAGAATTCACACATTTTCATGGTTTCTATTAGAGAATGGAGATAAATACAACATTTCAAGCATTTTTGCATGCGATTTAGAAATATTTCTCAGACATAGCACTGTTTCTGAACGATTTCTAGCTTGTGTTTCTGCATCAATCAGGATAAAGTGAGATAAAAATGGAGAAAGAGATGATATGTTTGTGTTAATTTTATTTTTATTTTTATTTTGTTCAGTGCAAAGGAAAGAATTAGAATGTAGTATTTCAAAGCAGCATCATGAATTAATCGACAAGAGAGCCTCACTTATGGAGTTGTTCAAAGGAATCAGAGAACATATGCCTCTTGCAAAGTCTATGATGAATTCTTTGAAAAGTGTTATTGAAATATATACCAAAAATCAAAATAATAAACATAATAAAAATAAGGAAGATTCAATGCAGGTCGAAGGAATAGGATAAAATGATAATAGCAGTAGTAATACTTCACTTTCAGGGATAATATCGAGTAAATTGATAGATTGGAGCTATGAGTAGCTGCAATCTAATTATGGATAACTGAAATCAAAGGAGATTTAATCAGCTTGTGAATCAATTTTTCTTGCTTCGATTTCACCTTATCTAACAATACTTAACGATTGGCTTCATGGTGGGTTTTTCTATGATAGATATTCGGAGTTTTTCATCTAAAATAATCACCAAAGTCATTGGAATAATAGTAAATAAATGTAGAATCTACAGGAACAGCAGGATATGCATACAATTCAGAAATACCAGCATATCGATCACAAGATTATTTGGAATGCTGATTACTCTCTCAGATTAGATGTATGTTTTAAATATCAATTCTTTATTCTCATGTTGTTATCTTTTTTGATGTTAGGAAACAGGCAACCCAGTTACACCAGTATTCTTGAAGAAATATCAGAATACCATCCTAGAATTAGGAAAAGCTGTTAGGTTAGTAGGGTATATTGCCCATGAGCATCACCACCCTCATTAGTCATCCTCAAAGGTTGTTGAGCATGTAAAAGATATTCCTTTCAGCTTGGATTAGTTTTAAGATTTAATGATTTCATTGTTCAAATTGTAAAAAATTATTTTTGTTTCTTTTTTGAAACAACTTAGCTTAAACTATGTGATTTAAAACAAGAGCTGTCTGCTTGCATAAATGATGCTCTCAACAAGATTTAATTAGCTTAGAAAGATGCTTAAATGAGGGATAGTTAGAAATAATTAGAAACACCAAATGAAACACAATACTAAAATTTTTAAAATCCTTTTGAATTATCTAATTCAATGCCTTCAACTTCTATCAGTGTACAAAATCTTAGTAATCTCAGCATATCCAAGATCCTTCAAGAACGTAACAAGAATAAGTAGATCACTAATCCCTCCAAGAATTGTTTAGGGTATTGCACTTCAAGCTAAAGTATTAATAGTAAATCGCTTGTAATGGATGCGCCTGAATCAGCAATGGTTATTGAGAAAAAGGACAATCCATTTGGAGTATTAGATTTAGAAACAAGTTTGCTTAGCCACTCTTCGTCAGTCTTTAGCCTTTAAGATTCATTCTTGAAAGTAGTTATCCCATAGCTTTAGTAAGAAAAAAATGCTAAATCAATCACAGAAGAATTGCAGGCTCCTTCAGAAGAGAAATCTAAATTAGAAAACGATATTAATATGAAGAAAAGTGATAAGATTTGGAGGGAAAAGTCTCCATCTTACTCATAATCCTCAGCCTCATTTTCTTTGGTGTTTGATTTATCTTTTTCCAAGGTTTTACTGGAATTAGATGATAAAGTACAGCGTCATTTAAATGGTATATTATTTGAAGATTTCAAGCTCCTTGAATACTTCGAAGCGTTTCGAGTGATTTATTTTTATGAAGACGGTCAACTCCAAGCTGATTTCTTGAATTACGTCTTTGGAAATCTGGAAACATACAATACACTCTAAAACCCTTCGAGTCTAAAATCACATTTCAAGGAATTACTGCACAATAGCAGGCATCCTTTTTTACGAAAATTAACGGATAATGTAACTGTGGAGATATCGCAGGATAAGATTAATAACGCACAGCTCAAGGACCTTAAAATTATGTTCACAGCACCATATCCTTTGGATGTTATTTTCGATTAGGATAGTCTGTTTTTGTACAACACAATCTACATGTTCCTACTTTAGATTAAGAAATCAGCTCATTTCTTAGCTGAAAAAAAGTAAGTTTGGTTTTGTTAAGGAGATTCTGGATAAGAAAATGATTTCGTTTTTGGTTTTTGAAAAAATAGTTATTATTTGAAGAAAACGAGGAAAAGACATCTTTTTAGTAAGGCTCATTCAGGCGATATGGAAGAGGAAAATAGTAATAACAGTGGAATTGAAGAAGATGATAGAGTGGATAGTTATGAACGATCGATTCTAGAGAGAAGAATTGACAAGTGCATGCGTTAATTATGTTTACTTTAACGTGAGCTTCTGCATGCAAGTTAAGCACTTTCCTATTAATCTTTTGAAACTGTCTTGAGAGTGAATACAGGGAATTTCTTGAACTTGATCAAATAAGAACATCGAATCAGCAAATTCATCGAGGCGCACAAAGCTTACCTTAAATCTATCGCTGATTTGTGCTTTCTTTCGAAAAACAATGAGCACATTTTCTCAATAATTTCAAATCTCTTGAATCTGTGCTGTAACTTCCATGCAATTGTTTGTAGACTAGAAGCTATTGAGACTTTGGATATAAACACAATTCGTTCGGAGCTGAAGAGAATCGAAGAAGATACTATAAATTTAAAAACGATGATCTCTAGACATGTCACTTTCATAATTAAATTTTTAATCAATTTCGAGACGTCCGGACTTAAACCTGAGTGTAAGCAAAAAAGAGAAGAAGAGGGGGAGGGCAGAGTTGGGATTTGAATTCTGAAATTTAGTAGGGGAAATCTTAATTATTTGATTTTTGTTTGGATGATTAGGGATGCCATTATGTCAGTAGCTCGATTTCAATAAATACTATATCAAAGAAGAAAATTTGGAAGAGAAACTAGCTTGAGAGATCAAAATAATGAATAGCTCTGAAAATATATTTTGATTACTTTGCATTTTCCTTTTTATTTGTAAAAAATGACTAATTTGAAGAATTATCTGAATAATATTTGAGCTTAAAAATGAAATAGGACAATTATTTGAATAATATTCAGCTTAAGGAATACCAAGAAAATGACATGGAAATACAGATTCCACACTTTGAGGGGATTCTCTTAATTTCACCTTGTGGAATATCATTTCTTGGTGGTTGATGATTTGCTGTACTTGGAAGTGGGTGTGCCGTGAGAAACACCAGACTTTGGAGAGTGTGCAGCTGTGGATAACGATGACCCCATTGTATTTGGTTCATCACATTTTGAAGGATTGTGCTTCATTGATTTTTCAATGTTCATTTTGTTCACGGAATTGCAGACAGGGGAGTTTTCTTCACCAACATCGCAACTTTCTTCGTAGTCTTCTTCCTTTTCCTTGCGTTCTTCGTTGCCACCAAACTAAGAAGTGTTGTAACTATTCTTGATGAGCGTAGCTTTGAACAGAGAATTGTTGTTAGATTTTCTGTTGGAAGGTGTGCCTGAAGCGTTTTAGTCAATGCTGTCAGAGCGACCTTTATTGAAGATGCTTGCTCCAGGGCCTGATGCACCGCCTGTGCTTTTTCTCTCGAAATTTGTGATTGATGTGTTAGAGGAACATGCAGAGAGAGAGCCAATAGTATTGACGTTTCCATTCAAAGGAAGTTTACCAGTTGAGTGAAGAGCTAGAGATCCAACCATCTCCTGGGAGTCCATTTGTTTATTTCGTACATTAGCAAGGAATTCTACTTCATATGATCCTAGATTACCACATTGAATTTCTTAATTTAGTGAGTCCCCTTCTAAATGCAGGAAGGCATGCTGCAAGCATTTAGTTGCTGACAATCTAATTTCTGGGCGAGGATCAAGCATTTTCTTGAGTAAATCTTTGGCTGAGGCAGATACTTTATCAAACTCTGGTAGATCATAACGGATCTCACAAGACTTATTTGCACGAAGAATCTGCTTATAATCCTTGCCTTAGAAAGGTTATTTGCCTATCAGCAAAAGATAGAAGATGATTCCAGCGGAGAAGATATCGCACTGAGTGGAATAAAATGGATCTCCTTCCTATTTTTTTTAAAAGACCAAATGAGTCAGGGAGGGTAATAAAGGGGAGGTATAATATAATTTCAGAAAGACAAACCACTTTGAAATGTAAGGAGTAATTTTTTTGGGTGGAGTTAAAAGAATCGTTACATAATTTGAAAAATTTTAGGTGGGGGAAGGGGGGATGAGAAAGAGAGATAGATAAGAATTTTATTTATGTAACTCGAAATTGATCCTTTTTTCTCTCTTTCTCAGAACCTCCGTTCTCAAATAATAAAGTGGGAAAAGCTTAAAGTATGCCATTTTATTGGGAATCATTTGCCATTCGAAATAAAAATACTATGGTTCTCAGCAATTCGCATATCTTGGGAGTGAGGTAAAATCATTTACTTATTTGAAATTTTTTATAAAAATAAGCTAGTTTTTTCTGTTATCTTAAGAACAGAAATTGTTTTACCTTGTAAAGGAGTACTTCGGGGGCAACAAAACCTGGAGTTCCACACCTCTTGAAAAGGATGTTCTCTATGTCAATGCGTGTTGCAAGGCCAAAGTCTGCTACGACGATCTCAGAATCAGAATTCTTAGACTTCAGGAGCAGGTTCTCAGGTTTGAGATCCCTGTGCATAATATTCTTAGAATGGAGATGCTCTAAAGCTAGGACGAGATTGCGAATGAGCACTCGAAGTTCTTTTTCATTAATAGAGCCTTTTTCTCTAATTCTGTGTAAGAGTTCTCCTCCATTGAGTAGATCAACAACAAAGTAAATGGAATTTGTGGTTTCGTAGACTTCATAGAGACGAATGAGATGGTCACTATTGAGTTAACGCATGATGGAAATCTCGTTGATAAGAGATTCTTTTCCTTTGTGTTAGTTTGCCATGAATTCCTTGTTGAATGCTTTAATAGCATACTGAATGTTTTATGATTTCTTTGTTGCTAAGTACACCTTTGCAAATGATCCCTTACCTATCATCTTTGTTACAATGAATTCCTCATGAAAAGTGCTTTGGATACAGCGGTAAATCAATACATTCTTCCAATTCTTGAACTGGACCTAGTCAGAAGTGTATATTTCAGTGCATTTTCCATCACATGTTAAACGGAAACCATGCACTCCTCCTCCTTGTGACTATGCTGCTGAATAAAGAGCTGAATCAATCACCTTAATATCTTGAACTTCAGAAAGCAAATCCATTTTGACGCATGTGAGATCCATAAAACCACAAAGATTTTCAGCTTTTTTCACTTGAAACAATCCTTCCTCAGCGAGAACGTAAAATATCTATTTAGCTTTGCCTGCTTTCTTTGAGCGCTTAAAGAATTGATTGCAAAGGTACACTGTGCCCAATTCGGAGACAGTTTTGAGTTTTTAAGGAACTTAACTCCACATTTTTTTCTGCAACTTGCCTTGATCATCATCAAAGAATGAAACTGGTTTCATTATTTCTTGAGAAAGAGCAAACAAACAATCAAAGATAAATCAACAATAGTTCATTCTTTCCCCATATGTTTCCCTCTGTATTTGTTACATGCTTGTAGAAATAATTCTGTCTTGTCTTTTGCTTCTAGTTTTTCTTTTACGACTCTGTACTCTGGCTATTTTTTTCAGAAAATTGAAATAAATCCTCCTTATTTTTTGTTTTCCCCCAGTACCCCTTTTATTTGAAAGGCTAAAATGTGTGAATTCTTCCAATGCAATCCTGTTATTTATTACTTTTATCTCAATTTGATTTTAAGATAGCCCCCATCTAACTTGTAAACTTTAAAATAATAATAGAAGAAACATCCAGCATCCACAATCACTTTTATTTTTTAGAGGCAGTAAAAACACACAGATTTTTTTCTTAAAAAGTAGGCTTTCAAGTAACTTTTTTACCATGAAACTCTCTGGTCGAATCAATTTTTAATTTCTTGGTTTAAAAGCTTAAAAGAAAATATTAACTCGTTTTGGATGTTGAAGTGCACTTTCATATAAAAAATAAAAGATGAAAAAAGATTGTTCTTGAGAATCAGCTTTAAATAGGTATTTATCTGATTATCCCTGATCGATTCCTTAAATTTGCTTATTATGATTAGGACTCACAAATGAAAACATATTTTACAGTTTTGAGGAAAAACAAAAATCATTTGGCACATTTTAGACCTCGTTCCCTTTTTTAATATTAGCATGTAAGATTTGAACAAAATAACTCAATTTTGGAAGTTTCTTCAAATAAAAAAGAGCAACAAATATGGTTGTGAGCTCAATGTAGTATTATTTACCACATTTAATTTGATAATTTTGAGAATCTAAGAAAAATAAAAGAATCAATTCCTTCAAGCCTACTTCATTAGATTCACCTTTGGCATATAATCTAAACCAAAACAAATTGAAAAATTAGGGACAAATAAAGTAAATTGATAAACCAATATCTACATTTTCATTTTCCTTACATTTAATGAGAATACGATTGATAGATACTTCTCCTGGTAATATTTCTTGTGGGACAATTAGTTTAGAGCACTCACTTAACTCTTCATCTTCTCCTTTTATATGTAAAAATTTTCCTGATTCTTTAGGTGTTTTTTCTCCGAATTCATCAAGTTTCCTTGGAGTGAACATTCCATCTTACAAATCCTTTATAAATATATCTACTTGAGCTTAAGTGTTCTCTTTTAAACTTTCTACTTCTCTTTTATCTGAGAAATGCCTTCTTTCGTATCCTTCTAATGAAAATTCAGAGCGAATA
>Ga0302285_10000836_pt1 | contig 16891 bp, 5 predicted proteins | sample III_Fen_E2_2_FD_200455 | JGI IMG/M metagenome (GOLD analysis project Ga0302285, IMG submission 200455) | Peat permafrost microbial communities from Stordalen Mire near Abisko, Sweden - III_Fen_E2_2 | ecosystem: Environmental > Terrestrial > Soil > Wetlands > Permafrost | place: Sweden: Abisko... | reverse complement strand
GTAAATTGATTTAATTTTTATACTTTACTAATTATGTTTTAGCTGAAAGTGACAAACCCCTGACCAAGGAAGATTTTGAAGAAGCCTTGAGAAATGTTAATAAATCAGTAAGTAATTGTGACTTAGACAATTATGAAAAGTGGATGGTAGAATTTGGTTCAGTTTGAATTAAAAATAATATTAGAGGTAAAACTAATAAACTAAAACCAATGTGTGTCTCTGTGTGCTTGAAAAGATTCAAGAATATAACATACATATCAAGAACTTTAGTTTTAATAGCCAGTTATTTTTGTTCAACTTTGTTTATTAAAAAGTTGAATTTTTAACTTCTTTCATCATTATTTGCATCAGCTGATGTTAAGTCTATCTAATTTTAAGAAAACAAATATGAAAGTCAAAAACATGTGTAAAGAAAACTTAATTACTGAATTTTTAATCTTGATTGTGTACCTTAAAGAAGGAGTTATTTAATGATACCTTACTAAAAAAATTTTAATGCACATATTAAATATTGTATCTCTCATCTAAAAATAAATAATCAATACAATAAAGAAACATACAAAATATCTACTGAATTTAAGAATTGGATTAGTATTTTAAATGTTTTTCTTGATCTTCAAATCTACCAAATGCTTTATTTAATTAATTAATATCTTCCAAATAAAGCAAATCAATCTAGTTGTCAGCAAATAATTCCTTTTTGCTCAAAGCTATTATCATCTATTTCATCGCCTAAGATGTATCAGCAGATTAATATCCTCTCATTTTACTTTATGCCATCATATTAGATTAGTTTCTTGTGTATTAATTCGTTTCACCGCTTATTTTTTTATCTGACAGAAAATAACAAAGTTAGTTAGTTGATTTGAATAATCTTATATATAAAATATTTAGTTGAAGAAAGGAAATCCTTTAAATTATTAAAGTAAAAATAGTATTCCCAATTCACAGTTACTTTTTATTAATAAAGAAGTATTTGAGATTAGGTAAAAAAGAAGCCTCAATGGACATAAAGCCGATAATCACAAAGAAATTAAAACTCTTAGAAATACTCAAAATTGATGCAAGGAACTTGAGAAAGCCAGCAGCTCTCAATTAAAAAGTTGGTATCTCAGTTCTTCGAATCAAGATCTTTAATAAAACTACAATGAATAGACTCTGAATTAGGCCCTACAAGACTATTAAGGATAATAACAAGTGCTCATGAACTGGACTTTACAATGATAACATTTTCTTCAAGTAGGCACTTGTCTAAAAGTTAATTTATCTTGACACTCACTCTATTTTCAGAAAACTAAATCTATCACTCAAGCCAAAGGAAAATGTAGGAGACATATTGGTTGTGTTAAAGAAGACTTTTAAGATTGGAATTAAATAAAAAGGTAATTATTATCAGATTAAAAGCAACAAAATCGAATTGGCTATGAAGAGGAAGAACAAAAATTTCAGCAAAATCATTTCAGACAAATAAGCTCAGAAGAAATTAGGTTCTCTTAGAAAATTTCACATTAGATATTTTGAGTAAAATGAATCAAAAAAAGAAACAATAAAAAATAAGTAAAAGTGATTTATGAAATTATCGATTATTTATTATTGAATTCGTCGGCTTTTAAAGTATTGGTCATTTGGGGGATTCTGATAACCAAGTCCTTAGATCATCACTTCATTCTCAATAGTACTGTAATTTTATTATTAGAATGGGTTTTGCACACTAAAACTGGTTTTAATTATTTCAGTTTTTATAATTTGAAATGTTTGAGGATCCCATTCTTTAAACTAAAAAAAAAAATAACTTAAAAAGGAGTTCAAAATAAATTAAATCTATTTACATGAGATATTGCTAGAACTTCCTCCATCAAGTAGAGGGTTAACCAGTCTAGAATTTCCATTACTTAATAAACCTGACTGATTCTGTCTTTACGATATTGGAACTTAATAAAAACTTGGAATCGCGGCTTGATATTGATGCATTGTAGGAGCAACCGTTTTAGAGATTCCGTTGTTTTCATTTTGTTTATTCAGCTTTTTCTTTTCTTACTCTTTATTGAAAACTGTAGGCAATATTGATTTTAAAATTCATCATCAAATGAGATAAATAATTACCTTCAACCTCCGAAATGAAAGATTTGATAGCATCTTCTTTTGTGATTGGGTTGCATCGATCGTAGTCAGCAATAAATTTATACTTGCTATCTTGGTAAGAACCTAATCCCTATGAGTTGTTAGCCTCCTGGATTTTAAAGAGCAGCTTATTGATCTAAGCTGAGGGGATTATGAAATTTACTGCACTTATTCCGACTGCAATTAGCATCAGGATGAGATTAGTTCCTTTGGTATAATTCAGCTTGTACATCCAAACAAGATTTCCTATTGCAACACTGAACGGGAAGTACTCAGCAAGCTCTTTAGTAAAATATAATCATTAAAGAAATAATATGAAAACTTAGTTACCAATCATTTCAAGATTAAGGTCGCTGCCAATCAAACTTGGCCTTGCAAGTCTGTTCAATAGCAAATACTGTTTTAAAAAAAAGAATGAGAGGACTAAATTGTTGATTTTTTAAATTCAATTACTTTGTCCATGCAGTAGTTGAGCATTAAGGCCACAAATCCAATGACAGGCAGATAAGGTGATAAGGGTGTATAAAAGCCAATCATCCAAAGAGTTTTAATACAAGATGCATATTTGATAGAAATTTCAAAGGGGCCTCCTTCGTACCAACTATTGGCTTCTCCTTGGCTATATTATCCTGAATAATTGTTCACCCTTATAGTCCTTCTCTTAATAACTCTTAGGAGAGCAAACGGGTTGAAGAAATTTAAAAGAGGAGGTACAACACAATTCACTAAGGCAATCAAAGTAAAATCATTTGTAATGCCACCTGAGAAAAACACAAAAAATAAAGATATTTTATTATTAGTATTATAATAATAATAATAATAATTAAAGATAATAAATATTTACCATTTCCCCAGAAGGAGTCAGAATCGATTGTGTAGTTGACAGCCAGCGTAATAAGAGCAGAGTTGCAGAATTATGCCTTAAACAAAGTTTGAAATTTGTAACAAAATAAATTATTGGATTATAAATAAGTGTTAATTGCTAATTCAATTCACATAAAACTAGACAATTGACTGAGAAAATTAACAAGGGGATTATTACAATCGCAAGTTTTGAAGCGATGCTGCTATTTAATGAAGTGACTGTGGGCTAGAATTCCATACTATTTACAACATTTTCGATTAGCTAAAATCAAAGGAGAATATTTACTTTGACAGCAATCTGATGGCGATATTGAGGAAGCTGTTAATGAAAACAATAGAAAACGATGAGAAAAGAGAAAGGAGAAATAACTCTGCTTTCACCACGGGTTCATCTTATTTCATCTTGTTGTCTTAGTTCACGCCATGCTAACCAAAGATAATTTATTATCGAAGTAAACTAAAATTCAAATGCTTACTTGCCATTTATTTATCAAATATATCAGAGTGAAGCAAGCACCTAACAGAATGATTGTAATTGTCCAAGTAAACAGTCTGCTAAATATCTTTGAAAAAACAGAAGCACCACAATTCTCCCACTTCACATCAGAAGGCTCAGGGGCTCTTTTCACTCGAATTATGTAATCACTACTATCTTTAGTCATTTACAAAATATGAGATACATCACTTCCAAAGCATTTCCTGAGTTTAACCATGAATCTCTGGAATACAGATAGATTCTAGCAATCAATCAGACACTCCATGACTAAACAAATAATATAAAGATTACTTCAGATTTGTATTCATTAATTCAAGACAATAGTACCTTTGCGAGAGTTAAAGGTGACGAAACTATGCTATGTGACCTTGGAATATTTTCCACTCAATACTTCTTTTTCTAAAGCATCAATCTCTTTCTAAACTTCATGAAGTTTTCTATTTAACTCTTCTTTACTTAGGCCTAAACATTTAATAATTAGATTTCTTTATAAGAAGCAAGCAAATAATAACCTGGAGGAGAGAGGTTTTTGTCCTTGTTTTTAGATATGAAAGAGTTGTTTTTGCGAATTTAGAGATTAATTGAATTGCGAAGGTTTATTTTTTGCATGTATTCCTTGACGTCATAAGCAATAGAAACCTTTTCAACATAGAATAATCCAACTCTTTGTTTTCTTAGCTCAGATTAGTTCTTCCACCAGCTTTAAAGGGAAGCCCTAACGTCATCTTCGTTGTATTGTGGAGGTAGATTATACAACTGAGCAGTGAAATCGCTTGGACTTGTAAGTTTTGCATCTAGTGTTTCTATTTATTGTCTCATTTGCTTTCTATAAAGATGCAGAGCCATGACAAGAAAAATCACAATGCCTATTGTTACATAGTTCTAAATCATAATTTAGTTAGTGTCTCCCACCTATGCAATCAGGTTAAATTTGTATTTAATTTTGGAAGAAAGAATTACTTAATTTACAGCAAATCAAAATGTAACTAAATCAATTCTAACCATGCAGTATTGAAATTAGCTAATATAATCAAATTGATGCGAAGTTTACCTTGTTGATGAGAGAATTCTCATTGAAAATGTTTTTGTAGCATGATCCATTCGGTAGAGAAACTCCGTTGGGAAGGGCAATGCAAAAATTTCCCTTTCGGTTCGAATAAAGACCATAGCTTGTATAGACGATTGATAAGAGCATTAAAAGCAGAATTGCAGCTTTGATAAAGTCGAAATAAAGAGGTACACCTGGCCCTAAGAGTGATAAATCATCTGTATCGCAAAATATGCTAAGAGGTTTATTATCAATTTATGCACCGCAGCACTCGCAGACCTTTGAACCATCTTTCTCTTTTCCCACTCTTTTAGCTAGCTGAAAGGCATTTTTAAAGTTAGCTATTTATTAATACATTAGAAAAATCTTCTTACTGCATGGAGTTTAGCCTTATCAATGTCTGCTGGAACTTTGTCAAGTACAATTTTTTTTTATGTGTCTTCGAGTAGAGAGCGATAAGCTTTACTTGATTGATCCTCTTTATAAACAAGCTGTTAACCTATTTAATTACGGTTATACAGTTCAATGAGGATGTCTCCACTAAGCGATCAAGAAAAGCAAGCAGCATAAGGACTGGTTGTTCATATTTTTTTTTACCCATCGATTCCTTCAGCCATTCTTCGTTAGTTTCCTAGTATTTTATTTCAAAATAATTCCAATTATCTAACTTTTTAAGTTTATTAATTTAGTTTTTATCCACCCATTTTAGATATTTAGCAGATTGTAATCTTTTTATGGGCTGATTTCAATTCCCCTACTGTGGATAGGACAATAATTTATAAGGAAGTAACACCAAAACAGTGTGAGTAAACCTTCTAATTTTACTCGTACTAAAAAAGATTGAAGGGGATTATGAGATTAAGATATTTTTGAATAAACAAAAGAGAGAGTCTCATCCCCATTTTAGATTTATTATTTTTATTCACCACACGAAATAATTCTTCAAAGTTAGAATATTAAAGCAATAAACAAATTCAATTAAAAGCAATATCTCATATAGAGCATTATCTTTCTTTTCAAAACAAAACAAGTAAATAAATCAAAACAAGTGCACAATCTTTTAGTTGAGATTACTCCACAATTGAGACACATAAGGACAAAAACTTAGAATAGCTTTTTCAAATAAAAGATTATTTACTCTTTATATTTGAAATCAAATGATTAAGAAGCAGATGATATGACACTAAATTAAGAAATTTTTGATGGAAAAGTAATAAACAAAGTTCGTTTTGCATTTTTATCTTATGCTAAATACTTCTAAAATATTAGTTAAATGTGTTAAAACACAAAATTGTAGGTTTCTGCTATTATAAATTATGTGGCAGTTAATAAATAAACAAAAAATAATATTTTTGCATTATTATTAATTTTTATTGAAGAAATGGATTGAAAATTAAAAAAATCATACACTTTTTCAAAATAATTTCGAAGTAATTTCCACTTGTAAAGATATTTATAACTGTAACTTGTGTCTGTAAAATTTATTAAATTTCTTATTATCAACGCAGTGAAAAAACATTAGAAGTCCCTCTATGAAGTTCAATTAATTACAATAAATCAAGATAATAAGATGTTATGATGTTTTGTTTTAATTTTTTTTAAAATGCTACAATGAGAATGACTCAAAATAAACCTATTATTTATTACGAAACAAACATTTAAAACTTTCAATTAGTCTGCTGAAGATTTTCTTCGTCTTCATCGTCTGTTTGGAATTTACTAAAGTGTTAGTAAACCTATTCCAAGGAGCTCTGATTGATTGAAAAATCATCAATTAATTCCTTTCCTTTCAGTTCTTCTTCGCATAAAGAGAATGCCTTAATGAAAGAAAAATTGGCCTTGCCAATTTAAAATGAAGCGTAATCTGTGCGCTTGTCATTCATTTCTGAGACATCTTAGAATTGCTCCTTCAGCATTTTGTAAATTTGATCTTTAGTAGCATGCTAATTCAATTTAAATGTAAGGTTGTAACCCGATCCATACTTGTTCCTCAACTGCTGGGGAGATCCCATTGTGTAAAATTGTCCTTTAATCAAGATTCCAATCTTAGAGCAAAGTGACTCAGCCTAACAAAATTTTTATGATTATTCTATTTAGTTAATTAAAATAATAACAAATTACTTCATCCATAGTATGCGTCGTCATAACGATTGCAGAGTTTCTAAGTTTTAAGCCTATTGTGAGAGTATTCCAGAGGAAACGCCTTGCAATAGGATCAACACCAGTAGAGGGTTCATCAAAGAACTAAATATCTGGTCCACCGATGAGTGCATTCGCAACACACAATTTTCTTTTGTTTCCTCCACTCAATGTTCCAGCTTTCTTCTTGACCATGTCTTAAAGCTGCATCGTCTAAAAAAAGGGGGAGTTTGATTATTGAAATTTATTCAAAATTTCAAAAATACCTTGATGAAATATTCAACTGAAAGCTTAAGATCGTTTCCTTTCAGACCTTTCATGCGGCCGAAGAGACTAAGATGCTCAGGAGGAGTCAAGTTTTCCCACAAGCAATCAAATTGAGGGCAAATACCAACATCTTAGTATATTTCCATAATACCTTTATCAACTTCAATACCCTTAATTTTGAGCGATCCATATGTTTTAGGAATTAGAGAAGTTAAAACTCCGAATGTTGTAGATTTTCCAGCTCCATTTGGTCCAAGTAGTCCAAAGATTTCTCCTTTGTCAATGCAGAATTTCGTATTCTTTATCGCGAGACATCCAGAATCATATTTTTTAATCAATCCGTTGACTCTAATTGCTTCTCCTCCATCATTCTCAACTCGTTGTATTTCTTCTTTCACATAATCATCTCCTGCTTCTGGAATATCTTTTAAGATTTCTTCTTAATCTGAAATCAAACAAATATTAGTAAACCAAGTGTTGCAATCTTAACTATTTTACCATGGGTTTTCCCTGTGTTTGATAGTCCGTATTTCTTTTATTCAATAAATAGCGTTATTGCCATAAACATAACACTGCTAGCAAGCAGCATTAAGCAGAATTAAGTGCAATTTTAAAGAGTTGTGCCAAAATTTTTTCGACCAGGTACATCTTAGGGAAATAAACTAATGAACGCGAATTGAAGAGAAAACAGAGGGCTAAACAGATAGCTTGGAATCTAAGCTATGCCATTCAAAATATCATAGAGATCTGATGCTAAATATATGTAAAATAGTGTTATCAATGAGAGTAAAGACATAATATGCTTACAAATGTAATCGCTGTTGTAGATTGTAAATATTGGTCCACATAACATCCATGGCACCGCATAGATAATAAGAAAGTTCATAAGAGGGAAATACTTCAGTGCAGCACTGGCTTTCTTAAAGAAGAATCCCCAGAAATAGGAGGAAGTGATGTAAGCTGCTCCAAAGCTGATAAGGATGAAAAACACTTGCCAGAACATATCCATGACGTAACTGAGATCTTGGATGATGCAAAACACTTCGAAGATGATAATTGTAATCAAGAATATCAAGTAGTCGAATGCAAATGTCCCAAGCCAGTAAGGAGTTACCTAATAGGATTTTATTAAAATTAACACAATTGAATAAAGATAATTTAATTTTACTCTGCAACCCATGACGTTTAGAGCGTATTTAAGGTGAGTCTCTCTTTCTAAAACGGGAAGGGATATGAAAATAGAGGAATTGAAGCAATACGCTAGCACCAAGAAATTGCTCATGAAAGTGAGCCTGAAGTTGTTTTCTTAGTGTATCATTGAAGCTGGGATAGTAAATACATCAACTACCTAATTAATAAAATCAAAAAAATGATATTTCAATTTAGAAAAATAGATCTTTCAAAAATTGTCTTTATTTCTCTGTTAAATTACAATTGTAGCTGCAATAAGAAGGAGAAGACCAATCAGGAAGGAGATCCAATTCGTAAAATTTCTCACAGTATAGTAGAATCTTCTCAAGAAAATAGCTTAAATTTAGCTGAAGAAACTGAAAGTTGGAGGATTTTTAAGGCATTGTGGAACTTCGATATCACTGAAATTCGTGAATTCGTTTTTGACTTCAGCTTGTTTTCCGACTCCACTCAATCTTATTTGGTTTTTCTCCAAAAACTTTTCTTCGTCCATTCCGATATTGATAAAAGCATCTTCTAAGCTGTTCATAACGAGGTCGATGTTGATATGAGGAAACTATTCAAGCTACTTGAAAAGAGCTAAGAAATTTTTCTGTTGCGAGAATGGAATCAGATAAAGAATTGTGTCTATGGGAGTTTAAGGATTGAATTGGCAATCTGTAATAGATTTTTGGATAATATCCCTTATTTGAGGCCTCATTACATCTGTGAACTCTTAAAGATGGTCATCTTCTACTGAGATTCTCAAAGTATACCCTTCTCCAAAATTTTTTTTGATAAACTAACTTGATCCAACAGCAAGCAGCTTTCCTTTTGCCATAATTGCAATGCGATCTGCTAGAACTTCTGCCTCGTCAAGGTGATGAGTTGTAAGCACAAGAGTTCTCTTTTCTTCTCTTACGGACTCAAGAATATTCCAAATAGCTCTTCTACTTAGATTGTCCATTCCTGAAGTTGGTTCATCCAAGAAAACGACTTAAGAGCCTCCAATCAAAGCCATTCCAAGAGATAGTTTTCTCTTTTATCCTCCAGATAATTCTTTAGCAAATTTATTTGCTTCTCCATGTGTGCTGGTTTTATCAAGGATGTAGTTGACTTATTCTTCCAAAGCATGACCTTCAAGTCCCTTTATGCTACCAATAAATCTAAGATGCTCAGAAAAAGTAAGGTCATCGTATAGACAGTCACGCTAAGTGCATAATCCAATGTTTTATCTAATTTTCTCAATGTCATTCTCTATGTCATCGTCATACACTTTTAAATAAAGATCATTTTCATCTATTAAGAAGGGAATACAATCTAATAATTACTTGTAACATGCCCTTTGTCTTTGCTAATCATTCCTGTCAAAAGAGATATTGTTGTTGTCTTTCCTGCTCCATTGTGTCCCAGCAAGCTTAAAAAAAAAGATTAAAAAGGTAAGGAAAAAATGCAATTGAATTATCAAGTAGTTACCAAAAAATGTTTGATTCATAGAGTGAAATAGAAATATTATTGACTGCTGTGAAATCGCCGAAGGTCTTAGTAAGATTTTAGATGACTACACTCGTGGCTAGATTCTTTTAGTTCGGATAAGGTTCATGGAAATCAGCTGAAGAAGTGTCAGGTACTTTCATCGAATAATCATTGCTATTCTCTTCATCTCTATTTAAAGGCTATTTGATATCAGACACGTTTTTCAAGCTGTTCAATGATCCTAAAAAATCTATGATTAGACACTTATCTTTAGGAAAATTTTACCTATTGATTTTCTTGAAGAGTGCTTTGTTTTAAACAGATCTGTGATGAAAAAGAAAGGCGATTTAGCTACTCCATATTCATTAGGAATGATTTGATCCAAGTAGAAGTAGAGGACAATATACAATACTGTATCAATAATCAGAAGGATAACTGCATCAGAAGGAGTAAAGTAATCGTCGACTGGAGGTATTTAATATAATGTAGAAGAATTATTCAAAGAAGACATGTAGGAAAGTGAGATTGCACATTAAGGAAAGAGTCCTAGAATCCAATAATAGGCTTAGACACTGGATAAAACAAAATAGTTGTTATTCCAATATAAAAATAGCGGGAAATGCATATTATTATCTTGTTTTGAATTACCTGCGAATATCTTGAACGAGAACGAGAAACACAAGAAAGATTGGAATAATTGTCAAAAGAGTTCCTATTTCTGAAGCCATCTTAGTCTTGGAGAAGAGAGTAGACAGACATAGAGACTAATGGATTGATGCAAAGTAGTATATTGGATAACCAAGTATTAACATGCCTGGACTATCAATAAAGGCTAAACCAGCTATGACTGGAACCACCAAAAAGGTAAATATGCTCTGTAAAAATAATATTATTAGAATAAACCCTAGTGTATTTAGTTGTTTACGCCAAATCCTTTTATGTAGCTTGAAATTATCCATCCGCTAATGTATGAATTCTATCGTAGGCCCATGATCTTTTTAAAAATAAAAAAATTACTACATCAAAACATCTAGAAATCCATTTAGAAGCATACCTTCTAGGTTTCTTTGTAGCGTTCTGACTTTTCATCGACCATCTATAAAAGAGTAGATCGACTTGAACCACTGATTGCTAGAGGAATCAATAATGGAGCCATGAATTGCAGTGGTGACAGATATTCTGTGATGGAAATAAAAGGAGGATGAATGATACGAACTCTTTAAATGGCATGAAATATTATTACTGACAAGGAAAAGGAGAATCCCAGCAAAGAATGGAATGCAGTTCTCCTTGAGAATATCCTTATTGCGCCATGCTATTGTCAAGTTCTTCTTGAGCACAGTTTTGAATTAAAGAGAAAACCCCATGAATTTAATTGTTTTAGATTAGTTTACCTAAAATAAGAAATCAGAAAGAAAAGCGCATTTGAATCAAATTTCTAAGAAAATTCTTATTAAATCATGAAGATTTCATATTCCTTTTCTTTTCTTTTCTCTTGTGTGGCCTCCAGGCTTTCCTTTTTCTGTAAGATAAATAATCTATAAAGAGTAACAATCAATTCGTCTCCACTCATTCTATATTAGCTTGCAAGAATTTTTTTAAAAACTAATAAGAATATAAAAATAGCAATAGAAATAACATTTGAAAATGTTTTTGAATACTTAACAAGTTTTAAATAATTAAAAGTAAAGATGATTAAGATGGTTGTGGTGATGATTCAGTTTAATTCATATGACTTCATAATAAAAGAAAGTTCTTTTTTACTCTTTCATATGTGTTAATACCCACTTTTTCAGTAATTTAACAAAAGAATTTGTGACTAATTAGCTGTGTCAGATTCTACGATCACTTCTAATTAAATTTATCCTAATAAAAGAATTACAACTCAACAATTATTAATTTACATTGAATTATTACAAATTCCCAAGTGCATTGGTATTAACTTGAAGAACTCTTTTTACTTTACTCCTGGGTCATTGGCATTTACAAATTAATTATTTAAATTAATTGATTTCTCATTTAATTTCAAAAATTATTTGTCTCAACAAGTGCATTTCTTCTTTTTTTAGTTTACATATTTGAATTGCATATTATATATATTTAAACAATAAAACCAGAAAATACTTAATAAAGCTAAAAATGTTTTCTTTTAAACTTATTTTAAGAAATTTTGACGAATTATTGAACAAGATGAAGTTTTCTCTCTTCAAATTACTTATGTGTGAGTTGGTCTAAAAATACTATTAATAGTAAATAAGATCATTAGAACTGTATTTTCGAACATTTCAAATAAGAATATCATTGAAGTGATTGGGGTTAAAAATAGAAATTGTTAATTTGGATTCATTAATTGTTTCTTTATTTTTCAGTTCTTCATCTTCTTTTGACATAACAAGATTCCTTGTAAAAAGAAGTTTCATGAACTTATGTTTGGTGGCAAACTCATATATTGATGAGAATAAAGAAGTTAAATGATTAATTTTTAGATTATTTTGGTATTTTTATCAAGTTTTATTCTGTATGTTTTAAGATTAGAGGAGAATCTTTCTTTTCTAGGATTGATCTGTTATTCAGAGAAGGTTCTTATTTTATTAATAATACTAGTTTTTGCAATCTTCCCAGTTTTTCTTCAGTACTCTTTGGATGAGAGATTTAGTTTCTTTTAATTACAAAGCTGTTGATTTGTTGTTTTTCAACCATAAGAGGCTTGGCTCTATGTATGATTTCAGTGGCAAGAATAACAAATAATTTATTTGGTTAAAGAAGAGTTATTTATTAAACTTTTCTAACTCTAGGGTTAGCAGTGAAAGTAATAGCATACGAGATGTAAAACCATCCAAGGAGAGAATCATAACTAGATGCTGAAGGCAAGTTATTAAATATGCATCAAAATATCTTCTTGATCTCCTTCTATAATTTACATTTGCAAAGCGATATTTTTGAAATGATTTGAATCTAGTTTATTTTCATTAAACATGTAGAACAGCAGCATTAAAGCTAATAAACAATCACAATTTTTAACACTTCAGTTACCTATTTTCATTTTAATCACATAGTCAGGGTGACATAGTACATAATGAATAAATAAATTATGATTTGTGACATATAATTAGAATGAGGATAATAGTTTGAGGAAGCATCGAATGACAGAAGAACAAGCAAAAAGCAATATTTTCGGTGAGAAAAAGGAAATATTTTAATATGGATGGTGATTATGATGGTATTCTACTACAATTATTGGATAATAAAATAAAAACAGTTTTGCTTTGGGATATAGCTATCCTTTTTCCTTTTTTGATGGCCAGTCTTCAAATTACTGTGTGTTTCGATCGAAGGGACTTAATTGAAAGGATATAAACCAAGTTGTGATGATGCTCTTGAAATTTGTGGATATCAAAAAGGTTTTTCAGCAATGAAGAAAGAAAGAACAATTTCAGATGCCATCTCCTTTTAAAATTAAGATGATTGGATATTGCTTTTTCATGTCAAATTATGCAAGTTAATACTATGCTTTCCATGCACATGCTCATGGATGTTGTTGGAGTGAAAATTTTCGGAAATAAATATTAATTGCTCGAAAGATCACCGCCTGCTTTCCCTGATAAGAAAGAATAATGACAATTATGTCTTAAATTGTACAGTGATACAACGTGAAAGCATAAAAAATAAAAAAACCAAACCACTTTTCCCCGATAAAGCTGATTTAATGCTCCTTATCAATGACACATTGGTTACTTTATTAAAAATGCAGATTTTAAGAACAAAAAACTAAATATGAAAAGACAATTATCTTCAATTATTACTAGCTAACACTTTGTCTAAGCCAATAATATTTGTTCTTTTGATTCATAAATTAAGTTACCTATGAAAAGAAATAAATAGATTATGAAAAATTCTTATATTTCTTTTATTCAAATGTCTTGATTTTTTTCATTCTTAGCTAAAAAAGAAAGGTCAAACAAACAATAAATAGAAATCAATGACTCTTTTAGGAAGAAAGATCAAAATAAATTAATTTCTGCCAAGAAACAAAGCATTTCAAAGAACAAAGATTAATACATTTTTATTTTAAATTTAAGAAAAAAACTCAATATGATAGCAACAAATGCTATGAACAATATTAATTCCATTTTATTAAGCCATCTAGCGCATAGAAAGACATTATTCGAACAACTAAAGCACTATGAGTTATTACTAAAGTTTGATACAATAATATTCTTGGTAAGAAAAAGCATTTTTCGGCATAATTTTTCTTGATTTTAAAACTTACCACAGCGATTTTCATCAGATAAGCAGAAAAAAGAAATTAATAATTGAAGAAAAACAATTGGAAAAAACATAGCGCAGCTCTTGAGCTTTTCTTATGATGGAAGAACATGAGAACAAACCTTAATTGTATCAAAATTAATGTCATTTCCTTCAGTTTAGTCATTAACTATGTTTTGGTTTACATTTAAAAAAGAAAGGAGCAAAGCGATATTGCAAGCCTATCTTAGTAGTCAAATATCCCTGATGACTATGATATTGTGTAAAAATCATCGAATGGCCAAGATAAATACTACTTCATTAATGAAAATGTTAAACAACAAGAAATATCTCTTCTTAAGGCAGAAAGTACTTAGCTCTCCTTAGAGAAAGAGTAAGTTTAGGCACAAAAAGAATAAAGCAGCATTGTTCGTCCATACATTATTGAAGTTTCGTCGAATAGTCTCTCAAGCAAATCAGGAACAGATGGATGGGAAGAAGTCAATTAAATTAAACAAGTAGGAGGAGGAGATAATGTGTTTTTAGAGGATTAAATTCAGAGCTATTCAAGTGATAATCAAGATAATTAAGAGGAAAATAATTATTAACACCCAAAAAATACAATAAAGCTGGAAAAGCACATAACTAAAGGAAAATTATTTCAAGAGAATAACCAATCTTCTTCAAGCGATGAGTCAGGCAGTTCTCCTGAAAAAATCGAAAACTCTTAACAAAGTAAAAGCTCAGAGTTTGAGACTATGATGAACTTAAACTTTTCTTCTTCAAATCAAGAAAGTTCTAAAAGTAGTAGTCAGCACTCTTAGTCTTCAGATCAAAGTAGTTAGGAAGGACATCCAGATAATAGCTCTGATGGGTAATCTGAACAATCTCAAACTCCTACATCACATACATATCAAATTAACTAATAAGAAAAGTGTCAAGTTTAATTCGAACTCCATTCTAAGGAATCCCCTGGTCAGTAATAACAAAACTAGTAGACTCAAGAGGGTAAAGAACAAAAAGCTATCCAAGAAAATAGTAGATTTAGTTAATAATTTCCTTCAGCTAAACAAGATTACCCCGAAGAATAACTGATTAATCTAAAGAAATCGTGTTAGAACGAAAGGAATTCTACAGTCGGAACTCAAAATATCAAAGAAACCTTGACTTAATAAGAACACAGTAATTGTTTTCTAAGTTAAGAAACAAATGAAAGTCATACGGCATCTTTTTAAAGCGGTGAAGACACAAGAGATGAATCCAAAATTAAATGCAATGATACTACTATTATCTCTTAATATGATCTTCTTAATGCAAATATGTCGATTGGCAGTATTCTCTCTAATCTAGATGAAGGAGAAGAAGAATCTCCTATGAAAAAGTAATTCTTTGAAAGCCAATCACATAGCATTAACAATACTGAATAAACTTTGACAATAGAACATTCACTAGATTAAAGATAATAAAAACTTAGAATACTTTTAAAGTGCGTTACACTGATAAACTGTATATTTTATGGGTTTGCATGCAGCAATCAACAGCTGTTAAATCAAGAAAATCTAAGGATAGTAGTAACTATTTACTTATGCTTGGAAACATGCTTCAGACTGTGGTGCTTAGGAAGAGATTGGTAGTTAGTGTATTAACTAATTATCCTGTTTTTAAGTCTCCTTTTTATTCAGTAAGATATATCTTATGCCTTTCAACCTATTTACTTCTCTAGGTTTATTGTCTCAATCTTCGATATCTCTTCAGTTCTACCATTTCTTTAGACATTCAATGCTACCTTAAGAACAGCAGCTCCACGAATACTAAAAATTATCATTCCTCCCTTCATCCTTTGTTTCATCCTTTAATTGTAACCTCTCTCAAATTATCTTAAGAGTTTCTTTTCAATCTCTAAAGCCTTATCTGTATTATTGCATTCTTCTTTGCAATTGAAAGATCATCTTAAAATTGAATACTAAGAAGATCTACTAAGCATACTGTCTAGTTTAATATTTCTTTTCTTAGTCAAAATTGTATCTGAAAATCTAATTAATGCTGTTATCACTACGAAATAGCTCAAGACAGCAGAAGATAACTCTTAAGCATTTTCTTGGAATTTAAGCAAAGTAGCTGTATTAAGTAAATCTAGTTTTTGCACATATTTAATGAAGAAATAATTGCTGTACAGTTTGATTTAATGCTGTTTTATTATGATCTACTGCTTTGGATATAAAATTACTGGAAATAACTAATCCTTGGATATTTTCATTAGCAATTATTGCAACTTCATCTGGCTATTGATTCCTATTTATGAATTCCTTGTTGACAATGCTACCACAATAGATTAATTCTCTATTACCAAGAGAATCATCTATATAGCTGTGTTTTTCTCTCCTGAATCTCGTTCTTTGCTTCTTTGGATCCCTCTGTTTTCAGTCTGTTCGCGCATTGAATGTCTTCAACGAATTCTCAGAATCCTTAAAGATAATATTCTATGTACAATCAGTATTATTTCTTTAAACTGGATTCTCTTCTCAATTACATCCTCTAGCTCTCATTCCATCTTACCTATGGCTATGCAATAAGCTTTTCAGTTTGTAATTGTTCTCCCTTTCTTGAAATCCAGATTCCTTTTGAATGCAATTAACCCACAAAGTATTAATAACCCAAAGGTTGTTGATACTGAAACTATCATAACAGACAATGGTTTCTAAATGCCAATATCAATGATAGACTCCTAAAGAAACAAATCTTTGTCTTCTCTTTTATAAAGAAGCTTCTTTATCTTCAAACACTCCTCTAATATCAGGAAAGTTATCACTCGTATAATAAAATCAACACCATTTAGAATATTCTCAGCAGTGTTCTTTTATGGAGTTGCCTTTAAAGAACTTGCAATGACTATTTACTTCCAAAATATCACCCACCCTGCTTGCTAAATTGAATATTGGTCAGAATTAATAGAACCACCAGTTACCTTGATTATTATCTCACTTGAGTGTGTTTCCAAAGGGTTCTTACTTGGAAGAGATTCCTTTTTATAAAGTTCTTTGAGGAATTCTGCTTTATTTTCAATA
>Ga0302285_10000833_pt1 | contig 16938 bp, 10 predicted proteins | sample III_Fen_E2_2_FD_200455 | JGI IMG/M metagenome (GOLD analysis project Ga0302285, IMG submission 200455) | Peat permafrost microbial communities from Stordalen Mire near Abisko, Sweden - III_Fen_E2_2 | ecosystem: Environmental > Terrestrial > Soil > Wetlands > Permafrost | place: Sweden: Abisko... | reverse complement strand
TGATGAGAAAAAATGAGAATTAAAAATGAAAAGAAATTGAAAAACATCTTGTTTTTGTTACAATGGTTTCGAGATTCTGGTTGTAGTGCTTGTGATAAGAGGTTATGAGATGGTTTATATAAGGACTCTTGCAAGTGATGTGCTTGCACACGATTTAGATTGATTTCAGGTGGTAGATTTGACTTTACTTGAATCCTTCTGTGTCTAGGTTTTTGCTCCCATCTCCTTTTTGATTCTGATTTTTGTTCTTGTCGATCTCGATGAATCTTATTTCAGTTGCTATCGTGAAGTAGCTTATCGATAGATAGATCACCTGCGTTAAATATAATTTAGTTAAAAACCTAAAAACGATTTAATCCCCAGCATTAATTACCTTCTCGAGTATCATTTTCTTAGAAATCTCATACATAACATCTCCAAAAAACGAGAATTCTTCATATTGCACTGGTATCATGTGCATAATCGATCCAATATTGAACCCTTCGATCCATTCTGAGCCATTTTAGACTCCTAATATCGATCTCGTTTCTTCTTCGTTGAGCTTCGTTGGTACATTGAGTTCTTATCTAATGTGCTTTTCGTTGTTGTCTGGGTTGTTTTTCCAGAAATACAAACTCTTTTTAGCTTCTTTGTAATGCTGCAGTTAAGATTTCTCTGAATCGTCATTTATTATCAGCGCTTGGATGTCCTGCAAGATAGAGAAAGCATATTCCACGACTAACTTCTGAAACTACACTTCTTCTTTAGCTTGTTGCATGCTCTTTCTAGAACTCATAATAGAATCCATTGAATAATCTGTTGGCATTTACCCTCCCTGTTGTGCGGCAGATGCAGTTCCTTAATTGTCTTTGTGAAAATAATTTGGTCCACCATTTTAGGCTAAGTGATAAGGTTATTGCTGATTAGTTGTTTGATCTCCTGTTGCTGATGCAGCTTATTATTATAATTGCTAATTTGATTAATATTATGAGCTATTTTAACTTGTTTTCATTGAATTTCCTTGATTTGGTTATCTTCCTCCATTCATATTATTATTTACATTCTAATTCTAACCTAGCCCATTGGAGAACGTCTAACGCGGTGACTTAAGCATCGTACTGCTATTAACGTTTTATTCATTTTCTTTGACAGTATCTCTGCAAAACTCATAGCATTCTTTGAATATCCTTTTTAGAATATTCGCTCCTTCATTGGCTGTCTCCAGTGCCTTCACATGGCTAAGCAAAAAGAGTGTCAAAATAAAATGAGATTACATTAATAAATAACAATCCTCCAAAAGGATATATTCTCTAAATAGTTTTAAAGTGCACTTACAATCCTTGCTGCGAGAGAATCGCACAGCATTGCAGATAGGATTTAACCAAAAAAGTTTATTTCTTAATTTTATAAGCTAATAGTTCTCTTTCGATTTGCTTGCTTCTCTTGATGCTCTTTTGCGAGTTGAGTCCTCCTCTTGCAGAGTCATTCATGCTAGAGCGCATATCTTCCTAAGTATCCTCTTCTTTCAGACTCATTTCGAGGTTATAAATGACTCCATCGATGTATTTAGAGCATTTATCCAAGATCCACAAACTGGTGGAAACAACAAACTCAAATTAAAGCAAGGAATGAAACCAAAACCCACAAAATACCCCTTTACCTTTAATATGCACACGCTCTATTGTAAAGAACCACAATGATAAGGTTCCGATCGATTACCTTACCACAACTCGCAGCAAACTAAACCAAAATTAGTTAAAAAAAAATATTTTTTTGAAATGCAAAAGATATTTTTCTAATACTTCTAGCATTTTTTCAGCTTTATAGAGGATTGAGAGGGCTTCTTTCTATTGCCCATCATTGAGTTTGAGTGCAGCAACATCATTGAGTTCAATGATTTTCTCGAAATACTTATCTGTTGGAAACATAAAAAGAAAAAGAACATGAATTCAAGTGGGTTACAAAAGATGAAATAACCATAAAATCACTAATAATACTTACCTGGATCAGAGACAAGCTATTTCTAAGCAAACTTATCAACTTCTTCGGAATCCTCCTTGGCAGCGGTATCCTCTGCAACTACTTCATCTGCAGAGTTGAAGCTATTATTGCTGTTGCTGCCTTGATGAGCAGTATTACCATTATTCGACGCATTGCTGTTGATATTCTAATTATTTTCATGCAAATGATTCGATAATTATTCCATTTAGGCTTGCGCATACAATCGCTCTTCTTCTTAGGGTATTTCTTCTGGTAGATGATGCTCTCCACCTCCTTCTATTTCTTCTTCACTGTATTCTTCAAATTACTGTTGCTGTTGTTAGGCTTCTTTAGGCTACCCTTAATTCGCATACTGCTACTTCAATTGCTGTTAATGATCTTGGTATTATTTATCTTATTGGTTTTGCTTTGAAGCTGTGTAAGTTGCAAAGGAAAGTTAAGCTGCTTTCATCGGAGATATGTATTTATTAGATGTGTTTTCTGAAAATACTTTCTCATGATTCTAGTTACCCAATTGAAATTCCTTCATATTCTCGGGTGAAAGGTTCTTAGAGAGTTACGCAGATGGTTATTGCTACTGCTGCTGTTGAAAATGCTTTTGAACTGGATGCAAAACCTACTGATCAGTCTTGCTCTTCATCACTGAATTCACCTTCATCGCAAAAAGAGGTTAATTTCTTCTAACTCTCTCTCTCTATCTACTTATTTCAATCTACTCTCCTTATCTTCCTATCTCTCTAATTTCCCAGTTTACAAGCAATCTCAAGAGAGGGACAATATCTTTCTTCTGAAGGAGTCTGTGCTTGTATGTGTCTTTGCTTTTGCCTTATTAGTTTGTAAAACTAATCCTAAACTTGTTTGTTTAAAGCTGTGATTCTATGAATTATCTCCTTCTCCAACGATATCTCAACTAAACTCAATTTGATTTGCTGATTCTGAACCAAAGTGAATATATTCTTTCTTTCCCCCCTTTCGTAGTGAATCTAATGCAACCAATCTTTTTAGTATGTTTATCTCTCTCTCCTAATCCTTTTCATTAATTATTTTATTTTCCATTTTTTGCATTGAAATTACCTACATGTTCTCTCTCTCAAATTTAAAAAAATATCCTTCAAATCCACGAAAATTATTTGAAGAATTTTGAGTTACAAAAATGGAAACAAATAATACTAAAAATGAGAGTTTTCAATAAATAATAATGCACAAATAGCGATAAATCTTTACAAACTATGCTTAAAAAGAGAGTGAACTGAGATTGTACATTGGTGATAGTGAGATTAATTGTGGTGTTGGCTGTTTTTGTGTTTATGCCATTGAAAAAATAATAAAAGTTAATTAGTAAATCAGTCAAAAAAGAGTAAGCATCGATTAAAAACTCTGCTTCTTTTTCTGAAATCTTTCATTGAGTATCCTTTCCATTATCAGAGTAATCGCAGACTCTATTTATTAGCCAAAAATGATTTAGCTAAGGTGGTTCCTTATCTAAACTAACTTAAAACGAATGTTGCAGAATACCTCTCAATTTACTCACACACAATCGTTTCTCACTCTTTGCATGGATGATTTCAACAATCGAGTTATCTCTAACATATCCTTCGTTATTATGGACAATTATTTTCCAATTAAACGTGTGTTTTTCTTGAAAATTACCACCTAAATCACCACAATATGCTCTAGACATATCTTCAGAAATTGCTAATTCTTTCTATGTTATGAAATGTTCGAGTATCACTTCATCGCCACTAGTCAGATACGATTATTATAATGGATGTTTCTGCGATTCTTATTCTCTGCAAGGTGACTCACATCCCGTGCTGAATGTCCTTTAGCTGACTAGTTTTCGAGGTAAATTTTCCTTTTCACCAAGATATTATTATTACCCAGAACATTAGTCAGTTTGATCCTTAATATTTGGATTTAAAACGTAATCTATTTCTTCTTCTTCTTTTTCATATTTCTCACAGCAGTAATCATAAATTTCCTGCTCTTGATGTTAGTTAAACGATAACTTAATCTTATCATTTTCTAGAATTTTTTATTTTTCTTGCACAATCTTCGCTAAGCTCTCTTCTTGTTTAGCCCAAAGTTTATTTGATTATTGCAGTTCCTCATAGAACATCTACGGCATCTTGGGTATCCAGAAATCATGAGGATGCACTCTTTTGGAATTGCACACAGCGACTTCCTGTAACTTTGGTCCTTTTTCATGATATCTAAAATGAGAATGAAGATTCAATTCACTACTTAGATGTCTAAAAATAACTTTGGAGTTAAGCTGTATTCGTTCTCCCTCTGGATTTAATTAAGATATCTCGTTGATAAATTCAATTATTCCCTTTTTCTATTGATTCCCAGCAGATTCAAGATTCTACACCGACGAAAGATTGCTGCATTGACCATCTGAGAGAACAGTATGAAAACCAAAATGAGAATCTTCCTCTTCAATCTTATTGGCTGATCCATATTTCTTAATTAAATACTAAATGTGCCTGTTCTTGAAGGTATTCTCATTCTATTGAGTTTAACTGTTGAGATATATGAACTATTAATCATTATTATTGTTGTCTTATTTGACGTTTTCGTTATCAGAAGAGTTATTAGGTTATGTTCTCTAACTAAAAGGAGCTTCCTAACCAAGGAACTACTAGTCAATTATTCCTCTGCTACTATTTTTACGTGAACATACCTTCATTTCTCTTTCGTTAAGGCAATTAATATTTCCCATTTTTGTCTTCCCTCTCCGCAAAGTTGTTCTTTTATTTTTTATGTTTTTCTTTTTCTTATTATTTGAAAAAAAACTATTGATTGATTTAATTTGTTGTGGTTCTGATTTGATTTTTTTTGGTTTAATCAATTGTTTTACTTTAGAAACAAAATTCAAGTAGATTGACGTATCACCCAGTAAATTAATTAATACTCACCATTCATTAGGTAGTTCAGTTCGTCTCATTAAATATGCATACAGAGCCTAGGAATTCAAACTAGGATTGATTACTTAATTAAAAACCATCAAAATGTTTAATGATGTCTTTATTCTCAAATTTTTAAATGTTTCGATGTCTTTGGGATAATTCTTAGTATTCTTTTATCTATTTCCACCCCAGAATTTCGGTGGATTTCTAATTGATTACTCCCTGCAAACAATAGTGTAAGCATTGCTGTTTCGGTTGTTATTTAAAATCACTAAGAAGAAACAGATATTTTTCTAAAAATAGAACAAGAATCTTGTCTGAAATACTCCATGATTAGAGAGTAATTTTTAGTTGTTTTTTACAGCCAAATCGAAGAATCTAAAAGTCATATTGTGCATTTCGCATATGAAAATAAGAAAAAATACAAAAATAACTTAAAAATATGTAGAAAATTCAACAATATCTAATCAATGTTAAGGAAAAGAAAATTTAAGAGCTCTTTTCTCATTCTTAGCTGGATTTCCACTGTGACTATCTTAACCTAATTGCATTGAAGATGCTTCTTAGTGATTAGTTGGTGAAACTTCATGTGGTTATGATAATGTGGCATTTTGTTCACTAGTTGGTGATATTATTGTTGGGAAGTATGCTAATCCTCCTCCTGCTGCAGGTGCTGCTGATTCGGTAGTCTTAAATTCTCTTCCATACATATTATTCTTCCCATTCTCTTCGATTGTTTCAAGCCCTTACAAATGATGCTACTCTTTAGTCGGCTCAAATTTTTGTTTAAGGAAATTTTTCCCCCAAACAAGTCTAGCTTGGAGTACGCTTTTCTCCATCATCCTACCAAGAACTTCAAAAAAGAATGCGAGTTAAGGATTTTACCTCTCACTTCATGAATCAAAGGAATAATAAAGTGTTTACGTGATTCGGAAGGTTAAAGACCTAGAGTAGCTAAGGAGGTACCAGTGATTCCCTTGACTCGTGTGTACTAAAAAAAAGATAAATAATGTTAGCAACAACAACAGATATTTCTGATGAAAAATATTCTCAATCAAGCAAGGTAAAACTCATATTTTAATATCATTAATGCCCCTAAAGTATTCCCTTCTTGCTGAAAAAGATTCCCTAAAAAATTTATACAATCATTTCGAAGTCTATTTTCTCTTTTTTCTTCGGACAGATGTAGTATTTTTTGAGTTATTGCAACATTTCCTTTTTCCTTTAGCTTCTCTCTTTTTCCTATTGCTATATCTCATACAATGGAGTTCTCTCGATTCCTATTCCAGGAAACCTAATATTCTATTCACCATTACGCTCCGCTTCCATGTACTTTTCCCAATTCTACTTATTATAGAATGGATTAGCTAAATTCTTAATCCTGTTCTTCTTCCTATTCTACTATTAACTTAGCAACATTTATTCTTGCTTCTTATCAAATTATCCTACTGGAGCAGTCAAGTTAAAGAAAACCTGCTCATTATTGCCAGTAGCTTATTATCCTTAGCTAGTGTTCATGATGTTCCTTTGACTCTCGTTCATTTCTTCGATGAATTCTTCTTTAATATTCTCTTCGGCAGCTCGCTTATCTTATTTTTGTGATCGACATCAAAAATATACAAATTACCAAAAAGAAAACTGTTTTTTTCAAATCATAACTTCTTTTTACCTTTATTCTTAGCAAGTATCGATGCTAGTAGATCCTCTTAGTCCTTGCGATAAGCTAAGGTTTCCTTAAGAGAAGGCAACACTCTTTTCGCATCTTTTTCTGCTTTTTTCTACATAATCCTTTGATCTACTTTAGCCATTTGTTCTTCCATTTTCTGTCTCGTTTGCTAGGATTCAATCTCTCTTCTCTGCTGGACTAGGAAGAGTTTCTCCTTGATCCGCTTGAAAATTAAAAAATGAATTGGTAAAAGAATTCTAAAAATGTTATTTTATCATTTATTAAGGGACTAATCTTCCATACATTTTGACGCTTCTCCTCCTCCATCATGAGTTTAGCAATTGTCCGCTGTGTTTACTTGAGCTTCCCACGTTTTTCATTGCAATCGTAATTCAGTTTCTCTAAGTTCTCTCTCCTAAAATTCATATGAAATTATTGTCATGATTAGAGTTCTGTTTTTGAATCAAAATGATAGGGCTACACTCTTTCAAAGCTGTCGTCTCGTTAAGGAGACAGAGATTGAGTTTTCTTGCTTTTTGTTGTTTGCTCTTTCTTTCCACTTTTTTCCTGCGTCCATAAGTTGAAATGAGAATAAACATATTATCCTTCATAAATCGTTTTTTACCATTTGGTTTTAAAAAGTAAAAAATATGCCTCTGGAGTGATAGATAGATAAATCAGTTTCTCTTCGAAGTTGATTAATAATAATTGTTTATTCTGCAGATTGAACAATAACCTCCGCTTCAATAAAAACATTGAATTAAAGTGAAGAAAATGCTGAGATAATTTGTTTTGTTTTTTTCAATTCTGTCGAGGTAATATTTTAGATTTTCAAACACCTCCTTGAATTGATGAGATGCTGAGAAATGTTCTATCTTCCTCAGAGATGAACTTAGTCAATTATTATCTTTCAAAAAAGTTATTGACATGTGTTTTCACAGCAACATATGCAGCAATATCTTAAAAACATCAATCCCACAAAAATTTCTTCTCTTTTTTTTCTACGAATACACAAATCCTTCTGTAAAGATTCTATTTGGAATATTTGGAGTGAATATTGTTGACTCAAACATTTTTTATTATGAGATGGATGTCTTTTTCTCTTTAATACAATATGAAGATAAAAGCAATTTGGATTTTTCATATTTATCATGCTTCATGATGATGGTGATCAACGAGAAGAGGATATGATGCGCAATCTGCAAGTCCGCACATGTTCACTCCCATTTCAATGTAGAAATATCCGTTGATACCCCAATCTTCACCCCAACTGTTCTTCACAATATAGTATCCACCAGTTGCATTATAACCAACAGCTAAGACTGCATGATTGACATCATCAGGAGAGGTAGAACAATCTGGATCGGAGAAAACACCTCCTTCGTAATCTTCGAATTCATCAGTAACTTCGTAAGCAATCGAGATTGGTCCAACAGTTGCGAGATGATAGATCAATTCGTCTTCATCTTAGAATGTAATGTTGTAAGAAGATTTAACCTTAACAGCTGCTTGAGTTGGATTGAATTCACAAGGATTGTCTGTGCCCTAATAAGGATAGTCACCTTCAGCTAATCAAAGAATAATAATTTAATAAAAGAATATTTATGTTCAACTAATAAAAAAATAGTCCTAAAACGCAATTTATTTACTTTAGAGACCACCGACACTGGCAATGTACTCAAAGGCTTAACTGGGTAGGCCACCATCGCAGCCAAAGTTGTTGAAATTTCCAGCACAATCAACGAGTTATTGTTCGGAGAATATAAGTGGAGCATTTCCAGTGTGCAGAGCCCAATGTGATTCGACAGCACCAGTTGTAGAGAATGTCCAGCAAGATCCACATTCTGAGAAATCAAAAAATTTAAAATGTTTAGGATTATTGTTGAAGAAGAAGAAAGTAGGATTTAAAAGCCAAAAAAAGATTCTTTAATTTGCAGAGATATTTAACATACCTCCTTGATCCTTGACAGGTGTAACAACTCCCTTGAGTCTCCAATCTACTTATTCAGGGAGAGAAGATAGATCGTATCTCTTAAGGTTCTCGTAGGTGTTTTCTTTAGCAGTTGCGGAACAATTCTAAGATCCCGCAGATGACAACATTTCTTACTTAGTTTTGAATGTCATTTTGTTGATTTTCTGAGTGTAAGTTTTGTTTGGGTTGGCATTGTGAGCGACAATACGAACGACTTTCTAAACAAACATTCTGAATCTTTCACCGTCTGTTTTAGCGTTGTATCCATAGGATCTGAAGATATTAATCAAATCAGTTTCGGTGGCATTAACTCTACCATGGGATATTTCATGCTACAACTGCTTCAGATTCAAGGCAGCACTGCATGTAACAGCAAGACAAACCAAAAGTGTAATTGAGATAATCGCTTTCATCTTTTTTTTTCTTCCAATATTTCTTCAATTTTTAAAGGCTGAATTAATTAAATTATTTCTTTAGTTTCTCTTGGTCTCTTGATAGTTCCTGTTCGAATCTTTTGGTTCTACGATTTATGTATTTTCCCTCTCCACCCACATATGAATGTTTTCTAATTCTTTTATACGCTTTGATGAAATCCTTCTTTCGTATCCTCCATCCAAGCAGTTTAAAGGCATCATTAATTCGCCCTGTTTTAATGGTTTCTAGTGAATTTCTTTATCCTGATAAGAGCTATTTTCTTATTTTCTTGAAATATCCTTTTTATTCATAAAATAACAGTTAATTACATGTGGTTAAATTCTGTGAATACTTGAACAAATTTAGAATAAAAGGCATATTTTAAAGTTATTTGAATTTAAAGTAATAAATCCTATTTTTTAGAGAATGATCCAAAACCGATTCATATCAAACATTTCCTTTTTTTACAAGATATCATCCTAAATGAAAGGATTCAATGAATTCTGATTTAAAACAGATATTTTAAGATTTTACTCCAAGAATATTATGCTTTTTTTTATGCTTATGCAGAATAATTATTTAATGGTTGAATCACAAGATCTATGCTCTCTGTTTGGATATCTAGAATTCAAACTCAATAAAACTAATAATTATTATTTCTAAACAAAAAACATACTTAAGGATATCAAAGACAGATGCTTCCTCTTTTTAAGGTTTTTTCTCTTTTTGTGCGTATCTTAGCACGTCCTCTGATCAGCAAGACTAAAGCAGCAACATCTTCAAGACTGCAGGATGTACGCTTGAGAGCATTCTTCATTTGGATAGGAAATCGTGCGCATAAAATAAATGTCATTATTAATCGAAAATTCCTTAAGCTAAATAACACTGATTTTAAAGTCTAAGAGCTAGGAGAACTAGCTGCGCTAGAGCTTGGAGTTGAAACATTCTATGAAATAATTATTTATGCATTGATTTTAGGTCTTCCTGCATTTGAAATTTACATTGCCTATATTGAAGGTTTAGCTAAGACAGAAAAGGATAAGAACATTATGGATGACATACATGCTAAACTACTAAAGCTTAATGAGTAATAATCAAGATAAGCACTGTAAATTCAGCATCTCAATTTAGTTAATGATCTCCTGAGAACAAAGTCAGCTTTGTTGGAGGAAGCAATTTTAGTGAAAAGTTTGTTTAAAAAATAGAATCCAAATCATAAATAAATCATAGCCTTGGAAAAGGAAGTAGAAAATGAAACTTAGGCGTACAAAGAATTAGTCAAAAAAGGGGAACTTTGAGACAAATATGGCAAGAAAAAGAATAATTTGAGTATTGCTAAGAGAATAATACAGTTGGAACCATCGCTAAGGGTTATGTGGAATAATAGAGATTTTAAATCATTTTAGGAGGTAATTATTTTTCTTTCTCTCATAAATGTTTAAGATTGCTGTCCATTTTGTTTTTATTGTTTGATAATAGTCTCATAATTTCTACTTTACTCTATTTCACAAATGAACAGCTTTGAGACAAATAAATCATTATTTTAAATTATTTGATGGATGACAAAGTAGCACATTGAAAAATGAAAGAAACAAAAACTGATATTACCCTGACAACAATCATAATATTTTCCTTAAGAAGTTTCTTTTTTAATTAAATTTAAGTGTTTTCAATCCCTGAAGAAGATTAATTTATGATTTCTTTCATTCTTGATTGTTATCACCGGATGAAGGTTCGTTTTAACACATGATTGCTATTTTTTTAATCAAATAATGCTCCTGGTCATTTCACTCATATTCGGGAAAGCAGAACGGATCTCTGATCTGGTAAAAAATTCAGAGTGCGATCTACTTTTTGAAATCGAAAGATATTTAAACAAAAATAAATAAAAGTCACAGAATAGATTATTCATTCCGATTCACAAAACTAATAAAGATGGAGATTGAAAATTTTGAGGAACAACTAAAAGCTATTGAAGACAAGCTGAAAGACGCTGTGGAGAATCTTGGAGATGTCGAAGTGAGAGATGCCATTCTTGAAAAAGCGTAGCTCTATGAGAAACATGGAAATACATAAAAAGCTATTGAGACATATCAAGAAGCATATAAAAAGACTATTGGAATTGGGAAGAAGATGGATGTTCAGTTCATGATCATGTCGATTTACATCAAAGAGAAGAATCTAGTCAAAATATTGGAAACTATCAATGCTTGCAAGAAACTTCTTGAAGATGGAGGAGATTGGGAACGCAAAAATAGACTCAAAGTAAAAAAAAATGAACAATTATTATCTGCGCTGTATTTTCAAAGAAAAGATAGATTCCGTTGAAAGCTAACCTTGGTTAATTCTCATGAGTAAATTTATTGTTTAACTAATAGATATATGAAGGACTTTATTCTCTTCTGGTGAGAAACCTGAAGAAAACAAGTGAGCTATTCCTCGATTGCATCAGTACATTCAACGCTCCTGATATAATCTCTTATGCCCGCATTGTCAAATATACTATTCTTACTTCCCTTATTTCAGTTGGACGCTCTGAAATCAAGAAAAAGGTTGAAAAATGTTTGATTTTTATCATTGAAAATTCTTTCGTTTTTTGATGGAAAAAAAACTGTTTTTTTATTGATTTTTCAATAGGTGATTCACAACCCTGAAGTCCTTTCTACCATCCGCGAATTACCAGAACTAAAAAGCCTTCTTGATAGTTATGCTAAATGCGATTACAAGGGATTCTTCGTTGCTCTAAGTAAGCTACAAAACATATCAACAGCAAGAAACAAATGATTTATCATATCACTTTTCATTTGCGCTATTATTAGCTAAGGTCTTAGAAGAATTGAAAACTGATGAGTATCTCCAAGCCCACAGGAAATATTTCACTAGAGAAATACGTGTTGTCATCTACTCCTAATTCCTTGAGGCATACAAGACAGTTACTTTAGTCTCTATGGCATAAGCATTTGGAGTGTCTGTTAATTTCATCGACAGGTAAAACAATTAGTTTAAAATGCAAGTATCGTCCAGTTGGTTAATTTAAAATGATTTCTAAATAAAAAAGTGAGCTTTCTGAGTTGATTTCGGCTGGAAGAATCACTTGTAAGATCGATAAAGTACAAGGAATCGTAGAATCAGAAAGAATGGATGAGAGGAACAATCTTTACAAATAAGCCCTCAAACAAGGTGATTTGCTTTTGAACCATGTGCAAAAATTGTCTAGAGTCATTGATGTTTGAAAAGCAAAACAAAATGTAAACATTCATGTTAGTTCTTGAATTAAATGTGATTATCTTTCGTCTCAAAAGAATGTGAAAGTAAAATGAAAAAAAGAGGAGAACACAATAAAACACTATTTTGTAGTTAATATTTTGAAAAAAGTACAATTCAAAGGGAATATGCAGAAGAAATACATTTGTTAAATATGAATTACGAGCCTTTTATAATTCCCACAGTTATCTAAAGTTATCAGGAATCAATCTGTATGATCTCTGACTTTGTTTTCTTCTTTGAGTTCTTTAAGTTCTCTGATAACCATTGGTGTTAAAAACAAAACTGACACCATTATGAGAATCATGAACAGCAGAAACACATAGTCATATCCAATTCGAGGGATAACTAACTAAGTAAATGCAGCACAAAGTGATCCAATCCCTTCGATGAGTGAAGAAATAGTGGAAAGAGCACTTTTTTGTCCTTTCAAAGCTGGTTATTTTGCTAGATCAATCGAAATGGCAGCACTGAGAATATTGTAAGGCCCACCTAGGAACACTCCAATAGCAAAAATAACGAAGAAATATGGTAGAGGTTAGTCTGAAAGACAAAACTTAACCACAGCCATGAAAATAGCAGCTACGATTAACTAAGGAAGTAAAAATAATGATCTTTTTCCATTTTTATCACTGAAATATCCAGTTGCGATACCACCTAAAAAGTTACCAATATCATTCATCATCGGGATGGTAGAGGAATAAGCCTCCATGTTGTTGTCTGAGATGAAACTAGGTAGCCAGAAGAGTAGCCCATAACTTGAGCTTTTAAGGCAAGCATAAGCAATTGCATACAAAGGTACACCTGGAACTAGCCAAGCTGTGAAGTAGTTTATTGGTTTAGTTGAAGGTTAACTACTTTCTTCAGAGCTAATTTCTTTATTCTCTACCGCATTTTCTGCTAGCAAACTAGAGGATTAGCAGCTAGTTTCGTGTTTTTTGTCTAGCAGAGGTTCGCTTACTTCTTCAGTTATTGATATTCCTAGCTATGCAGGGTATGGTTTTAAGAAAATTAATGTGAGGAATCCCATGATGAATAAGAAGATACTGGAGAAGAGAAGACAGTATTCCCATCCCCAATTGAAGGAATTGATGGCTATTTGTCCAAAGAGTTGACCGATAATATTGCCTGCCTTTAAATTTTTTCAAAATCGCAAGACATTAAATCAAAAAAAAGGAAAATTTATGTTCGAATAGATTATTTTCAATAGTGATTCTTTTAAAAAAAGAGGCCAGCAAGTTCAGAATAGGTAGGTTCTTATAAAATTCATTAATAAAAGAAAATGGGATTGCTTGAAGATATTTTGTACAACTCACAAATTCCTTTTTGTTTGTATTTATTTACATTGGAGTTGCCTGACCAGATGCCCATAAGGAGTCCTCTGTTTCCTTTTCCAAACCAGTTTCCCATTGTAGCAACTAATCCAGGCCATCCAGTTGACTGAAAGATTCCGTTTAATGCCATAAATACTCCATACACGATGAGATTCACATAATTCAGTAAACCAAGCAATGCTACTACAAACAACGCTATTGCAGCTGGCATCATTCCAAATGACAAATAATACTTGAGATTGAACTTATCCCCAAGACCACCGCCAGCTTTTAAAGCAATCGAATAGCAGAATAGAAATGTAAAATCAATGTAGCCTAGTTGGGTAGAATCAATCGATGGATTCTGATCTGTGATATTTGTCTTGGACACCGACCAGGCTGTACGAGTGGAGTGCACAGCAGCATAGCACAAAAAAGTGAAGCCAAAAGTGAATGCTTAGTATTTTTTAAGTCTTCGATTGTTTTCCTCGTTGGTAGTCATGGAATCTAAGGTTTTCTTGCTCTTGATTAACTTAAGTGATTTAAACAAATCTTCTAATTATTTCGTTTCGGGAAGTCAAAAACATCGATTGTTTTCTCCTTTTCCAGCCTATTTTTATTAATGCAAAATGAGCTATTGATTCTCTACGATTTTTCTTCTTTTTTTGCAGGTTTCTGATTTTGTGTTAGTTTTAAAATTCTTCTTTAATGTTGTAGATTATTTATTGTTGCATGAATCCAAGATGCTGTAAGGAATCTTGGTCTAAACTTCTAATGAATTACCTTTTTTGATCAATTTACTCTAAAGTTTTATGATTGAAAAGCAAATTATATTAATTGATTTACAAGGATTAATTCTTTTTAGAAGTGTTTTCTCAAATAATTGAATAACCGATGGGAATAAGTATTTGAATTGATTGAAATAAATTCATTTGTTATTCCTGTTTTTCTTCCCATCTTAAGGATTTATATCATGTTGAAGTATTAGTAATATAAATTTCATATTCCGGAGGAGTATTTGATAGATGAGTGGAAAAAAAGAAGATAATAATTTTGAAAATACCATAATAGTAGTAGAAATTACTAAAAAAATTACAGCGGGGATTGATTTTGCTTAGCTAGAAACAAATCGATTAGATAAATATACAAACCTAATCAGATGGTTGAGCGATCATAACAAAATGCTCTGACTATGTCCAGCTCAGAAAGTGATAGCGATGACATAGAAGATTAGGAGTTCTTTAGAGATTTTTCGTAGAGAGAAGGATTTAAGAATATGAACTCATAGAATCAATTGATTTCGTGCAGTGGAGAATTAGAATTAAAGGACAAGAAAAATTCATAGATTAAATCATTTCAGCGCTAATTCAGCGATCGGGTGAATGATTCATAACGAGACAATTCCATGAGCTCAATAGCATCTTTTCCAAGCTCCGAATTAAACAGCTAAGAAGTGTCCAAGATTCCTGTAAGGATAAAATACATTTTTATGTAGATAGCATAATCCTATGGGGGGGGGGAGAGAGTGAAGGGTTTTATGTGTGGGAAATGACAATGCTTATTGATAGCACTTTAAGGAAAATATTGAATTTAATGTTGATGTTTTAGTCATTGAAAGTTAGGAAAAAATAATATTCTCGAGTGTTGCTTGATGATAGTCCTCAAGAAACCAAAGAGAAATAACAACAACAAGAACAAGAACGAGAACGAGGATAGTAATTAAAGAAAGACTAAGGATTCTCTGCATTGCAAAGAATTAAATTAATGCAGACATCTTTTATGACAAAAAAGGATATTGTTTAGGAATCTCTTAGGAAGATTGATAAACTTGAGATAATTATGAAGGATAGTGATAACGAAGACGAAAGGGTTTTTTAAGAAAAAAAAGTTAAAAAGCAGCCATCAAGTAGTGAATCGCTAAGCTAATAGTAGCAATCAAGAAGGTAATTCTGTCAAACAAATCAGGTTACAGTTTAAAGGAAAAAACCAATTGTTGTTAAGCAAGAAGAGATGTAACCCTTTCCTGATGTTGAAGTGCTCACAAGAGAAGTAATTTTATTTTTTACAGAATTACATACAATTTCAGTCAAGTTAAGTAGCAAAAACTCAGATAGTATTATTATTATCGGAGGTTTTTTTTTGCAAGTTAAAAATTTGCTTTTGTTTTTCATACAGGATGAGTTAGTTGTGAGTAAAAAGAAATTCTAAGAAATTGAGAGTTTCTTCGACAATTGGTTGAGTGGAAGAGGCCAAAATGTTCTGATTCTCCAAGGATCATCTGGTGTTGGAAAGAAAACTCTCATTTAGTTTCTTGCACTTCGAAAATTCGGGTTGAAAATCACATATTTACATCGTCTAAAGAAACTTGAACACGCTGCACTACCTACAAATAAAGAAGACGAATAAGAAGGTGCTTCTAATCGTGACTAATCTGGTTCTTTATACTCTTAGAATCCAGTTGAATTGCTTTTATATGCCTTTGGAAGGACGCTATCTCCGAAACTCTATGAGTTAGTTATTTTTTTATTTTGCAGATTTTCTTCCAACAAAAAAAGCATAGAATTTTGTTTGAATGCAAAACACAACAGGAAAGAAGTTGTAGTCCTACAAGAAGTACCTGAAGGTTTATCTGCTTCTGATCTTAAGAAAATAAACTATTTTTTAAGTCAGCGCTACTTAAACCAGCCGAAGACACTTATTAAGAACCCACTTGTATTCATTCTCAACTAATCAATATATTCGTAAAAATATTATGAAAAAGCAAATGATTATCCTGGAAGATTTATCAATTTATTTATTTCAACAACAAAATACACCTATTGCATCGATCTTAGTTAATTTTTTCTTTTTAAATAACAGGTAATCTTAGATTAACAAGGTTCTAAAGGATTAATTTGGTAGCTCTTTCACTTCTGTAGTCAGGGAAATCAAGTAACAAGCTAAAAAATATTATCTATTTTGAGGGTCTATTGTTCGATTAATTTCAAAAAATAATCTTATTTTTATGAGTTCTTCGAATTATTTGTCTTTTTTCCTACCTAGTCTCCCTAAACCATCTGACAAGGAAATAGAGAAATTCATCAAGAGAGTGATGAATAAAAACAATAAATTCCTAGATTTATCTGGATATCAGCGAAATAACCTTATTGAGGAAATTGTAGCTACTGCTTCAGGAGATATCTCAAATGCTAAAAACCAGATGAGAATGTTTTCAGTGGGAGCTCCACCTCAGTCTAAGCCTTAAAAAGGCTAGAAAAAAGATACACAACAGGTATTTTTATTTTAGAGTGGTTATTTGCAGGATTTTAAATACTCTCTTTACTCTTTCTTAAACAGAAAGACAACGAATTCAGCATCTTCCACACTCTGGGTAAGTTCCTGTACAATAAAAGAGTCTTCAAATCTTCCAAAGAACTC
>Ga0302285_10000828_pt1 | contig 16989 bp, 5 predicted proteins | sample III_Fen_E2_2_FD_200455 | JGI IMG/M metagenome (GOLD analysis project Ga0302285, IMG submission 200455) | Peat permafrost microbial communities from Stordalen Mire near Abisko, Sweden - III_Fen_E2_2 | ecosystem: Environmental > Terrestrial > Soil > Wetlands > Permafrost | place: Sweden: Abisko... | reverse complement strand
AAGCTAGAGTTTATCCTAATTTAATGCTCTTAGTCTACCAATAAAATAATACAAAAACCTTTAAAAAATATGACAATATTTATTGAAATCGAATCAAAAAGGAAATAAAAATAAGCAACCTAGAGATAATAACTTATGAACATCTTTCATCAAAAGATAGAGTCTATTAATAAATAGAATGTTAAAACTTTTAAGTAAAGATCAGCAGGATAATATTCATTTTTAGATCATAGTTCTTCATCGAAAAATAAAATAATTGGAAGAAAAATCTTTTTTAATAAAAATTCTTATTTTTCTTATTATTTTTTTTCACAATTATCTCCAATATTTCAAATGAAGTTCTTTAGTATTTTGATTGATTTGGGGAGAAAGTAAGAAAAAAATTAATAAATAAATATGCAATCAAGCACAAATAGACGATAAATTACATAGAGATAATGTCTAGAGTAATGATAAAAAATAAGAAAAGGAACAAAAAGAAAAGCAAATTTCCCTGAAATAAAAAGTTTAAAGACAAAAAATAAAGGATTTATCTTAACCTATTATCTTAAGCACAAATGTTGACTCATACTACTCGCAGACTTTTCTCCTCAACAGGAACCCGCAAGACTATTTTCGTTGCAGCTGGCAGTCCTTCTCATGATCTACAAGCCTCCCTGTTCATGAAGGAACTCACAAAATAATCCAACGGCGCTTACTCATTTGTCGGTATTGGTGGTCCTCTCATGAAAGCTGAAGGTTTAACTTAGAATTATGCATCCATCGATAAATTTGCTGATAAGCCATTCTAACCCTTGAAGAACTTCATTAGATTCCACGTCGCTAGAGTCTACCATCCTTACATGGCTGCGTACCACTGGGCAAACAGAAAGGTTCTCGCAGACGTCGACAAAAGTACTATTTTAGATGATGTTGTATTAGGAAATGTTCCAAGCGCATTCATCACCTTCGGAAATGAATTCTTCATGAAGAAGCTCTATGTTAGATTTCTCGATCACTACAGTAACAACAAGGTGATTAGACCACCAACTTTGTTTTACGACAAGACCCACGTGAATCAGAGATTTGAGTTCCAAGAATATCTTGATCATTTCCTTTACACAATTCCTAGAAAGCCTGTGAATTATTAGAATTTTTCATATCCTTCAACTTGCGTTGGACATGAAGGTGTTGGCAGAGCTATTCAATTTTTATTGAAGAACACAAAGAACTAAGCAGCTTAGGCACTTGTCTCGAAGAACAATAAGACAATCATTATCGCTAAAGACCCAGAGACTCACAAGAATATTGTGGAGAAACTCGTTGAAGAGTAAAGAACAATCCAAAGAAATAAACTTGGAATTTCTGAATCCAGAAATGTTTTGCTGCTTGCACCAGGAAATACCCCAAAAGAAATCAAGTTCGCTGTACCACTTCTTGACAAGGCACTTGAGGAATTCTTCAAGAAACCAGAACTAACAAATGTTGGCCATGATAACTTCACTATTTTGGTCACTGCTGATAGCGAATCTAGCAGTTAGCTCATCACTGAGTTAATTTCCAAGACAAAGGTGCTTTCTACTTTGACTCACTAAGTCGTTGTTGGTGAGGATAAGAAATTCGGTGTAATTTGTGCAGCTGATATTGGTATTCCTGTGAATGGAGAGATTGTCAGTGAATTTGCTGCATTGCAACTCCCATCAGTGATTATCTCAAACATGGGATTCTTCATTGCTTATTTGACCTAATTATACAATAACTTCTACTCTGACATCAACTACGCAGTCCACGGTGAGCCATACCATGAACTTGTATCTACAGCTGCTAATAAACTCAAACTTTCTGATGAAATCTACGATCTCTACGCTGATCCTAAGCTTCGATTCTATTTCTCTGAGAGATACTAGCAAGCCATCCAAGAGATGATTCCTCTTACTAATTCCTCTGATGTCAAGGAAGCTCAACTTCCTACTGTGAACGGTGAGGCTCCAGTGCAATCAAGAGGATTCACTTATGAGACAATCGCAGCGAAAGTTCTCAAGGCTGCTAATGCATACGAGACATTAGACAAGAAAGTGCCTCATTTTAAAATCGATCAGCAACGTAAAGAACTCGTCAAAAAGGCATTTTGAGGAATAAAAATATTTTTAGGAGAGAATATCATGCCAAAAATGCTTATGAATAGATAATAATAAAATTACGAATTTATCTTGTTTGATAATTATTCATAAAACTATTCTATTTCTATTTTATGTATTTGCATGTTGCTCCATCAAAACGAAGAAAACAATAATAAAAGTGAAAAAAAATAAATATTTAGATTCATAATTTGCTTAATTATTTAATTATGTCACATAAGCGTTGGTGGCTTTAAAGAAAATTTTTGAGAAAAAACTAATCTGCTTTGGAATCAATTATCCAATTTTACAAGTATTTTCAAAAATTATTTTTATTTTTTTTTATAAAAATTAGATGTGCATTTATGTGTCTATCTTCCTTCCTCAAGCTAAAATTTTAATAAACTTGTTCATGCACTTCTTGTGCTTGGGAATAGATAAGATTTCGAAAACAGTAAATTTCATGAGTCGTCTCTCATAATGCTCCCAATAGGAATTTCTCTTTAAATAATATATTTTCAGAAACCATGACAACCATTAATCAATTTGAGAGTTCAGTTGTGATTCAATTTTAAAAATGTTATTTCTTCAATTCAAATTATTCTTTTTTCATTTCTTTCTTTGAATTCCCAATTACGGCTCTTTAATAAAAATAAATTAAATATTTCTGGGAAGGTAATAAGTACCTTCACAGTGTTTGGCTTCTAGGAGTAAATTATCAAATTACCTAAGAATGACTTAGCCTGAAGAAATATTATTTCTATAGATTACAGATTATCTAAAATAAAGAAAAATTTAGGAATTTTCAAACAAAAAAAACTTAAACAAAACAATAAATTATCCTCCATTGTGTTTCGCAGAACAAATGAAATCTAAGTAATATAGATTTTTCACTTGGTTTAAACATAAAAGCTGTGAATCTCTTTGATTATTTTAAGATAATAAGTAATTAACTACTAATAAAAACAAAAATATCTTTTCACATTACCAAATAAAAAATTGTTATTTGTGCTATCACACTATTTGATCTTTCTTTTTTCTAATTATTTTCTGGAGTTGGATGTTTCTTGGAGTTTTGCAAGAAATTAGCATTCATTTAGAAATCAATATCACTGAAAATCTTTAATTTACTTAACATCCGCAGAATAGACTCATTTTTTGGCCACTGTCATTTCCGTTTTTTATCACATAATCAAAGTATCGATGATGCTCGAAATAATCATTCATCTGCTTATGTTATATTTTACAATATCCGAACCAGATTGCAATAAAATATTCACTTAGATTTAGGAATTAGTGTTTTCCTCAATAAATGTTGAGTTAGAATTATTATTATTGGAGATTGTGAAATTTGAGAACAATGATGATTGTAATTAGTTTTTTTTTTCTTCCATATCAAGAGGAGTTTTTTTTCTCTGAAGGGTTATCTAAATCAGATGTTTGTATTAAATTACTGATCCTATCCACTTATACCCTTTCGATCTCTCGGAAACTGCATTTTTATTAATGAAAATAAGACTAATTTTCCTAACAATATTTTCCGTAGAATTGTTAATAATTTGCTTTCTTTTTCTTTTTTGACAAAATTTATGAATTCCTTTTTTCTTTCACAGCTTTGCAAAAAATAGTCAAGAATTAACTTATAGAAGAAAAAAAAGAAAAAGCTTACGTTTATCTGCAGAGGAATTTCCGAGAGACTAAAAGAAAGAAAATTCTTCTTGATTGCTATTCTGATATTCTTACTTTTCTTTCTTTTTCTTTGGCATCCCCGATTTTACAAGAGGGTTATTTGGAAACTAGTTATTCCACATGTCATAGATATCCAGAATGTTCTCTTCATCCCAATGGACTATTAAAAGCAAAGAGATTAATTTTTTATTTTAGGAACTGCACCATTCAATAGACTCAAATGGGAAATATTTTTCTTCATTCACAAAACTACTGAGTAACGCACGGTATTGCTCACCTTTGCCCACTCTAACGATTTCTGATTTAAAAGCATTCAAAAGGTTCATGTACTTCTTCCCATATTTTGGCAACTTGTTCTCTATCATTCTCCTGAGTTTCCTCCCGCATTTGATTTTATAATCATCCTTAAGATAAGGTGCTGCGTAGTTTTCCAAGAAATAGTTACATATTGCATCTTGAAGTTGCTTATTCAAATAATTCCTTGGTTTATGCTTTATTTATGTGACTATGTGAAGGGCATTGTTTTAAATGCTTAGTTTTAGCTCTGAAGAAAACTCCATGGGTTTTTGAAGAAAATAAGAGTTAAAAGTGAGTTTTGCCTAAGAGATAGTATGAGACTCTTTTGGTGATGCTTAGAATAGATGGTGTTTTCTTTCAGGGACTTTGAAGTTGCTTTTTTATTCTTTTTATTAGTTAAAAAATTAAATATTTTCAAAAAAAAAAAAAAATTATGTTATTTTTAGTTGGCCCAGGCAGAGCCATTTACTTGTCTTTCAAAGGAAATTAATTAAATTTCTTCGTGGTTACATATTATCTACTTTTTTCGAGATGGGAAAATATAAAAGAAGAGCTAACGATTTAATCTCATAAGGTACTCAATTGTTTAGGTAGATAGCTCAAGAGAGAATTTCCTTGATTTGTTTTTCCATATGGCATCACATATAAATAACCAACGATCTTACAACGCTAAACATCACCAACGGTTATTTGCAGCTTCTTAGAGGGTGAAATTTTTTTTTGAAGATCTATCTCTTCATTTATGTGATATTTTCTTGGATTAATACAAAGAATCTGGTGAATTTTGTTTAAGTTTGCAGGGAGAGATTCTTGTTTTCCATATGGAAGATTAACTCAAAAGAATTTCTCATTTAATAATAGTTTGCTTGATTTTGTTGCTTAAGCTAAACACTTTAAAGAAACATTTTTAGGAAGAAAAATAGCTTTCAATTAATTGTGTGTTGTTTTCTATTAACAAAAAAATGTAATATTTGGAATTATTTATCATTATTTTTGCTATAAAACAGAATCCCCACATTTCTATTAAAAAAGTATCCCTAAAAGGATCTTTAAAAGTAGTTAAGTTAGGCTGCTTATTTAAAAGAATCTAAAAACAAATAATTGAATTTTATAATAAATTAGAAGCTATCTGTTTCGAAAAAACTTGAACTATTTTTTAATTTTTTAAAAGAATTTTTTACATTTTATTTATTCAAAGATTCTTTTATGTCACAAACTTCCTCAAAATAAAAAATTAATATGCTTATCATCTGAATACATTTGCTTGATAAATATTATTGTAATCTAATGATCTTTTTCTTAATAAAAAAATAATTAGAAACCTCTTTTTATGACATCTGAAGGAGGTTATTAAAACAATCGAATTATTATGAATAATTAAATATTTCAGAAAACAAAAATCATGAATTACCCCTCAAAATATCATACATTCTTTTTGTAATAAATTCTTTTTATGTTTTTTAAAGACCACTAATTAGTTGAGTTGAGAGGTCAGATAAGATTAAAAAAAACAAGTTAATTCAGCTTCCTCAACTTTCTTCGATTTTTATGTTCTTATTTCTTTCTTTACATTCACAATTAATAGCTAGTTCCTGCTTTTATTTTTAAATTTAACTAAACCCTTGGAATATATTGTCGGAAGCTGCAAATTTGGCGTGAAGAAAATTTCTAAGTATTTGGAATTAAATCATTTTATATTTTTGTTGATTTTTTCATTGTTAATATTTCAAATAAATTTAATTATCTAATTAAAAATTATGAAATATTAACGAATCATATACAATTTTTAAATGGCAATTAAAGGCCGTTACAATTAATATAGCTTGAAAATCCACCCCTCCAGTCTCATTGAATTTTTTTATTTCTTTTCCGCCAAATTTGCAGCTCCCTGCTATATTTAAAAATACAGCTTGGATCTTTGTTTTAGCAAAGAGAAAAAATCATAGTAATTAGATAATTAATAGTCAAAAGGTTAAGTAATCCAAATGCTAGGAATAGAAAGAGATCACACGAAATTATTTCCAATTATTAAAAGGAAAAAACAGTTTGTAAATTAATTATCTTCTTATTCATTTAGAAATATGTCTAAATATAAATTAATCAAACAGTTCTAGAAGCTTACAAGTATCTTCATAGGTGTGTGGCATTAAGTTATATAAATAGAAGTAACTTTTCAAAGTCTCAATTTCAACTTAACTCAAAAAAAGTTAATTGTCTTTTCATTTCAGAATTCCCAAAACGAAGCTGATCTGATTTTAGCATGCTTAAAACATAGAATTCTCATAGAGAAAGCATAGAGCTTCACATTATCAAAGCAACACAAGGAATGATACTATTTAATTAAAACAAAAACCAAAAGCTGAAAATGAATCTCATCACAAAAGGATAATAAGGAGCTGTACACAAAAATAAAAGAAAGAGGTTTCGTATATTTAGCATTCAGGAAATCAATTCATTTCCTAGATACTTGTCATTTTCATTCTTTAAAGCATAGTCAAAGTATTGATGATGCAGCAAATAAACATTTTTTTGCATAAAGTTGTCTTGTAATATCGGAAGCTGCGTAAAATAATATGAGTTCTCTTCCACTTCGGATTGAGTATTTTCCTCCATAAATTCTGAGAAATTATGGTATTTTATTGTGAACTGAAAATTATCTTGCTTTTAATTGTTTTTTTATGAATAAAGTGAAGTTTATGTTTCTAAGGGGTTGTCTAGATCAGCTGAAATCATTAAATTACTGATCCTATCCACTTACACCTTTTCCATCTCTCGAAAACTTGATTTTACGTGATAAAAATAAGATTAATTTTCTTAATAATATTTTCCATAGAATTATTAGTAATTTGCATTTTTTTTTGACAAATGTTATGAATTTCTTTTTTCTTTCACAGTTTCATCGCAAATCTTCTTCACAGCTGCCAAAAAAAAGTCAAAAATTAACTTTAAAAAAAAAAGAAAAAAAAAATGACTTACGTTTATTTGCATAAGAATTCTCTCGAGACTCCAAGGATGAAAGAGATTTTACTTAATTTTTATTGGATGTTTTATTTTAAAAATATTTTTTCTTTTATTTCCCAGACATCTTTTCCTTGACAAGAGGATCATTTGGAAATAGCTTATTCCACATATCATAGAAGTTCAGGATGTTCTCATCATCCCAATGGACTATTAAGAGCAAAGAGACAATTTGTTTCCGTGAGAAAGAACACCATTCTATTGATTCAAAAGGTAGTTCTTTTTCTTCACTCACAAAACTACATAGTAAGGCCCGATATTCTGCCCCCTTACCGACTCTAATGATTTCTGATTTAAAAACTTTCAAAAGGTTCATATATTTCTTCCCTACTATTGGCAAGTCTTTCTCAATTCTTCTCCGTAACGATCTTCCACATTTGATCTTATAATCATCCTTAAGATAAGGTGCGGCATAATTTTCCAAGAAGTAGTTACATATCGCATCTTGTAGTTGCTTGTTAAGATAATTCCTTGGTTTGTTTTTCATTACAGTGATTATATGAAGGGCATTATCTTTAATACGGTGTTTTAACTCATCAGAAAACTCCATAGGTTAGTAAGGAAAATGAGAGATAATTAATAAGTGTGCTAAGGAGATTAATAAAGAGTTTCTTAATTATTGTTTTGTATTATATTCTGTTTCAAGGACTCAGAAGTTGTGAATTTTTCTTTTTAGAATAGCTAAATGTATCAATATTTTCAAAAAACCAATTATTTTTAGTATTCAGTTTCCCTAAACAGCACCGTTTATTTGTCCTTCAACGTGTACACATTAAATTATTAATGCTTACATAATATATACTTTTTCACGAATGGCAAAGCATAAAAAAGAGCCAATCCTTTAATCTCACAAAGATACTTAACTGTTGTTTAGGTAGATAGCTCAAGAGTGAATTATCTTTTATTGCCATCCTAAATTTTCAATATGGCCATTTATTTGAAATTATAAACAGACATACAACTCCAGATTTTAAAATATTTATTAACAACAAATTCGAAGGCATACTTTATTGTAGAATTATCTCTTAATCTAATTGATATTTTTAATAGGGATGAGAAAATAGAAAATCTGTTAATTTTTGTTTACATTACTCAGGGAGGTTCTCTCGAATTTTAGTTGGAGTTTCTTCCTATTTTCTGTTGTAAGATCAAATCAATCAAATCATAAGATTTCTTTTTCTTTCCCTTATTTTAGTTCCCCCTCTCTCCTCCCCCCATTGAATTTCTTAAAGAAATACTTGTGGTTGGATAGAAATTATTTGTTATTGCATTATTTTTATTACTATCAGAATCAGATAGGAAAGCGTTGTTACCTTAACATTAATTGTGGTAGTAAATAATATCAAAATTGTAATTAAATGTTAGATGAAAGTCAAAGAGGCTGCTTTGAGACAATACTTTGAACATTCAGAATATTATATTTTTTAAATATCCCTACTTAACAATCACATTTCTTCACTAAATAAATAAAAAAATTCAAAAGATTATCTCTCTCTCTTTATCTAAGTAATTTCAACTATGAATCAAATCCTAATAAACACTTACAAAAATATATGTAAATATTATGAAAAACAATAATTGGTAATCGTGAACATTTTGGGTCTTGAGAAAAATAAAAGAATCAAAAAGTTTCTTAGTATTTTGATTTGGATTTAAAATTAAGCTAATATTTTGATAATTTTCTTTCTTTGAGATTACAGTTATTTGGATAGAATATATTTTTGTACAAAAGGAAAAAAGAAACTATGATAATGGATCATGATGGTATTATTTCACATATTTATCAAATCAAATTTATAGATACCTTTAAATAATAATAACTCTTAGATAAGACCATTAGCTTCCTCTTTTTTGAAAAAATCCAGAGGGTATTTTTATATTTCTCTTAAAAATAGCTATTCTTGCAGACAAACTGCAGTACCCAAGACAAATAAATTCAGTTCTAAAACAAAATAACAATTTTATAAAACTCCAGTATATTTTTCCTTCCCTTTAAATTATATTTAAAACAATACTACCTTATTTCTAATAATAAAACAATCATTTTTATTCATAACATAACCACATAAAATAATATTTAACACTTATCTTAAGAAAATCTCATCTTTTTTTGTTTCATTTGTAATCTTTACTTAGTTATTTCAATAGATGCTTAGTGTTTTCTTCTTTTAATTTCTCATATGGGATGAAAAATAATGAGAAATTTATTTTCTTCATGTCTCTTTTGATTTTATTATACAGTAACACCAATGTAGGGATTAGAAGACCCAAGAAAATCGTTGATAACACATTAAAGTAAAATAAGCTAAACTTCGAAAACTCATCGAGTACAGTTAAAAGTTCGCTATGAGCTTATTACTTAGCTAGTTAGAATCCAGATTGAGGGATTAAATGGTTATTCAAGACTATGTTAATATATTAATCATTGATTAAATAAGTGTTGAGTGTCTTATTGTATCTAGGATAAAATTTTACTGAGGTGCTGTTGTTAACACCATAAAACATTAGTTCCTAGAAATTATTAACAAGTCCAATAGACTAGGAAATCAAATCTGATAGTCCATTAAACGAATGCGCTTTAGTTTTATCATCACAATTCATTGCAGTGCACAAGTCCATTTTAAAGAGCTCTTAAAGTGTACTATAAGGCTATGTTAGTGAAATGTAGTTTTCAGTGAAGTCTTTCAGTTAAATTATCTCATACATTAAGTTTTTTTAAATAGTTTCGATTGGCATCACAGGAAAGGAAATCTTAGCACTTTGAAATAACTAGTACGTGGAGAGAATCTCAGAGTGCATCAGAAGAAATGTAAAATTCGCTTTAGCCATACATATTTTATTGTAAACATCCAATGAGCAAAACATAGAACTCGAGAATTTAGAGGAAAATATTATCAGAAAGCTTAAAAATAGCAGTGAAGTTAACGATAACGAAACGAGCAGTGAGAAACTACCAAAGAAACTGACTTTAGAGTCTTTTAGTAATGATGAAATAAGTTAGTTCTTTTAGTTCTTAACAGACTTATTCGTCCCTCTTGAGGAGTTACAACCACTGACTTCTTCTAAACTCATATTATCAATCTTACAATCACTGTTTCTTCTTTGAAAAAACACTCTATTATAATCTACTCTCAACCATTGATTATTCACTTCAATTCCTTCTAATGATTATTCAATCTACTCTAATTTTTTGATCTCCTTTTATCCTTCTTAGATACTCATACGTGTCACGATCAATAATATTTTCTTAAAATGTTCACTGGTTTGCTTCACAACTATTCCTCCTATGACAGTAATTATCGCATATAATACGAGGTCAACTATGAATAAGTACATCGAGATTGTATTCAGTAATTCAATTGTTTGTTGTACAATTCCAAGAAAATATTTATTCCCTAAAATAGAAACTCTCATGCTAGCTTGAAAGTTACCTATTAAATAGAAAAAGGAATCGTAATCTGGTCTATCTGCGCTAATAGCATAAGTATTTCTAGCAGCATTGTAAAGATTCTATATTTTTACATCATAAAATGAACCAGTATTCAATTACAGCTTTTTATTTGAGAACGTCATATACAAGAACCTTAAGTCAGTAGCTAGAAGAACCATAGATTCTTAGTATATAGAATGATACTGCTACTATAAGAAAGTTGTGGTAGATAATGCTAATTCTGTTGCTTATTTGTATAATTCTTATGGGATAGTTACATCTGATTATTTCATTTTATAATAGATATTACTGTAAATACTTATTTGTCCGAATGCATTGATGAAATTATTGTTTAATTCTAACTATTAGAATGTATTTGTGATATCAGTAAGTTACGGGGAGATCACAAATTAACCTGAATGGATCATCCCTAAGAATATTCCTATTATCAATAACATCACTAATCGAAGCCTACGTAAAGGTAACGGAGTGATTTATTTGTTGATGGCTTTTATTAATTCTATTTCGGTTTTACAATTGCTATTTTTGTTGTTACTGTTGATGCTATTGTTCGCTGGATTCACGAGGGTAAAGATTCTTTTACCTTTACTTGTTTGAATTGTTTTATGCTATTAATTGAAAAAACTATTTTTAGAAGTGTTTTAATATTACTTCGGTTGCTCGTTTGGTACGTTTTTATGTGAATTTTTGGTCTCAAAAAGAATGTTTCTGCGATTGTTAGAAGAAGATTATTAATCATCGTCTTCTAGTTCTTGTTCTTCTGGCTTTCCTGAACGAAAAACTGACTTATGTCTCTTCGTTGGTATCTTATTGAGGTGATTAGATTTATTAATATTTATATTAATGTCCGTTGAGAGAATCGTGATTTTATGGGTTGATACAGATTACTTAGCGATTTCTTCCTCTTCTTCATCTGGATTTTCCTTAGCTTAATCCTCTTAAAGTGGGTTATCATCAACTTAGGAAATGTGCTTGGAGATAACTTAGCTTCCATTGGAGATCCTAGATTTCGGTGAGTTAACCTACTCAACTATGAAATTGCTTTTTTCACTATGTTGAGGACTGTTAATAGATTCAAAGTAACTTTACTTTTTTTCAGAAATGTTTGAAATCTCTTGATCATTGTTGTTGTGCAATGGCTACTGAAGAGGAGAAGAATTGTTATTCCCTTAAGTAGCAGTAATCATAGCAGTTTACAGTTATTATTTTACTAATTTTTTAGCTATTTCTTCATTTTTTCTGAATTCTTTAATGGGGATGCCCCCTGAGCCAAGTTATTTAGGTAATGCGGAAAGATTCAAATTTGATTAGTGACTCCCTTCTGTGAAGGCATTGAATTTCTTTGAAAAATTCAAACTTGTATGAGACTCAAAGGATTCTGCTCGTTCCTTTAGACTGTTGGGGATGGGTATTTCTTCTATGTTTTAGATCTCTAAAATGTAGCTCATGTGTGTCTCTTGCATGTTGTGTCTTTTAATTCGGTGAATGTTTAGCTTAACTTCTACATTTGCTCTGTGCAGTGAACTAAGATATCCACTTTACCACTCCTAAAAGAAAAAAAGGAACAACAATAAAGGTCTTTAAAATCATAATCTTATTTGAAAACTCTGCTACCTTTTGATAAGTCTTGTAGAACTCATTAAAGGTCTTTAAATAATTGAGGATTTCATCGAAGGATTCTATTGGATATTCAAATGGATTCTAACCATTCTTTTCATGGAAAAGCTCACTTTCTGCGTGATGGTTATTCAGACAATGCTAGCTATTAGCATACTAATGAACTTTCCTAGGGCTTTTTAATTATTTATTACTGCTATTGTGTGCGGACGATTATTGCTGAATAACTTGTAAAGACATCAATGTAGTAAACTTTTACTGCAGGGATAAGATCTGTGAAGGTAATTAAAAGAACATATCCTTCTTGAATAAATATTTTGAGGAGCTATTATTACTGATATTATTTGTCTTGTTATGATTCCTATTACTCTCACTAGCTTAATTTTCATGTGAAGAGCGAGATTATCGATTTCTCAAATCCGTTAGATATTGCAGAAGACTTTATGCAAGATCAGGGATCACGAAAAGGAGACTTACTTTTTCATAGAGATCTTGCAATGTGAGCTTATTAGTATTACTATTAGCATGGTATTTCGCATTTTGAAGCAGCTAAGGATACAAAATTGAAGTTGTAGTTTTTCTATTATTATTGTTTCCTGCTAGATTATTATTCCTATTGAAAATCTACTAAAATAATCTCTGCGTAATCCCTCCTATGGATGTATCTCCAAGCATAATTACAACTTCCCTCTGAGACTCTCTAACACTCAATAACGCATGCAGTGTAAAATCATTATGATATAGCTAAGTTGAATTCAAAATTACATTCACTCCGAAAATATATCCTTCTTTAGTTCTCGCGAAGGATTATTAGAAATTCCCTAGGCACCTCGAATGTCCACGAGAAAGATAGTTGTCGATTAGATTAGAGTGTATTTTCCCAAGATACTACGGCATGAGCTGTTCAGCATATGAAATTGAACATTAATCTTCTTTGGAGTAATTAAAGAAATTAAGGAATTTCTCATTTCGTTTACTGAGAATTCTCCCTTTATCCTGAGAAATGCTTAGTGTCATGATAGCTACGTTGCCTTTGACATAGCTAAGGTTGGTTAAAGTAGTTTAATCCTTGTAGACATCTGCTTAGAGCAGCTCAATGAATAATGTTTCGAGTTTTTCAGCACTGATGATGTCACTCTTAACAATGCATTTGAAAAGTGAGAGTACTTTGATCATTTTAGCACACTATTTCCAAGATGTTTAAAAGATAGAAAACATATAATTAACTTGTTTTTCTATTTCAATTCCTAATTCAGATACTTTTAAGGTTTCTTTGAATAGATCAGATATATTCAAGGAATTGTCAGTAAACTTACGCCAATAATCAGCTCTGAGTTTCGAGTAATTTTTGATTCTAGTAATTATCTCATATACTTGATTGTCAATTACAATTATCTTATCGATTGTAAGATGCTACTGGGATGTATCATATTCTGAGTTAGGATTATTAATATTATTATTTTCAATTTTTTAAGACGAATATGATTTTCCCATTGCTTATTGTTACTGCTTTTATGACAGATTCATAGCTACAACAATTCTATCTGAGAGAATACTGGATATTATCTTGAAAAAGAACCCGAGATTCTGTTTTTTTATTGCCAGTGACTTAAGCCTATAGAATGCTTATACTGGATTGTTCCTGTATTTTGTGAGAAAAGATATGTACTTTAGAGAAATATTCTCAAATTCTCTGCAGTCTTTTTAAACAACTGGGTGATTTAATCCCCACTGAAAGATCGAATCGATAAGTTAGAGGACATTATCTGTGAGTATCATTCCATTTTCATCGAGGAATGCTGATTAATTATTTACTAAGGAGATTATCTTACACTGACAGAGTTCGTTGAAGCAATTCTTCGTGTGATCTAATAAAACTCGAATTAAGATGAACTTCGATTCTTCGTCATTTTTTGAGGCATTTTCTAGACGAAAAAGCTCTTCCAAGTAGATATCCAATGTTTTGTATGTTCTAGGGGAGGAATTAATTAAAAAGGGGAAAGAAAAAATATAAATATCATTAAGAATTAAAAGAAGAAAAGTATTAATATTTAAAAAAGGAATCAAGTAATCTTCTTGAGATAATCCGATTATATTTAAGTTTAAATTTTAGTTTTACTTATTGAAATTGACCTGATTGATGTTCATGATTTTTTCATATTTTCGATCCTACACTATGTCAGCTACCCCACTGAGAACCACTGCAAGAATGAATAGTGCATAAAACACAAAGCTATCTGGAATACTCGAGATGAAATACCACCCAGTGAATAACTGTAATGCAACAGTAAAAAAAAGCACCATGATTGAATAGAATTTCATAATGAATCTGTTCCGAAACGGTGAACACATGAAAATCTCATAGATAAACGATAAATCTAGGAGCTATGTTATCACTATTGAATAAATGAACTCTAAGGTATAATAGGCAATGAATGGTAGGAAAAATAACAAAAAGAATTAGATAATATTATTAACTGAGTATTTCGGCTTCATAAGTTCTTGTTCATTGAATTCGTAATTTCTGTAGAGAACAGTAATAGTCAAAATAATGAAAAATACGCAGATAATTGTGATTCCAGATAATATCGGGTATTGTATAGGGTATTATGTGCAATCATATCGAAAATAAGTAATATATGTGGCAAAGCTGCAGAATGCAAAACCAGATAGAAGCTCGAGAATAGGAAGGAGGAAGACCCAATCGAAGAAAACTAAGATTCTATTGAGAAATCGATTGATAGTGGATATAGCAAAAGAGAAGTTCTTGAATGTGTTTGGGAATTATCTGAGGCTTGTGATAAGAAGGATATATCCTGTCAGAGTGATAACAGATGCGCACACTAAATAGAAAAAGAATATTGTGGCAGCATCGTATCCAAAGAGATTCAGGAGAAAGGTAAACAATGTACTGGTAAATAATTTGTTCATACTGAAGAGCTTTTCATCGATGATATACCTGTAAGGAGTACTATAGAAGATATAGCTTGCGATTTGGCAGAAGAATAATAGTACAGAAATGCAATAGCCAGGGACACTCACACGGAATTATTATTTTTCTTCTATTATGTCAGTGACTGTAGTAAGTATCTCGTGAAATATTCCCATGAATGAACGGATAAGTTGGGTAGGAAGTATTTAGAGTATTGATAGAGTTTGATTTATATTCTATTGTAGATGTATTGTCTTACTTCTACTAAATTAATTGTAGCAATATTTTGTTGTATTTTTGAATTGTTTTTGTTTAGGGGGTGGGGGGGGGATAAAGATAGTTCTTGTTGGTTTTGATTCAAATAGCATTTCTTCTTTTTGAGATTATTATTTGAAAAAAGATTCCAAAATAAAATAAACCATTACTATTTAATATGCAGCAATAAGAATGAATAGAAAAAGAGATTATCTTATCGCTTGTGGAAAACAGTTAGCTAAATTCTTTGGAAATAATGTTAGAATCATAGTTTAATTAAGGTAAAAGCAGAAACTGAGAAAGGATGAATTAACTTAGATAAGAAAGAAAAAACAACTTGATAGAAGTTGTTTCATTGTCAATGAGTGTTGTTTTATTTTCCTTCAGTTGATGTTTACAGTTATTATTCTTAATTCGGTGAAATATCAATATCCATCAGAAGTGCAGTCCCTCCATATGTTCCTCTTAGATAGAAGGTTTCCGTCAATGTACTTTTCTTTAACTTACCCATTGTAATAATATTTTTTGGGAAATTCTTGTGAAAATGTCAATGTTCATTTGTGTAATATTAAGAAGCAAAGGAAACAGAATCGAATTAGGAAAAATGAGGAGCCACAATTTCGAAGCATAATTGAGGGGTTTTGGGAAATTATTATTAAGGTTTAGGAGAAATCTAAGTGGTATTAGTGTCAAAATTATTATTTTAGAGGATTTAATAAGACTCACTAGTTTAAGCTTTCGATATCGATATCTAAGGGTCTTGAATTTCCTGAACAAGCTATGTTTCCACAAGTGAAGGGATTTACAGCGAAGAGCAAGTTGAAAAAGGACTATTCGAGTGGAAATTAAGTTGTTAAAATGGTTAAGAATACCCCTTACTTACATTTATCTTTGAAACCTATTATTCTTCATTTTTAGCATCAATATTCAGATCATAATAGTGAGAGACATAATCTTCTCTATTTTCAGCTGGTTTCTCAAGCATATTTTAATTTTAACCACAATAATTATTAGTCCCAGTGTCATTTTTCTCTTCTACAATATTACCAGTTGCTTATGAAGAATCTCTCGTTTTTTCTATTGTGCTAAAAGCACTATGATCTTTTTCAATAGAACTCTTTCCAAGAAAAGGAGTAGAAAATTGATCAAAAAGATCAGAAGATATCTACATAATATCATTAGTTTTATCTCTAATATTTATAGCTACTGTTTTTCTGTCAAGATCCAATAATGTTCGAGTCTACTAGTTAAAGGGCTCATAAGGTGGAATTGGGGATAAATGAGAGAAATAATCATCAGAGAACTCCTTAGAGGTCTTAACTTAAGTAAGATCAACTTCTGAAAGATGAAGATGTTCTTTAGGTTATTGAACAGCATTTAAAGGTCTTGGATCTGAAGAAGGCTGCTGAGACTATGACTCACAACCTAAACTTTAACTTCCACAGTTGTTAGCATAGTCTCCTACAAAATTATTCAAATGCTATTTTTAATATTCTTCGCTTGTTATCATATCTTTATGCTTTTCACATCTGCCATCGTTAGTTTCCTAAAGTTTCTTCATTTCTCCTGTATTTTAAAACACAGAGGTATGATACCCCTTTTATAAACAAATGAATTTATCTTCCTGCTAATGA
>Ga0302285_10000824_pt1 | contig 17053 bp, 14 predicted proteins | sample III_Fen_E2_2_FD_200455 | JGI IMG/M metagenome (GOLD analysis project Ga0302285, IMG submission 200455) | Peat permafrost microbial communities from Stordalen Mire near Abisko, Sweden - III_Fen_E2_2 | ecosystem: Environmental > Terrestrial > Soil > Wetlands > Permafrost | place: Sweden: Abisko... | reverse complement strand
TATCCCCAGAAAGATTATTACAATACAATTTAACTTTAAAAGAGGTATTTGAGGCACTAAAGAACAACAACGCAAATTTCAGCGGAGGAATAATTGAACATTCATCCGAACAATATGTTGTCCGCGGTATTGGATTGATAAACAGACTGGAAGACATACGGAACATTGTTGTTAAATATCAAGATGGATCACCACTTTATATAAGAAACATTGCAAATGTCCAATACGGCTATATGTTGAGACAAGGAGCAGCTACCAAAGATGGCAAAGGTGAAGTCGTAACAGGCATAGTCATGATGTTAAAAGGTGAAAATAGCAGAAATGTCATAAAACGAGTAACTAACAAAATGACTGAAATCAAAAAGACTTTACCAGAAGGAGTAAAAATCAAACCTTTTTACGACCAGACAAACCTTGTTGAACAGACTATTAAGACAGTAGAAACCAATCTTATGGAAGGGGGAATACTTGTAATTGCCGTTTTACTATTAATGCTTGGGAATGTCAGAGCAGCATTAATTGTCGCTTCAACGATTCCTATCGCAATGATGTTTTCTTTTATGGGAATGAAAGTATTAGGTTTAACGGCAAACATAATGAGTTTAGGTGCAATAGACTTTGGTATGATTGTAGATGGATCAATCGTTATGGTAGAAAATACGCTGAGAAAACTTGCTCATAATAATGGTGAAAAATTATCCACATTTGAAATTATTCAAGAATCATTGAGAGAAATGACAAGACCAATATTTTTTGGAGTAATGATTATCGCTGTCGTTTACATGCCTATTCTTTCCTTAGAAGGAATGGAATATAAAATGTTTTCGCCTATGGTATTTACAGTTTGTTTTGCATTATTTGGGTCTTTGCTTGTCGCTCTGATTCTTGTCCCAGTATTATGCAGTTTTTTCTTACAAGGAAAACTTGTTGAAAAAGAAAGTATTATTATACAGAAAGTCAAAGGACCATATAAAAATCTTTTTGAAAAAGCTTTAAAAAACAGGGTAAAAACTATAGTTATAGCCGTTAGTTTATTTTTGATTTCAATCTTATCACTACCATTTATGGGCACAGAATTTGTACCAAAATTCGATGAAGGAAGTTTTTCAATAGGCGTAATGAATTTGCCGAGTATTTCCTTAACGGAAGCAGTAAAAGTTACAACAAGAATCGAAAATTCTCTTAAAACCTTTCCTGAAGTAAAAAGCGTTGTTTCCAAAATCGGCAGAGCAGATTTAGCAACTGATCCTATGGGAGTTTACCAAACTGATATATTTGTTGAATTAAAACCTAAATCAGAATGGCGATTTGGGATGACAAAAGAGAAACTAGCTACAGAAATGGATAAAACACTCCAAAACAAAGTTCCAGGCGTTAATTTTAGCTTTAGCCAACCTATTGAAATGCGTGTAAATGAACTTGTTTCAGGAGTAAAATCTGATATCGCAGTAAAAATATTTGGTGATGATTTAGATATTCTGTCAAAGAAGGCTGAACAAATTGAACAAATTTTACAAACAGTGGATGGCGTAGCTGATATCCAAGTAGAACAATTATCAGGGGCAAAACAAGTTACAATAATTCCTGATAGGATTGAAATGTCTAGATACGGAGTAAATATAGAAGATATTAGAGAGATCGTCTCTACTGCAATTCTGGGGAAACCTGTCTCTGAGATTATAGATGGTCGAAAAAGATTTACTCTGAGAGTAAAATTTCCAGAAGGTAGCAATATGGACCCTAGTTTTGTACAAAATCTTCTTGTGGAAACAACAGATGGAAGAAGGATACCTGTTGGACAAGTAGCAAAAGTAACAGTTGAAGAAGGTTCTGAAGCTGTAAACAGAGAATCAGGACAAAGAAGAATTATTATTCAATGTAATGTCAGAGGTAGAGACATGGGAACTTTTGTAAAAGATGCAGAAAAAGAAATTACAAAAAAAATTAAACTTCCTCCAAACTATTATATTCAGTGGGGTGGGCAGTTTGAAAACCAACAAAGAGCAATGACAAGACTGGCTTTTGTAGTACCTGTTTCTATAATGATAATATTCTTACTTTTGATGGCAACGTTCTCATCAATAAAACGTTCAATACTTGTAATGTTAAATGTTCCATTTGCACTTGTCGGAGGGATATTAGCTCTGTGGATAAGGGGAATGTATCTGAGTGTACCTGCAATAATTGGGTTCATTGCATTGTTTGGGGTCGCGATTTTAAACGGACTCGTACTTATTTCTACATTTGATAGACTCTTAGAACAGGGTCACCCAATGAAAGAAACTCTTAGGATTGGAACTGAAACCAGATTAAGACCTGTCCTAATGACTGCAATGGTTGCGACACTGGGATTCTTACCAATGGCATTATCAACAGGGTCTGGAGCAGAAGTTCAAAGACCTTTGGCTACAGTTGTGATTGGTGGGTTGATAACATCACTATTTTTAACATTGATTGTCTTACCAGTACTTTACAGCTGGATTTGTCACCCAAGAACAAATATAAGAGTAAAACTCAAAAAACAACTGAGCAGATTTAAAAATTGGTGCATACTAATAAAACAGAAAAATTTTTAAATCTGGAATGTAATAAAAATAAAAAAGGCCTAACAAATGTTAGGCCTTTTTTATTTTAAGTTTACATAAGATAATCAATAACGACCATACATATAGTAATCGTCATATAATCGCTGTTGCTGCCTCAGGATTTCGCTTTGTTGTGCTTGGATGACTTCGTTTTGACGTTGTTGATTTTTCGCATACTCAGACTGTCTAATTGTAGTGTATTTATATGCCAATTCATTCTGATTTTTTATATGATTACAATTAGACAATTCTTGTTCAAAAGAATTTCTACGCTTGACCCAATAATTGGTATTATTAGCAGCCTGTGCTTTTCTAAGATCAGGTAACACAACGGGAAGACCAACAATACTTACGGACAACAATACCGCCGCTAGTTGAGGTATTTTTCTTTGATAATTATCATATTCAGCACTAACATACTGTGGAGGACAAAATTCTTCCCACTGAGGAGGATCTATCTCTGCAAAAACAGGCAATGCCAAATTCAAAAGTATAATTAATGAAATAATTTTTTTTATAAACATATTTAATGTTAACTCCCCCAATAATATAATATATTTCCCACGAATTTGTAAAGCACTTTTGTAAAAAATCAGTTGCAAGACTAATATATATGAGTTACAAATTATCAATATATTGACAAATGAAATATTTGACAAATAATATAACTTATCATCCTATTAGAATTCAAATCTAAGGTAAGTATAGAAAAATTGGAAAAGATAATCTATTAAAAGCCTTTTATGGAGGAATATATATATGGGCACGGTATTAGTGCGATTAGCATTATTTTTAATTATTTTAACGTTTATTGCAGTTATTCTTGGTGAATATATTGCTAAAGTTTTCAAAGGCGAAAAAACATTATTTTCGTTCATTTTACGTCCTATTGAAAACCTTTTATACAAATTATTTGGAATAGATGAAACAACAGAAATGGACTGGAAGGCATACTCTTTCAGTCTTATTATTTTCAGTATTATAGGCATACTTGCTCTTTTTGCACTACAAGAACTTCAACATTTATTACCACTCAATCCTCAAGGACTCGGGGCAGTAAGGTGGGATACAGCAATAAATACTGCCGTATCATTTGTAACAAATACAAACTGGCAAGCATATAGTGGTGAAGGAACAATGAGTTACCTAACTCAAATGTTAGGAATGACTGTTCAGAATTTTTTATCAGCTGCAGCCGGGATTGCAGTAGCAGTTGCCTTAACTAAAGCATTCGCAAAGAAAGAATCAACTAATCTTGGTAACTTCTGGGTAGATATAACAAGAGCTATTATTTATATTCTGTTACCACTATCAATCTTGTATTCATTGATTTTTGTATCACAAGGGGTTATTCAAAATTTAAATCCCGCAGCAAAGGTTAAGACTTTACAAGGAACTGAACAAGTTATATCTCAAGGACCTGCAGCATCGCAGGTTTCTATCAAAATATTAGGCACAAATGGGGGTGGATTCTTTAACGCGAATTCATCACATCCATACGAAAATCCAAACGCAGTAACAGACTATATGCAGATTTTAGGACTTTTAATAATATCTGCAGCTTTACCTTTTGCATTTGGAATACTTATAAACAATAGAAAACAAGGCTGGGCAATATTTGCAGCTATGGCAATCTTATATTTATTAGGTTTAACTGTAGCTTTATACTCTGAGTTTCACGGGAATCCAATACTTTCGAAATTTGGGATACATAATGGTTTAAATATGGAAGGAAAAGAAGTCCGATTTGGGATTCTTAGTTCAGTCCTATTTGGACACTCTACAACAGTAACATCATGTGGAGCGGTAAACGCAATGCACGATAGTATGATGCCAATAACAGGACTTGTATTTATGTTTAATATGATGGTCGGAGAAGTTATATTTGGGGGTGTTGGAAGCGGACTTGTAGGAATAATTTTATACGCAATTTTAACAATGTTTATCGTGGGACTAATGATTGGAAGAACTCCTGAAGTATTCGGGAAAAAACTTAAGCCATATGATATGGTTATGGCTGTAATCGCATTGATTCTTCCATCTATAATTCAATTAATATTTGGAGCAATTGCCGCGACACACAGTTTTGGATTATCAAGTTTAAACAACGCAGGACCTCACGGTCTATCAGAAATCATATACGCATTTGCATCAGGTGCAGGAAACAATGGCTCAGCATTTGCAGGATTGAATGCTAATACGCCTTTTTATAACCTATCAATAGCTTTAGCAATGCTCGTAGGAAGGTTCGGAACTCTTATACCTTCACTTGCAATTGCAGGATCTTTAATTCAACAAAGATTTGTTCCAGATGAAGCAAAATTTCCAACAGAAAGCCCATTGTTTGTTATAATGCTTGTCAGCGTAGTAATTATAGTAGGAGCCCTGACATTCTTCCCTGTAATGGTTTTAGGTCCTATACTTGAAAAATTATTCATCACGACAGGAGGGTTATTCTAATGAGAAGTGAAATATTTACGCCTAAAATACTTTTAGAAGCAACTAAAGATTCATTTTTAAAACTTAACCCGATTGATATGGCTAGAAACCCTGTAATGTTCGTTGTCGAAATAGGTTTTCTAGTTACCTCTGCAATAACTATATACAGCATAATAACAGGTCAGACATTTAGCTTTGACTTACAAATATCTTTATGGCTATTGTTTACAGTCTTATTTGCAAATTTTGCAGAAGCACTTGCAGAAGGAAAAGGTAAAGCTCAAGCAGAAAGTTTAAAAAAATCCAGAAGTGAAACTTTTGCAAACAGAATAAACGAATCTGGAGAAGTTGAAGTAGTGCCAGCACTAGCCTTAAAAAAAGGTGATATTGTGCTTGTAAATGAGAACGAACTTATTCCGTGTGATGGAGAAATGATTGAAGGAGTTGCACTCGTTGATGAATCAGCAATAACGGGTGAATCTGCACCAGTCGTAAGAGAATCAGGCGGAGACAAAAGTGGAGTAACAGGCGGAACAAAAGTTCTATCAGGAAGTGTAAAAATTGAAATTACAGCAAATCCTGGTGAAACATTTTTAGATCAAATGATAAAAATGGTTGAAGGCGCAAAAAGGCAAAAGACGCCGAATGAAATAGCTTTAGAAATCCTTCTTATTGGTTTAACTATTTTATTTTTAGTAGTTGTAACAACCCTAAAATATTTTGCAGGATATGTCGGAGTAGATATAGCCATTCCAGTATTAACTGCACTATTAGTATGTTTGATGCCAACGACAATAGGAGGCTTGCTTCCTGCAATCGGAATTGCAGGGATGGACAGACTTCTATCTCATAACGTAATTGCCCTCAGCGGTAGAGCTGTTGAAGCATCAGGAGATGTAAATGTAGTTTTATTGGACAAAACTGGCACAATTACTTTAGGGAACAGATTAGCAACAGAATTTATACCTGCAAAAGGGGTTTCTGAAGAAATACTTGCACACGCAGCAATGCTTTCATCATTAGCAGATGATACCCCAGAAGGAAGAAGCGTTGTTGTACTTGCCAAAGAAAAATTAAAAATCAGAGGTCGCGATATAAAAACTCCTTCAGGAGCTAAATTCATAGAATTTAGTGCGGACACAAGAATGAGTGGAGTTGATATTGATGAAGATAAAATACGTAAAGGTGCAGTAGACGCAATAGAAAAACTTACAAAATCATATGGAACAGAGTTTCCAAAAGAAGTAAAAATTGCATTTGAAAAGGTTGCATCACAAGGCGGAACGCCACTTATAGTAGCGAAAAACGGAAATGTTTTAGGCGTTATAAGATTAAAAGATGTGCTAAAAAAAGGGATAAAAGAGAGACTACACCAACTTCATTTAATGGGAATAAAATCTGTTATGATTACGGGTGACAACCCTATGACAGCAGCAGCAATCGCCGCAGAAGCAGGGGTAAGTGATTTTATTGCAGAGGCAAAACCTGAAACCAAATTAGCAAAAATCAGAGATTTTCAAAATAAAGGTTATATGGTTGCAATGATTGGAGATGGGACGAACGATGCTCCAGCTTTAGCACAAGCAGACGTAGCTGTCGCAATGAACGCAGGGACACAAGCGGCACGTGAAGCATCCAATATGATTGACCTAGATTCATCACCTACAAAACTACTTGATATAGTAGAAATAGGCAAACAGATTCTTATCACAAGAGGTTCACTAACAACCTTTAGTGTAGCAAATGACGTTTCAAAATATTTCGCTATTATTCCAGCTCTTTTTGTAGTTCAATTTCCAGCATTAAAAATATTAAATATAATGCATTTAGCAAGCCCTCAAAGTGCAATACTATCTGCAATTATATTTAATGCACTAATTATTCCTTGCCTAATTCCTCTATCATTAAGAGGCGTAGAATATAAACAATCAACCGCAGAAGCCATGCTGCAAAAAAACATTTTTATCTATGGTTTTGGCGGACTATTATTGCCTTTTGTGGCAATTAAATTAATTGATATTTTAGTGGTATTATTACATTTAGTATAAAGTGACAGGTAAAAAATGAAAAATATTATAATTTCAATAAAAGCATTTATAGGATTCTCAATTATTTTAGGGTTATTTTACCCTTTAGCAATAACAGGCATTGCACAAAAGACAATGCAACAAAAAGCTAACGGAAGTTTAATAACAAAAAATGGAAGAATTGTTGGGTCAAGTTTAATCGGACAAACATTTGATAAACCAGAATACTTTAACTCAAGACCATCTGCTGTTAATTACAACGCATCTGGTTCTGGAGCAAGCAACTTGGGACCATCAAGCAAAAAATTAATTGAACGAGTTAAAGAAACTATAAAAGAAGATAAATTAGGTAGCAAAAAAATTCCTGCTGATATGTTATTAACATCAGCAAGTGGATTGGATCCGCATATAAGTTTAGAAAATGCACAATTACAATCTTCAAGGATTTCAAAGATTAGAAATATCCCTGAGTCTAAAATAGAAGCATTGATAGAAGAAAATACAGATGATGATTTTATTGGTATTTGGGGCGAAGAAGGTGTAAACGTACTCAAACTTAATATCGCATTAGATGAGGTAAAATAAAATGGTATCTCCGGTATATTTAAACAAAACAGGTATTTATAAAGACTTATATAGACAAATAGACTCTGATAACAGGGCCAAAAAGAATTCTGAAATTTCTTATAAAAGAAGACCTCGAGGAATATACACTAATCTGTATAAACAAATTGAAAATGATAACAATGCAAAAAACAATCCAAACAATATATTGTTTATTAAATTTCTTCAAATTATGGTCAATGTATTTGATTTTATTTCATCTAAAAGCTCAGTGTTTTTCACCTCAACTAAAACCTCAGCTAAAATGCTAATATTAGGTTGTATAAGTATTCAAAAACCTATACATAATTATGTAACCAGCTATACGCAAAGTTGCCCTCAAAAACCTAATAAAGGATACCCTAATGACCGATAGCAGACCCAATCCGGAAGAATTTTTGAAACGAATTCAGGAAGAAGAACAAAATGAAGAACCTAAAAATAACAAAGGGCGATTAAAAATATTCCTAGGATTTTGTGCTGGTGTTGGAAAAACTTACCATATGCTTGAAGAAACAAAACTGGCAGTTAAAAACCATATTGATGCGGTTATTGGGGTGGTTGAAACTCACGGGCGACAAGAGACACAAGCACTTTTAGATGGTTTAACAATCATTCCAAGAAAAAAAATTGAATACAATGGTATTTTTCTTGACGAAATGGACATTGATAAAATTCTTGAACTAAAACCTGCACTAGTTATCGTAGATGAACTTGCGCACACAAATGTCCCTGGTTCTAGACACGAAAAGCGATATCAAGATGTAGAAGAACTTATTAATGCAGGAATTAATGTTTTTGCTACTTTAAATATTCAACACATTGAAAGTCAAATTGATATTGTTCAACAAATAACGCACGTTAAAATACACGAAACAGTTCCTGACAGCATTCTAGAAGCAGCCGATGAAATAGAACTTGTGGATTTAACATACGAAAAACTTTTAGAAAGATTACACGAAGGCAAAGTTTATATCCCGGAAAAAGCAAAACTAGCAATTAAAAAATTCTTCAGAAAAGGAAATCTACTTGCACTTAGAGAATTAGCACTAAGATACACTGCAAAACGAGTTGACGAAGATGTAATTTCTTACAAACACCTTTATGATATTAAAACTCCATGGACTGTCTGTTCAAGACTTCTAGTTGGTGTCAGCGCAAGTCCGACATCTGAAAGACTAATCCGAATAACACATCGAATGGCATCTGATATGGGTGCTGAATGGTATGCCGTATATGTTGATTCAGAAAAACAACAGATTGAAATAAATGAAAAAGCCAGAAACCAACTTGATAAAAATATCAGACTTGCAGAAGAACTTGGCGGGAAAATAGCTTCATTAAGTGGAAATATAATAGCGGACGAAATAATTAATTTTGCAAAAGAAAACAATGTTACTCTTATCGTTGCAGGGCTCTCTAGACGATCCAGGCTTGAAGAAATTTTTAAAGGAACTGTCCTTAACGAATTAACAAAAAAGAGTGGTGAGATAGACATACTTATCGTAGGAAACGATAATAAACCAAAACCTATAGAAAAATATTTAAAAATACAAAAAGGCGATTATAAACCTTATCTTGTAAGTTTTTTGCTTGTTAGTGCAATTGTTGCACTCGGATGGCAAGTTCGTCTTTTTTCAGCACCTCTTAATATTGCAATGATACTTTTACTTGCGGTAATTGCAAGCAGTATTTTATGGGAAACAAGAGTTGGATTATTCACAGCCATATTTTCTATAGCCACGTTTGATTTCTTCTTAATCCCGCCTTATTTAACTTTTAGAATATCTGACATTAAGTATATGCCAAGCTTTTTCGTATTTATAATAATTTCGCTCACTTTGAGTTTTCTATCTAAAGGGATCCGTTGGCAAACAGAGACAACACGGCATCGAGAAAGATTTTTGGCTTCAATTTATTCTTTCAGCAGAGAGATGATGAATTCTGCTGATCTTGATGAAATTTTAGACAAAGCTTCTACGCATATATCTCAAACTTTCCAATCAGATGTGGTATTTCTTTTACCTGATAATAATAACCAGTTAGAAGTCGTAGAAAAACAAGGCGAAATTGAGTTTAACGAAAAAGAAAAAGCCGTTGCTCTGTGGGTTTATAAAAATGGAATAAGTGCAGGAAGAAATACACAAACACTTGCATCCGCGAAATGGCACTACTTACCCTTAAAATCAGAATACAAAACATTTGGAGTTCTTGGATTCACCCCGACAAAAAAAGAAACTGTTTTATCACCAGAACAACAAAGATTAATTGAATCATTTGCAAATATTATTGCTTTATATTTAAAAAAGAAATAGAATGCTCTATGAATATAAAATATTAGATATAGAATTAACACTTTAGCAGGATTAATTTACAAATGGTTTAGCATACAGTTTAATGGACCAAAAGGTGGTATTAAATGTTAAATAAAGATAAATATATTGAAATAATAATTGATAAAGATAAGTGTACAAAATGTGGCATTTGTATTGAAGCCTGCGATAATTTTTTAGAGCAAGACTTCAACGGTTACCCAAAAGCAAAAGCGGCAACAGAAACATTACTTGGGTGCATTCAATGTGGTCGATGTATGATGAAATGTCCAACCGATGCAATCGAAATTATTGGTGAAGATATTGATAAAACGCATTTAAGAGCAATGCCAGAAAATTTACCTGATTATGAGGCTACTAATTCACTTTTACTAAAAAGAAGAAGCTGCAGGAAATTCAAACAAGATGAAGTTTCCAAAGAAGATATTGATAAAATTTTATCATCTGCTGCAACAGCACCTGTCGGGATTCCACCTTCAGAAGTAAAAGTTATGGTTTTTCAAGGCAGAAAAAAAGTTCAGGAACTTGCTAAAGATTTAAACCTTGAAATAAAAAAAATGAAAAAATTATTATCACCTCTTGCTCTATATCTGTTAAAATTTACAATGAGTGAGAATCAATACAAACTTTTAACAGATTTTTCAATCCCACTGTGTGAAGCTGTATTAAACGAAAGAGACAAAGGAAAAGATATTTTATTCTATAATGCCCCTACTGTGATTATTTTTTATGGGAATGAATTAGCCTGCACTGAAGATATGATTCTTGCCGCAGCAAATGCAACTATTGCAGCGGAATCACTTAATCTTGGGACATGCTTTATTGGAGCAGTAAGCTATATGTTTAATAAAAGCTCAAAATTACAAAACAAATATGGCATTCTAAATGGTGAAAAAGTTTCAACTGCCTTTATTTTAGGAGTTCCAAATGAAAGTTATTTCAGAACATTCCAAAGGAACTTTAAAGAAGTAAAATTCATATAAAGAGTTTGGGAACCGAAACTAAAATATAATATTCAATACTATTTATTTTTTAATAACTTATCTCTTGAAATTGTCCAATGGATTGCAAGTGCAGGACACAAAATGCCATAAAATAAAAATACTTTTACAAAATTTATGGAATTAAGAATAACCATTATTAAATTTGTAGAAGAAACATGCAATAATTTTGCAGCCTCATTAATTCCTTCAAAATCCATAAAAATCAAAGCTAATTGAGATACAATACTAAAAATAAACCCTATAATAAAAATTCTGTATAGAATATTCCTTATGATTGTTAACATTTCTTTCATTTAATACATCCTTTTCAGACCAATTATAGCAGAAATTTACATTATTCAAAAATAACACTTGACAAATTGTTAGGCATGCCGTACAATAATAGTGTAAGAATATTAGACAAGCAAAACATTGTTATATATTCCTAACAAGTAACATTATGAAAGGGCTAATAGGAGGTCAAAATGACAATTAAAACTATATATAATTCAAGAATAAGCAGTCTAGGTGATTTGGAAAAAATCAGAAAGAATATGCTTTCAGCAGTGCGATTTGAAGACTATCTTGATGAAGAAATCAATAGTCAAAAAAAGCAAATGAAAAGCTAGATTGACTCCACAAATGTACGGTCAAGTTAAATTACCAGGCGTGTAAACACCATTACACGCCCTTTTTATTAAAATAATACAAAATACAATAAAATATTAAACGTGCGGAAAAATTAAGAATTTTTCCGCACGTTTAATATTTTTATAGACTTAAATTTATTTTGATTCTTCATAAAAATTTTTAAATGATTCTAAGTATTTTTTATCTGAAGCACTATAATTATTATTAAACTCTACAAAAGAAATTAATCGTTGAAGAACATCCTCGGAAATTACATGTTCTACTTTACAAGCATTGATTGAAGCTTCTTCCGGATTTACTCCTAAAATTTTAGTAAAAAAAGTATATAATGCTTTATGCTTTTGGATTACCTTCTGAGCAACTTCAACTCCGGATGGAGTAAGAGAAATCACGTCATATCTACCATAATTAACAAGTTTTTTTTCTGCAAGATTTTTTAGTGCCTCAGTTACTGAAGAACGTCTAACATCCAGACGTCTTGCAACTTCAACAGCCTTTACACCTTGCTTTTCCTCTATAATTTCAAAGATTGCCTCAAGGTAATCTTCTAAACTTGCTGATATTTTAACTTTTTCCATAAATTCACCTCAATCAATTGTACGGAATGACTAACAATATGTCAAGCATTGATATCCAAAAATATGTCTATAAATTATTATTGATAGTAGTAAAGTCTTTACCACCAATAGATTTATAAATATCCAACACTGATACGGCTAAAGCGATTTTATTCGACACATCAGCTTTTTCAGCCAGTAAAAAAGCTTCTTTTGCTTTAAAATTTTCTAATTCTGATTTGGCACCTATTGTGTATTTTTGATTTGAAAGTCCATATTTATCAGATTCCAATTCTAAACGTTTATGACTTTCTTTATAATTCATTTCGTTAATTTGAGCTATACCTAACATATTATTAACTTCTTGAACTGAAGTTAATATAGTTTTTTCATAAATTTGTTGAGCCTTTTGGTATTCAAATTTTTCAAACCTGAAATGTGCCATCTTTGCCCCACCAGTAAATATATCCCAAGAAGGTAGAACACCAATGCTCGACATAAATGTGTTATGTCCAAAAACATTAGTTAATTTATATGCATTGAAGCCAATATCTCCATATAATTTAAATTTCGGCAAGAAATCTCGTCTTGCAGCCTTTACATCTATACCTATTTTTTGGATATAAATTTCAGTTTTATTAAAGTCAGGACGATATTTAATTGCCTCAGCATTTATTCCATCTGGCAAATTAAGCAAAACAAGTTTTGAATAATCAGCTCTAGGGATTGTATCAACATCCATTTCTTTATGTCCAGTCAAAACAATCATTTGACGACTTACAATCAATTGACTTCCCATATATGAATGTAGCGTTTCACACAAGTCTGCAAGTATTTGTTTCTCAGTCATAATATCTGTTACCGGGCATAAACCACTCTTATACTTAGCTTCTGTCATTTCGACTACTTTGGTTTGAATTTTTATTAACTCATTCTGATCTTTTATTAATTTATCGAGCTTTAAAAGATTGAAATATTGAGCGGCTACTTCGGACGTTAGAGAGATATAAGTTGCTCTCTCATTCTGTTTGACCATATCCAGTTCTTTTTTCATGCTTTTTGTTTTTAGATAATTCTCACCCCAGATATCAGCTTCATAACTCATTGCAATAGGCAGGGAATAATTGGTTTGAGAATAATTAGGAATTATAACTCCACCGAATTTAATTATACTCGAAGGCATATCTCTAGAGACATCACCTTGAAATCCAAAATTTGGCAATTGGGCAGCAAATACTTCTTTAACAATTTGTTCTGATTGTTTCACATTAAGAGTTGCGACTTTTAAATCCTGATTATTTTTATAAGCAGTAGTTATATAATCAGTCAAAATAGGGTCATTATATTTTCCCCACCAATTCAAATTGAGATACTCTAGCCTATAATCTGCATTATTTTTAGTTTTTTCAATTTTTGCAAATACAGGCAAAATACCTGCTATAAATAAAATCAAAGTTAAAATAATTACATTAATCTTTTTCATTTTCAAAATTCCTTTTTTTGTGTTATTATGATAACACAAAAAATGTTAAGGACAAAGTTTTGGATAAATCACAATTATTAAAAAGCAAAATTGGTCTTAAGCTTGTAAGAATAGGTCGTTTAACTAGAGCTCATGGAAGGCAATGTTTTGCGGCGGCTAATGCTGAAATTACACCAGAACAATTTGGTGTCCTGACTGCATTAATTGACAATGATGGGATGTACCAAAGACAAATAGGGCATCTTACATTGAAGGACAGACCAAATATGACACGGATAATCAAAATTCTTGAAAATAAAGGACTTATAACCAGAAAAGAAGATGTAAATAAAAGAAAGATTTATAAACTTTTTATTACAGAAGAAGGCAAAAAAGTTCATGCAAATATTTTACCAATGGCATTTAAAGTATGGAATACTTGTGTAGCAAATATAAGTGATGAAGAGATAAACATATTTATTAAAACACTTAACAAAATAAAAGAAAATTTAGAAAAAGAAGTAATACTACAAACATAAGAGGAATTAAGGGCAATGGAAGAGAAAGACAAAGATAGTTCAAACAACGATAATATACATTTAGATAATGAAAAAGAAGAAAATGAATCAACAGAAAAAAGAAGTAGGATAAAAGCTAAACGACCAGAATACAAGAAAAAACGAGTGTTTGTCCCTACAATTATATCTGTACTATTAGTAATATTTGGAATTGTAGCAGCAATCCACTCGACATATTATCAATCAACAGATGATGCATTTGTTGAAGGAAGATTGGTATCTATCGCGCCACGTGTATCAGGACCGATTGTAAAACTATTCGTAAATGATAACCAAATAGTTAAAAAGGGGCAGCTATTATTGGAAATAGATCCAAATGACTATGAAGTCAAATTAGAACAAACAGAAGCAAAACTTGCCGAAGCAAAAGCTCAATTACAATCTAGTGAGCAACAAGTCGAACAAGGGAATTCTACCCTTAATCAATCATATCAAGATATTACAGCAACGAAATCTCAACTGGATTTTGCACAAAATGATTATAAAAGATACCACGATATGTTTAAATCAGGAATTACATCAAAACAAGATTATGATAGTAGCACTACACATTTAACAGTAGCAAATTCAAGTCATAAATCAGCAAAAGACAAATCAAAAGCACTAAAATCAGCACTAGAATCTTCAAAAGATAATGTAAAAGTTCAACAAGCTGATATAAAGAGATTAGAGGCTGAGGTTGATCAAGCAAAATTGGATTTATCTTATACAAAAATATATGCACCACAATCAGGAATGGTTGCATCAAGAAGTATAGAACAAGGGAATTATGTTCAAGTAGGACAACCACTGATGGCTGTTGTTCAAAGTCAAATTTGGGTAGTTGCAAACTTTAAAGAAATTCAATTAACCCACATGAAAAAAGGACAACCTGTGTCAATAAAAATTGATACATATCCAGGAAAGCGATTTAAAGGTGAAGTTGACAGTATTCAAAGAGCAACAGGGGCAAAATCAAGTTTATTTCCACCAGAAAATGCCGTTGGAAGTTATGTAAAAATAGTTCAACGTATACCTGTCAAAATTGTATTTAAAGAAGATATTTCTAAATACAATATTGTTCCGGGAATGTCTGTCACACCGAAAGTAAAAGTTAAGTAGCAAAAACTATGGAATTAGAGGAATCAAAAACAAATAAGTATCTAATTGCGATAGCCGTGCTGTTACCTGGAATATTGGCGTTGGTTGCTTCATCAGCTACCAACGCTTGCCAACAAAATATTGCAGGATACTTTGGCTCAACGCAATATGAAACAAACACAGTAATTACCAGCTATATTATTGCTAATGGGATTATGTTACCTTTAACAGCCTTTTTAATGAAAAAGCTTGGTTCAAAATTATTTATGACATTGTGTCTAGTACTTTTTACAATCGGGTGCGGACTTTGCGTAATTGCTCCTACGTTAAAACTTCTAATACTTGCAAGAATAGTACAAGGAATCGGCGGAGGTTGCATACTCCCATTATGTCAAGCAATCCTATTAAGTACGTTTTCAGGGCCACAAGTCAGTATTGCAATGGGCTTATATGGTATAGAAGCAATGTTTTCCCCTCTTATTGGCCCATTTATCGGTGGGTATCTTACCGATAATTTTTCTTGGAAATGGGTTTTTATTGCAAATATCCCACTCTGCATAATTGCACTTCTACTTGTAAAAACATTTTTACCTGATGATAAAAAAACGAAAGAAAAATATAATAAAAAATTTGATACAGTAGGTTTTACTGCTATGGCAATTGCAATGGGATGTTTACAGATTGTTTTAGATAAGGGAGAACAATTTAATTGGTTTGATACAACTTGGATATGTTGGGTTTCAGGGATCAGCGTAGTCGCCTTTGTATTCTTTTATGTATGGGAACTTGAATGTAAGAACCCTGTTATTGATATAAGAGTTTTTAAAGACAAGAATTTTCTTCTTGGAACTGCCATCAGTTCAATTGTGAACATTCTTTTATATTCAACACTTTTACTAACCCCAATGTTTGTTCAAAGTTTATTGGGTTATAGCCCATCAGCATCTGGACTCGCAATGCTTCCAAGAGCAATCATTTGTGCGATTGGACTACTTGTAGTTGGTGGAATTGCAGAATACGTGGAACACAGACTCTTAACTATTATAGGTTTTGTAATAATGGGAATATCCGTTCTATGGATGTGCTCCTTATCAACAACCGCATCTATGGACGCTGTTGTCTGGCCCAATATTCTATTATGTATAGGGGTTCCTATTGCGTTCGTCCCAATTTCATCACTATCATTCCTAACCCTACCAAAAAGTAAAAATGCTGACGCGGCTGCCCTGCACGCACTATTTAAAAACATAGTTACAGCAATGAGTACAGCTCTATCGGCAACATTCATATCCAGATTTGCACAAGTTCACCAAAACTATCTGGTTGGAGATTTGTCATACCATAACCCTATATTTAGAGCACAATTTACAGCCATACAACACAAATTTATGGTGCATTATCCAACAATACTAGCAACAAGAAAAGCAAATGGATTGTTATACAAAGAACTTATACAACAATCAAAATTAGCGGCATTTTACGATATTTTTGCACTACTTGCATTACTCGCAATAATTACCATTCCGTTTATTTTTCTACTTAAATCAAAAAAAACCAATGAACTTCAGAATAATGGGGATAAAAAAAACAGGTCGGATAACCTTCCTGTTAAGATTTTACACTAGCCGAAATATAAATAGCATAATTATTATAGCCGTTTTTTTATATTATGACAAATTTATTAAACACACATATTAGGTCAAGAATAAATATATAAGAGAGGAAATAAATATCGAAGGTGCAAAAGGTGCTGTA
>Ga0302285_10000819_pt1 | contig 17130 bp, 12 predicted proteins | sample III_Fen_E2_2_FD_200455 | JGI IMG/M metagenome (GOLD analysis project Ga0302285, IMG submission 200455) | Peat permafrost microbial communities from Stordalen Mire near Abisko, Sweden - III_Fen_E2_2 | ecosystem: Environmental > Terrestrial > Soil > Wetlands > Permafrost | place: Sweden: Abisko... | reverse complement strand
CCCTCGGGTTGGGCGTTATCATGTCGGTAATGGAAAGCTTGTATGTGAAAACAGGTGACGAAGCCTGGAAAAAAGCCACCAAGTTTTGGATGACGCTTTTTGGTGTAAACTTTGCCATTGGAGTAGCTACCGGTATTATTCTGGAATTTGAGTTTGGTACCAACTGGTCCAACTACAGCTGGTTTGTGGGCGATATTTTTGGTGCACCACTGGCCATTGAAGCTATTGTAGCTTTCTTTATGGAAGCAACTTTTATTTCTATCATGTTTTTTGGTTGGAAAAAAGTCAGTAAAAGATTTCACCTGGCAGCTACCTGGCTCACAGTTCTCGGAGCCACCATTTCGGCTTTATGGATTCTCGTTGCCAACGCCTGGATGCAATATCCGGTAGGGATGGAGTTTAACCCCGACACAGTACGTAATGAGATGATTGATTTTTGGAGTATCTTGTTTTCACCTGTAGCGATAAACAAATTTTTCCATACAGTGCTTTCTGGTTGGGTGTTGGGAGGTTTATTTGTTGTAGGTGTCAGTTCGTGGTTTCTGCTCAAAAAAAGAGATGTTGATTTTGCACTCAAAAGCATTAAGGTTGGAGCAATTTTTGGACTTGTTTCTTCATTGCTTATTGCCTATACCGGCGATGGTTCTGCCTACAATGTGGCTCAGCGTCAACCAATGAAACTGGCCGCAATGGAAGGGCTCTATGAAGGCAAAGCAGGTGCAGGATTAGTTGCAGTAGGTGTTCTGAATCCGGAAAAGAAAGCCTATAATGATTCTGTCAATCCTTTTTTGTTTAAAGTAGAAATTCCGTCCATGTTATCTATCTTGGCTTATCGCGATGTAAATGCATTTGTTCCGGGTGTTAAGGATATTATTGTTGGTGGTTATCAGACTTCGAAAGGTACAGCATTATCTTTCGAAGAAAAACATATACGGGGCAAAGCGGCTATACAATCTTTATCCGATTACCAAAAAGCTGTTGCGGCCAAAGATACTGCAGCTGCAAAGATGCATAAAGCTCAACTGAAAGAAAATTATGCACACTTTGGTTATGGATATATTGATAAAGCTGAGAATTTAATACCTCATGTGCCTACTATATATTATTCATTTCACCTGATGGTGGCTTTAGGTTTTTATTTTATTGCATTGTTTGGACTGGTACTTTTCTTTAGTTATAAAAAACAAGTTGAAAAGTATGGCTGGTTGCTCCGGATTTGTCTGTGGAGTATTCCGCTTGGATATGTTGCCGGTCAGTTGGGTTGGGCTGTCGCTGAGGTTGGTCGCCAACCGTGGGCAATCCAAGATGTTTTGCCTTTGAATGCAGCCATTTCCAATATATCAACCTACTCGGTAAAGATTACCTTCTTTTTGTTCTTAATTCTGTTTACAGCTTTATTGATTGCCGAAATACGCATCATGCTTAAGCAGATTAAACAAGGACCGGAAGTTCATTGATACAAGTACATTCTTACAATCAAAAAAATAAAATATTATGATCACATATTCATTTTTACAACACTACTGGTGGTTTCTGATATCACTTCTTGGTGGAATTTTGGCATTTTTACTTTTTGTACAAGGTGGGCAGTCGTTGTTATTCTCACTCTCCAAAACTGAAGATGAGCGTCGTTTGCTGGTGAATACCCTGGGGCGAAAATGGGAATTTACATTTACAACATTGGTAACTTTTGGTGGTGCATTTTTTGCATCGTTTCCTTTATTTTATTCAACAAGTTTTGGAGGTGCTTACTGGGTTTGGATGGCTATTTTGTTCTGTTTTATACTTCAGGCCGTTTCCTACGAATTTCAGTCGAAACCGGGCAATGTGTTTGGCACCACAACCTATCGTGCTTTTCTTTTTGCTAACGGATTGTTGGGTACTTTTTTAATTGGTGCAGCTATTGCTACATTCTTCACCGGTTCTGATTTTATTGTAAACAAAAGCAACATTACGGTACAACTGGCTCCTGTTATCAGTTCGTGGGGTAACGAATGGCACGGACTAGATGCTCTGTTCAATCTACGTAATTGGATGCTCGGATTTGCCGTTTTCTTCTTGGCACGTTCCCTTGCAGTTTTGTTTTTTATCAATAGGCTGAATCATGAAGTGTTGGAAGCCCGATCCAGAAAATATCTGTGGTACAATGCTATTCCTTTCGTGGTGTTTTTCCTTGTTTTTGTTATTTGGACACTTCTCTCCGAAGGTTTTGCGGTTGATGTTTCAACCGGAGTTGTATCGATGGAAAAATATAAATACTTTACCAACCTAATCGAAATGCCAATAGTTTTGGTGTTGTTTTTATTAGGTGTAGTGGCTGTTTTGTTTGGAGTTATAGCTACCTGGGTTTCACCTAAGTTCAAAAAAGGAATCTGGTTTGCCGGAGTCGGAACTATCGTGACCGTTTGTAGTTTGTTGTTGATAGCTGGTTATAATAATACAGCTTATTATCCTTCTGTAAATCTTCAGAGCTCTCTTACTATTTTCAATTCATCTTCCAGTTTCTTTACACTTAAGGCCATGTCGCTTGTATCTCTTTTCATTCCGATAGTATTGGTTTATATATTTATTGCCTGGCGTTCGATGGAAAAAAAGAGAATAGATATTGAAGATGTGAATGGTGATGATCACGCATATTAAAAGGAAGAGTTTCTCTTGCTAGATAAAAAACAGGCTTTCCAATTTTGGAAAGCCTGCTTTTTATTTTTTCAGAAAGATGAGGGTTTATTTAATTCCCAGTTTTTTCAGAATTTCTTTTGGTATTGCATCTTTATGAACCAGAATGTCGATGGTTTTGTGCATTACAAATGCTTCACTGGCATACCAGATTCCTTTATATTTTGAGTCTGTACCCCAAGAGTTTTTTACGATATAATACTTAGTTCCATTCTGATCTTTAGCCGTTCCGAAAATAACCATACCATGGTCATCGGTAGTCTGGTAGTTATCAAAATCAGCCTGACGAAGTTCGGGAGTTACTTTTACTTCAGGTTGTGGACCTTGCGCTTTATATATTTTTTCCTCCATCTCCTTTTGAGATATGTTCAACCATTTAGCCTGATCGGTGCCGGGTAAGTTTGCCACTTTCACTTCAGGGTCAACAGCTATACCGTTGCGTGTAAAGCCTTTTTCGCTTACATCCGATGCCCAAGCTACGCAATATCCTTTATCAAGAGCATTATCAAATACCTGCATGAATTCATCTAGGGGTAAATTATATGATTCCGAATTACGCCAGTTGTCCGGAATTTCAATGGCAAACGGAGCATAATACGGATGATGTGTAAATGAAGTCAGCGACACATAATCATCTAGATTCAGTCCCAGGGATTTTTCGTAAGTAAGCGGCGTATATTTCTTTCCATCAACGCTAAATTCTTTCGGAGTCTGACCCAGGTATGCATCCAGAATCCCATCAAATCCAGATTTCCATGCTGTTGATAGCTTTTTGCTGGGGTTGGAAACAACAACTTTGACATATGCAGCAGTCAGTGCATCCAACTCTGCATGTTTATGTTTTTCTTCACCGTAGTTCAATCCCGGCATCACTGTTTCGGGAACAATACCGTAGTTTTTAAGTACGTATACCACATCGTAGAACGAACCTCCTCCACCAAAATTGGAAGTTCCGTTCATTCTCACATATTTATAGGCTTTGTCCGAGTAGGAATGATGAACCACAAACATTTCCGACAGATCAACCTCGGGTTTTCCAAGACGCAGTAATTCAGCTTCAAAAAAACCTAAAGCGGAAAAACTCCAGCAAGTACCAGAGCTGGCCTGATTTTTTACCGATGTAATTTTGTTTTGTTTTACTACTGTAAAATTGAAAGAGTCAACTTTAGCGGCTGGAGTTTTTACTTCTTGAGCAAAGGTAAAACTACAACTCAAAACAATCACTACTAACAAAAGTGCTTTTTTAATCATATACTTATTTTTAAATTTATATTATTTCTTAGGGTCTAGTGTGTCGTCGATGAGAGCCAGCAGATCAACAAAGTGGGCTTTGGTAACGCCGGAACTTATAACTGAAGCTTTAGCTATTTCAGATTTCAACGTCAGTAAATGAATGCGGGCAATACCACTTGCATCGGAAGCGCTGCGTGTTGTGCCGGTAGGCAGCACGGCAGTACGAATTCCACCTGCATTATTTGCCAGATCAAGCAATGCGTCGATGTATACTTTTTGTAGATTTCGGCGATATATATCTACATTTTTACCGGTTCCAAGTTCACTCCAAATGCTTTTTTTCAAATAGTCAAGCAATTGAAACGGTGTAAAAGCTATGCTGCCGTTAAAGGCCTCATTCTGTAACATTTTATCAAATGTATTTTTACTTATCAATCGTTGAATAACAGAACGCTGAATACTTCCTATTGAGGTAACAGGATTAACATCCAATTTTTCAATTATATCTTTATTTACTAACCATGCAGGAGTATTGAATAATTGAGCGCTCAAAAATGCCAATGCTTCCTTTTGAGTTGCAGCAGGTACGAATTCATACAATGCACCCGGTTGTTCCACTCGTTTTGGAGTACTGTAAATGCCGGCTACGTTTTTAGTAACATGAAGCATATAACGTCCAAACTGGGTTATAATCTGTGTATACATTTTCGTAGTATTGCTGTAATCTTTATTTGGTTCTTTAGTCCAGTCGAGCAGGTTTGGTAAAATGCGTTGCAGGTTTTTGATTCCATAAGTGCTGGCTTTCATTGAATTATCGCCCAGATCTTCGCTTTGGTTGCGAGGGTCGTTCGGGTCTATCTCTGTACCAAAAGTAAATCGCTTATCTGAATTCAGTTTTTCAATCACCCTTTTATTCAAATACGGAATTTCATCTTGTGGAGTTTTAAATTCCGGTAGCCATTTATAGCCCCATTCTATAGACCAATCATCATAAATGCCAATTCGCGGAAATATACCGGCAGGTCCAACGTGATCTTCGGGCTGAGCAACATAGTTGAAGCGCGCATAATCCATGATGGAAGGTGTATGTCCATTGGCTTCCACCCATGCCTTGTCGCGAAGTTTTTCAACAGGAACGGTGCTCGAAGAACCAAAGTTGTGACGTAAACCAAGTGTATGTCCTACTTCGTGAGATGAAACAAATCGAATTAATTGTCCCATCAGTTCATCGCTAAAATGCATTTTACGTGCCGCAGTATCAATTGCCGCAGTTTGTACGAAATACCAGTCATGAAGTAATTCCATCACGTTGTGATACCAATTTATATGTGTTTCCAGAATTTCTCCTGTACGTGGGTCGTGTACATGAGGACCGCTGGCGTTGGAAATACTGGATGGTTTATACACAATGGCCGAATGGCGTGCGTCATCTATACTCCAACTGGAATCCTTGGGAGCTTCAAGAGCGTAGATGGCGTTCTTAAATCCGGCTTTTTCAAAAGCCTTTTGCCAATCGTTTACTCCTTGTATCAAAAAAGGAATCCATTTTTTCGGTGTAGTCGGATCAATATAAAAAACAATCGGCTTTTTGGGTTCTACCAGCTCACCTTTTTTGTATTTTTCTACATCTTCGTCTTTAGGTTCCAGTCTCCAGCGGGAAATCATGGATATCTGTTCAACTCCTTGCGGATTTTTGTCAAAATCAGTATAATTTGCTGTGAAATAACCTACTCTGGGGTCAGCGTAGCGCGATTTCATCAATACCTTAGGCAAAATTACGATAGACGTATTCAGTTCATACGTTACCGGATCGGGCGTTAATCCTGACGGTGTTTCCGGTTTCTGCATATACGTTTTTACCGTTCTCACCTCTACATTTGTAGGAAATGATCTGATCGTATCAATATAACTACGTTCAGGTATCACTCTATCCAGCGAGAAGTTCTTTTTCACTCTTTCGTCAAAAAACCAAATTGAATTATCGCCGTTGGCAAAATCGGTGATTTCTATAACAGAGCTTTGAGCTTTGGAGACGGAGTCTTTTTTGTATGCTTTTATATCAAATGCCCCTACGATTGGTTGTACATTTGATTTAAGTACTGAGAAGAACATGCCCAATGAATCTTTTGACTGCTCTGAATACGAAATAGACTTCATGAACAATTTGTCGTTCGGGCCTTTTTCAAAACGGATGACGTTTTCGCCAATTTCGTCGCCGGCATAGCCTGAAAAACCTTTTCGGATATCGGCTGCTGATTTTGAAATACGGTTTACCACCAACAAATCCCGATTTAATACAGAATCAGGAATTTCGAAGAAATAACTGTTATCTACCTTATGAACCATAAACAACCCCAATGTTGTTTTGGCTTTATTGGTTATTACCTGCCTGTAAGGCTTCGGTCCTTTTGCTGCCGGTTTATCGGCAGTTACCTCTTTTTTTACTTCCTTTTTTTTGCTTTTGAAAAACAAAAAGTCGGCATATGTCTCTGAACAAAAAACAAAACAAAGCATTACGCTTATAAACAAGCTCAATCTTCGCATCTTTACTCCTTTTTTAAAAGATTATTACTAAATATTACCCTCTCAATTTATAGTATTTCTAAATACAAATAATCCGATAACTAATACCTTCCACTAAAAGAACATTATAAAAAAGATAGTGACCCTTTACCGAGGTTCACCATCTTTTCTAATCTAATACTCACATCAATCTTAAGTCCTACTTTAATGGTATATTTTCTAATGTTGCCACTAAGAAATCCCAGAATTTCTGAACTGTAGCGATGTTTACTTTCTCGTCGGGCGAATGCGGGTAGCGTATCGTTGGTCCGAATGAAATCATATCCATCTGAGGATAATGAGTTCCCAGAATACCACACTCCAGTCCGGCATGGATTATCATTATTTTGGGAGTAATGCCGTATTTGTTTTCATACACTTTGGTCATTTCTTTCAATATGGGCGATTCCAGGTTTGGTTTCCAGCCGGGGTATCCACCAACCAGGGACACTTTTGCACCTGCTAAACTAAATACACTTTCTACCATAGATGCCAGTTCTTCTTTGCGCGACTCAACCGAACTGCGAATCAAACAACGAACAGTGATGGCATTTCCGTCAGATTTTACTATAGCCAGATTATTCGAGGTTTCTACCACGGTCGGCAGTTCAGGGATAAAACGGGCGACGCCGTTAGGGCATGCGGTGATGCTGTTGATCAAATCGTCCTGAACTACTTCGGGAATCAATCCGGTGGGAAGTTCGACCTGTTCGACAGTGAACGAGATTTTGTCCTCCACTCCTTTAAATTCTTCAATGAAGAGTTCTTCGTATTCTTTTACAAAGTCGATAATATCATCAACCCCCTCTTCGGGAACCGTGATAACGGCAAAAGCTTCGCGCGGAATGGCATTACGTAGGCTTCCTCCATCTATACTTGCCAGTCGGGCTTCGTAGTCGGACACAGCATCTTTCAAGAAGCGAAACATCAGCTTGTTGGCGTTGCCTCGCTGTAAGTGAATGTCCACACCGGAGTGACCGCCTTTGAGTCCGGTGAGCGAAATTTTCAAAGCCACATCGCCTTCTTCAATTTCAACTTCGGTATAGCGAAATGTAATATCTCCATCAATACCGCCGGCGCAACCAACGTACAGTTCGCCTTCGTCCTCGGAGTCCATATTAATCAGAATGTCCCCTTTCAAAAAGTTGGGTTGCAGACCAAAGGCACCAAACATGCCTGTTTCTTCGTCAACAGTTACAAACATTTCGATAGCCGGATGTGCAATATCCTTCGATTGCAAAACAGACATAGCTGCTGCCAGTCCTATTCCGTTGTCAGCACCAAGGGTAGTATCGCTAGCAGTAACCCACTCGCCATCGATGTGTGCATCAATGGGATCTGTCTGGAAATCATGTGCTACGTTACTGTTTTTCTGGGGTACCATGTCCATGTGGGCTTGTAGTACTACAGCTTTGCGGTTTTCCATGCCTGGAGTGGCCGGTTTGCGAACCAGCACATTGCCAATTTCGTCGCGCAGGGTTTCTAGCCCGAGTGATTTTCCGAAGTTTTCGAGGAAAAGTCCGATTTCTTCTTTTTTGTGCGAAGGGCGTGGTACTCTGGTTAGATTATAGAAGTTTTGCCAGAGCGCTGCAGGCTCTAACTGTCGAATGTCGTTTGCGTTCATAAGTAGATAATTCTTGTTTTACTATTGTATATTTATGCTAATTTTAGCTAGTACAAATATCCGCATTTTTTTTGGAATAACCATTTTTATGTAAAGTCTTTTTCGGATAAATTTGATATATCATTTCGCTTTTACTTCCTTATTTGGAGCTGTTGTGAATCATATCTTTAATTACAGAAATTTTTCTGTAATTAGTGCTGCAATTACAATGTCAATCAAAATATATTTGGTAATTTTGCGCTCGAATTCGGGATAAGGTCTGAATTTCGGTTTTCAGGTATAAAATCAAACTAACATATTCAAACATAATCAATTGTAAATCGTAGGTTTATCAATTGTAAATCAAAAAGTCATGCATAATACGTATAAATTTGTAACTGCCGAAGAGGCAGCAAGCTATGTAAACAACGGCGACGTCATCGGATTTAGCGGTTTTACACCTGCAGGATGTCCCAAAGAAGTTCCAACAGCAATTGCTAAACGTGCCGAAGCATTTCATGCAGAAGGTAAAGAGTTTAAAATAGGTATGTACACCGGAGCTTCTACCGGCGATTCTTTGGATGGAGCTTTGGCTCGTGCTAATGCTATTTTGTTCCGCACACCTTATCAGTCTAACAAAGACTTGCGTACTGCTCTTAATGCCGACCGTGCTCCTTACTTCGACATGCACCTTTCGGTATTGGCACAGGAATTACGTTATGGATTTATGCCAAAACCAAAATTTGCTATTATCGAGGTATGTGATATTACTGCCGATGGTGAACTGGTTCTTACTTCGGGTGTAGGTATTTCTCCAACCATTGCTCAGTTGGCCGATTTTATTATCGTAGAATTGAATCATAACCACCCGAAAGAACTTCGCGGATTTCACGATATTTATCAACCGTTGGATCCTCCTTACCGTAAAGAAATTCCGATTTATAAACCATCGGATCGTATCGGTTCTACCGTGTTGAAAGTTGACCCTAAAAAGATTTTATGTGTGGTTGAAACTGATCGCAACGACGAAGTGGGTGGCTTTAGTGCTACCGATGAAGTTACCGATAATATTGGTGCTAATGTGGCTTCATTTTTGGCGAATGAAATTAAATCAGGACGAATTCCTGCTGAATTTTTACCTATTCAGTCGGGTGTAGGAAATATAGCAAATGCTGTGATGGCTTCATTGGGAGCAAATCCGGATATTCCACCTTTCGAGATGTACACCGAAGTAATTCAGGATGCAGTTATCAGTCTTATCCGCGAAGGGAATGTGAAATTTGCCAGTGGCTGTTCACTTACCGTTAGTAACCCTGTGTTGGAATCAATTTATGCCGACTTAGATTTCTTCCGCGACAAAATCGTTCTACGTCCTTCAGAAATATCCAACAACCCCGAAATAGCACGTCGTTTAGGTTTAATTACTATCAATACGGCGTTAGAAGCTGATATTTTCGGAAACGTAAACAGTACTCACGTGTTGGGTTCTAAAATGATGAACGGTATCGGTGGTTCGGGCGACTTTACCCGCAATGCTTATATCTCTATTTTTACTACGCCTGCTACTGCCAAAGGTGGAAAAATCAGTTCGATCGTACCGATGGTATCACACGTTGACCAAAACGAGCACTCGGTGAACGTAATTATTACCGAACATGGTATTGCCGATCTTCGTGGCAAATCGCCAATTCAGCGTGCCGAAGAAATCATTGCCAACTGCGTGGCTCCTGAATACAGAGAAATGTTGACTGATTACGTGAAACTTACCAGTGGAACACATACACCTCAAAACCTTTCGGCTTGTTTCGGCATGCACGACGAGTTTATCAAAACAGGTAGCATGTTAGGTACCAAGTGGGAAGACTACAAATAAAAGTTCCGTTTTTATACATATTCAAAAGCCCTGTTCAAGTAATTGAACGGGGCTTTTTCGTTGTTGGGGAATTAGTTTTGATATTACCGAATCTCCTTGCTCAGCAGGAGAGAAATCAGACAAATAAAACGAAATATCCTTTAGTTGGTGCATGGGTACGAGTAACTATAGAAAAAGCAGAATCATCGGAATGGCTCTGCTTTTTTAGTTTTACTTGAGAATAAGTAATCAATACCAGCCAGATAGTTGCAAATAACATCTTTCACTCATCTCTGAATTTTCAGGTTTCCACCATCTGGCTAAAGAAATTCGCATTAATGTTCCTGCAGGAATTACATCGACAATTGATTGAAATCCTACAAACTTAATTTTTTTTGTCGGATAAAAGAAATCATCTGGATCATAGAGATAGCGAGTACCATCATACTTCAAATCTAAATCGGAAATCCAAAAACCAACACTATTATCAGGCAAGTTTTCTCGATCTTCGATATATCCTCCACCGCTTCCTGTCCAACCAAGTTTGCCATTAAATATCTGTTCTGGAGAGCCTTTAAATATTGTGACTCCACTATTTAAAATAAAATCAGACACATTAGTAATATGCCTTAAAAATCTTCTTGTTGAAATAATAATGTCCTCAATATGTGGTGGTGTAATATTATCACTATTTTTAAACTCAATGTCCCAAATATCTCCAATATTAAAATCCGTATTTGCAGGTTGATCTCTTTTCCCAGGATTGAGAATTCTTACAAATTGATTGTTGGCTAATATCATACCACCAACGCATGCAGCTCGACCTTTATGAGTCTTTGAGGTTATTATAATTTCCATTATAAGTGCGTTATATTATATCCCAGTTGTTCAAGTTTCGCTGAAACAATTGACCTATGACAAGCCTCATGTTTTTCCTCAACACAAAAAAGTGCTATCCGTTTTGCTCCTATTTCTTCTAGTTTCTCAATGAAGTTTTCAAAGTCAAACTTGCTTAATATTGTGTTTGTGTATGCAGTTGTAAAAACTTCACCTAGTTTATTTCTATCCCTTTTATATTCACCTATCTTTTTATCTGCTTCTTTTTGTAATTCTCTAATTTCTGTAGTGGGGGCCAACTCTAATATATGTCCATATTTAATGCCTAACTCCATTAATTTTAGTTGTAAACGATTGCTATTTACAAAGGAGTATTCTGACCCTCGAACTCCTCTTCTCTGTCTTATATCACAGAATGTATCGACATGATTATTTGTCAGTTTTTTGAAATATTCATTTTCTGTTGAGTTAAATACTCCTATCGTAAAGAATTCCATAATCTAATATGATTTCCTTGATGTAAAGTCAATTACATTTCCAAATAAATCAACAGTTCCTGTTCCTTTTGTTAGTTCTCCCATAACTGTTTCTTGAGTCTTAAACTTAGAATAGGAAATTATATGTTTTACTGAAATTCCATCTTTTAATAGCTCCTGTCCAATTAGTTTTGTTCTATGACATTCTTCCGGCTTTGATTCGCTACACATGATAGCGACTTTAATATGATTCTCATTTGCAGAAACAAGCCGTTTTAATCCATTTTTGAAAAAATCTTTATCTTTGATTTTATCATAAACAACTTTCCCCTGATAGTCATAACAGCTTCTATCTTCCGGCAATCCTCCTAAGGAATCCCCTGCATATACATAAGATATCTTACTCATTTTTAATTCAGCTCCAAGTTGAGCCTGATTGAATTGAGGGTTCCATTTAGAATATGGCTTTGATCTAATGTCAAGCAAGTAAAGTATATTGAATGATTTTAGTTCATCAATGAAGTCCTCAATTTTTTTATTGCCATGGCCTATTGAATATATTGTTGTTTCGCTTATCTTTTTCATTATCCTGTTTATCCTTAAATAATCTGTCCTTATTCTGTATGCTTGAATTCTGCTGTAAACCTATTCAGGTTTAGATTAATACGAATGCAAATATAAGCACAATTTTATCAAAACAACCATTGACCTAAACTTATTTTCAAAACAAAAGGCCACCCATTTCTGAGTAGCCTTGGTTGTAAACCTTTATTTTATATTCGGGGCGCGACTTTAAGTCGCACTCCGAATATTTTTAAAAATCATTTTTTAATTCCCACTTTATCCCAGCTGGGCGGTGCAACACCCATCAGGTTTTTCACAAAGAAGTCGAAGCGTTTATGCTCACCATAGTCGCCACCCATGGTGTGTGGCACGCCGGGTAGCACTACCAGCTCGAAGTCTTTATTGGCTTTTATCAGTTCGTTGCATACCTTGTAGGTGGAGGCAGGATCTACGTTGTCATCCATCTCGCCTACGACTAACATAAGCGGGCGGGTGAGCAGGTGTGCATTCTCTACATTGGAACTGGCAATGTAACTGGAGTCGATAGGATAGCTCATCCATTGTTCGTTCCACCAGATCTTGTCCATACGGTTGTCATGACATCCGCACGAAGAATAAGCCGCTTTGTAGTGCTCGGGGTGAAACAGTACGGCACCCATAGCTTCCTGTCCGCCTGCCGAAGCTCCGAAAATACCCATACGTTCTATGTCCATATACGGATATTTGGCAGCCGCAGCTTTTGCCCACAGGATGCGGTCGGGAAATCCGGCATCTTTCAGGTTCTTGTAGCAGATTTCTTCGAACGCTTTGGAACGGAACGAAGTTCCCATACCATCCAGCTGAATAAGGATAAAACCCAGCTCGGCAAGGGCGGACATATTCCGGTTGTACGAAATAAATGTCTTGGGAGTATACTGGTTGCCCGGTCCGGCATAGATATATTCAATGACGGGATATTTCTTAGTCGCGTCAAAGTTGGTCGGGCGGTAAATAATTCCCCAGATATCGGTTTTTCCATCGCGCCCTTTGGCTACAAAAGGTTCGGGCGCAATCCATCCGGCTTTGAGCAACTCGCTGATGTCGGCTTTTTCGAGGGGCATAATGATTTTTCCATCCGCCGCACTCCGCAATACAGTCACCGGAGCTTTGTTGACCATCGAATAAGCGTCTACCAGATACTTCTTATCCTCGGAGAACCAGGCCTGATGCATTCCTTCCTCGGGCGTAAGACAAGTAAGCCCCGTACCGTCAAAGCGGATGCGGTAATAACGTAACAAATATGGATCTTCATTGGTCTTCATCCCGTTGGCAGAGAAAATTATTTCATGTTTTTTCTCATCCACATTTACCACATCACGCACATACCATGCCCCTTTGGTTATTTGGTTTTTCACTGTCCCCGTCAACCTGTCGTATAGGTATAAATGGTTCCAGTTATCGCGTTCGCTCATCCAAATCATTTCTTTGCCGTCGTTTACCGTCTGGCGGAAAAAGCGTGTATAGTTTACGAAGGTTTTGGCTGTTTCTTCTACTAAGGTTCTTATCTCTCCGGTCTCAGCCGACATTTCGAGGACGCGATAAACCTGATGTCCGCGTTGATTATATTCGAACAGTACGGATTTACTATCGGGCAACCACTCGAAACCTTTCAAATCCATCTGACTTTTGAAAAGATCGTTTGATGCAATTTTCCGATCGCCACTTGCGATGTCAAAAATGACCGGTGTGCGAACAGGTAATACATCACCCGGTTTCACATAGTCGCGGGTTTGGAGTTTGGGCTGAAACTGATCGACAGGCGATGACTCTATTAGATACAGTTGCCGGGTTTCAGCACCGTGGATGCGCATAACAGCTACTTTTTTTGAGTCCGGCGACCAATACGGATAAGCTGAATAATAATCTTCTTTGGAGCCACTTGTACTCAGCGCTTTTTTCGTACCTGTTTTCAGGTCTTTCACGTACAGATTATTGTCTTTGACAAAGGCCGATAGCTTTTTGTCAGGCGAAACAACCGGTTTTCCTTCCCTTTCCGTATCTACTTTTCCCCAATATTCTTCTTTAACCACTACCACTTTGTTGCCTTTTTTGAGCAAGTTCTGCTTAACAGCATACGTCCAGTTGTATGAATTGTATACAAAATATAAACTGTCTAGCGCTTCGGTTACCTTCAACGATTGAAGAGGCAGTTTTAGCGCATCAACCGGTTTATCAGTAGCCAATGTCAGTTCCACCGCCAGTTTATTGTGATCGAAAAGATTGGTACGAGTCTTCTTTTGTGCATCAATAAGGATGTAGGTTTTCCCTTGCGACGCATTTTGTACATACCAGAAACGACTGGAACTTCCAATCCACTGAGGAGTTACATTGGCATAAAATACTTTGTCTTTAAATTTATCCTGAAGCGAAAAAGCACGGTTGTACGATTCCACCGTGCCCTGAGCCAAAAAAGACTGGCTCATAAGCCAAAGTCCAAATGAGAGAAGAGTAAGTTTTTTCATTGAAATATAGCTGAATTTTATCTTTGTGAGGAATTCCGATTTATTTCTTCCCCCTTGCCAGTACCACCAAACCTACCAGCAGCGGAATAACAAAATTTACTAACCAGATACACATTCCGGCTAGGGCTATACTGACCACCTGACCGGAAAAAACACCGACAACCAACACAGCATAAGAACTACGCACCGCCACATCCGAAAAGGCAAACGTGGGTGTGAATGTCACAAACAGATACGTGGTGGGGATAGAAATTAGCGCCTGCTCCATCGAAAGATCAACTCCCAAAAACCGCAACATAAAGAAAAACTGCGTACAAAAAACCACATAACGCCCAAGCGAAATAAGCATTATCTGCACAAGGTCTTGTTTTGAGTAAAGAGATAAACAATCGGTGAAGGCCTTTATCTTTTCGGAATAACGACTCCTGTTGAGCATTCGGCTAAATCGGGGAAGCAGAAAGTAAACCACCCCAAACAGCATCAATCCGGTTGCCAACAACCATAAGTAAAGAGTGGTATTCATTGTGATACTTTCTTTGTACGAATTTACAAACAATGCACAAGCCGGAACGCCACATAAAATCATGATGATGTTTTGCGTAAGGCTGTTTAGCAGTGTCAGGGTTATTCCTGCTTTACGATGCTCCGGGTTGAGGTACATCACTCGTCCTACCAGTTCTCCCACGCGGTTAGGCGTCAGGAATCCGGTGGTGATGCCTACCAACACTCCTCTGAGTGCATAGGTGAGCTGTAGTTGTTGAATCTTTGATACCAGTTGTTTCCATTTAGTGGCTTCAAGTAGCATGTTTATTGGAAGTAACAGAAAAACAGCTGCCAACCACCAGAATTGCGACAACGTGAGTTGTTTCCATCGGGCAATCAGGTCGGGATATTGATTGAACGTAAAAAGTTTGTAGGTAAGAAATGAGAATGCAAGGGGCAAGACTATCCATTTCAACAAATTGAGCCAACCCTTCGAAAGAGTTTTCGGCACGGCGGATTTGTCAGCTGGGGATTCCATTATTTTGCAGTAGAATGATTCTGCTTCTTCGGTGCTTTGAATGTATATTTCTTTTGCGAGAAATAGCTAACAAATACAGTGAAGATTGAAATAGCCATGTTTGAAAGTGTTGCATAGAAACCGAATATATCTACCATTATTTTGAACCCGACATAATTTATCGCGAGATTAATTAAAACCACGTTCAGGTAACGAAACAATTGAGTGTGTCCACGCAAGCTAGAAGCCGTAAACGTTACATATTTCTGCAACAAGAAACCTGTCAATAAAATAATTGGAAATTTAATAGCTAATGCAGCAATATGCGAGCTAAGTGTAACAAATCCCAAGTGCAACATTTGTTGTCTTAACACAAAATTATATATTAAATAATATAATACCCAATCAAATATTAAATTTACTACACCTGTAATACCATATCTGAAAAACTGCAAAGTCATGTACTTGCGAAAAGGGGGATAAAAAAAGTCGATTGCACAGCAAATACGACGACCTAGTGATATGAATTTCTTTCTCATTCGGATGACTTTGAGTTATTCCGGTTGGGTTATTCCGTTGGGAGTGTCGAAATAACGAACAATTTTAGTTACTTTTGTGCGCCTTCTGAAAGGCATTAAACATACTCTGCTGTGCAAAGATAGTATTTATGAATTGACAAATAACAATTGATAATTGACATTTTTGCAGCAATTATTTTTTTAACCCAAGTTACACCGATTATCAACAATATGAATCAGGTAAGAGCAAAGAAATATCTCGGACAGCACTTTCTCAAAGACATGGGAATTGCCGGTCGCATAGCCGATAGCCTGATATTCGACGGCAAAACTTCAGTACTCGAAATTGGTCCGGGAATGGGTGTGCTGACTCAATTTTTGCTTCAAAATCCGTTGATAGATCTTACGGCAGTAGAGTTGGATAAAGAGTCGGTGGAATATCTTCATCAACATTATCCACAGCTGAACGTCATTGAAGCCGATTTCCTGAAACTGGATTTAAAAACCATTTTTCCGGGTAAATTCTGTGTTATAGGCAATTTCCCGTATAATATTTCGAGTCAGATTTTCTTTAAAATGCTCGAGAACAAAGATTCTATTCCCTGTTTGGCAGGGATGATTCAAAAAGAAGTGGCTGAGCGTATTGCTGCTCCTGCAGGAAGTAAAACTTATGGAATTTTAAGCGTGCTGATGCAGGCCTACTATAAAATTGAATATCTTTTTACGGTAAATGCAGATGTTTTTGATCCACCTCCAAAAGTGCAATCGGCCGTAATTCGTTTTACACGCAACGAAGTTTCACAGATTGATTGTGACGAGCAATTGTTTAAAGCTGTGGTAAAAACGTCGTTCAATCAACGCCGTAAAACATTGCGAAACTCTCTGAAGCCGCTTGTAGAGGCCGGTCACCCGATGTATGCCGATCCGATTTTTGATTTACGTCCCGAGCGACTGGATGTAGCTGCATTTATCGATCTTACCAAGCGTGTGGAAGCCGCTCTGGCTACAAAATAAAACGGACAATGCAGTTTATTGTCCTTATAAATAGACATAAATCTTCCCGATTGAGCTTTTCAATCGGGATTTCTTTTGTTTATGCTCAGACTTTAAACTAAATTAAATTATCTTTGTGTCTCAGAATCAGACTAAGTCAACAAAACAATCAAATTTTACAGTTATGAACTTAAAAATTAGAACAAAGGTTTTACTTGGAATTCTTTTCCTTTTTGCTGAATTTGCATTAATCGGAGGGTTGAGCATATATTATATCTCATCCATAAAATACAGTTCCGAGCTTATGATTAAAAA
>Ga0302285_10000814_pt1 | contig 17173 bp, 10 predicted proteins | sample III_Fen_E2_2_FD_200455 | JGI IMG/M metagenome (GOLD analysis project Ga0302285, IMG submission 200455) | Peat permafrost microbial communities from Stordalen Mire near Abisko, Sweden - III_Fen_E2_2 | ecosystem: Environmental > Terrestrial > Soil > Wetlands > Permafrost | place: Sweden: Abisko... | reverse complement strand
AATGCAATAAATGGTCTATTTCATTTGAAGTTGCATTTTTCTTTTATTAAATGCTAAAATTTGTTTTTGTTAAAAAAAGCAAAAGTATTTCGAGGTAAACAACGATGGAACATATTGTGTCCTTTAGCTTGACTCAAAGCAAGCCGTCAGCATCTCTGACGCATTTGGAACTTTGAGATTAAATGATAAAGGAGAGTTCAAACAAGTAATTTCAGGGTCACTGTTTGGAAAGCTTGATAATTTCATAATCTACACAAACAGCTCTAAACATGTAAAAAAATAAAATATCACAATTTAATCATTTAATTAAATTCATTTTAATATCTTCCCATCTCGATTCATCATTTTTCGATGGCCTTGCTATTATGGGTTATTTTAATAAAATTAATTTTTTTATTTTAGGTAAGAGAATTAACAAGATTCGCCTTCGATTCTACGAAAAGCGGCTGAAAAAGCAGATATATAAAAAATATGAAAAAAAATAATCATAACTTAGTTTAAAAAACTGAAAAGAACTAGATCAGTGTATGGTGATTTGCAAAAGCAATATCTGTTAAATATAATCATATGAATAAATTTAATTAAGATAAAAAAATATTTGTAGAAAGTGTAATTAACAAACACAAAACATAAGGAGAATACAATTCTAGGGACTGAATGAAGCGGGGGGAGGGATGTTATGAAAGAAATCAAAAGTGGGGGTAGTTCTGAAAGAATAAAGATAATCTTGAAAGAATAAAGTATTTTTTGATGAAGTTTAAGGTTTTTCTAACCCTAAAGATCTCAGGCTGCGCGTAGAAGCTGCGTAAAGCATGAGGATCGTTTTAAATCGAGAACGAGAGAGGTGTCTTTGATTTTTTTGGTAATATTAGAAAAAAACGAGAGACTTTCCAGATCAGGGGAAGTTATCCTGATCTAGAAGATTTCATCCTTTTTTTCTAAATTTTGCTGTTTTCAAAAAACAGATGGACACCAAGAGATATCGTTGAGTTAGGAGATTTGATTGGATTAATCGGGTTATTTTTGATTATCGGGCTACTGGTAAGCGAGTTCAAATGGGTCAGGGAAGCTTTCACTCATGTGAGATGAGGAATATTCGGGAATGGAGGAGTCTATCTCGCTGCTTGAGTTGAATTCTTCTCCATTTTGTTTTTGATCAAAGGGAAAGGAAAGGAAATATCCTTCGATGTTGTTAGCCCAATCTCTCTCGCAAGCTTGTGATTAACTCTTGAAGAGAGGGAGTTTAAAGAAATTGAGTCTGGATCCAAGGAAATCTTGATCAGAATTATCAACAATGCTGTTAGATAGCATCTCCTCGATTTTAATCAGATCAATCGAGTGAGGCTCGGTGCTGCAGCTGTTGTTGCATGCTTCGGAGGAGTTTTATTCTGACTGCTTTTGATCGAATTCCATGAGTTTTGGTGGCTGAGAGTTAAGGAAATTGCTTGCGTAATGGTTGAATTAGCATTTTTTGGTTGGTAGAGGAGTTTTGATTTCTACAACAGAGAGACGATGGCATCGAGAATCAAATTTTCGTTAAGTAACTTTTTAACCCTTTGGGGAAAACTTTGAATTTTTAATTGGAATATTTGGGAAAGAGCTGTCCCACATTTCAAATATCGATTACACTGGGGCTCCGTTGAAGAAATGAACAAGTAAGATAACTGCAAATGTTTTCTTGCGAATCTGAGATCTCCATCGTAGCTCTCCTTCTGCAAAGCGAATCTCTTCAAGAGCAATATCACGAAGAAGTTCAATGTAGTTTGTTTCTTTTCCTTATTTTTGAATTTCTTGAAGGTACAATTAAGGAAGGAGCATGTATTTTTTAAGGGCAGGAAACTGTTTTTCTCCATTTTTAGCTGCTTTGCTAGCTGAGATAATTGCAAAAAAATGTTCTCTGATCTATGTCTTTGTCTGAAATTGGAATTCTTCTTTAATGATATCTCCAACGAAGTCCTCAAAGAAGTAATTCATTATGCAGTCTTGAAACTATTTGTTGATGTTATTGACTGGCTTTTTTTCATACTCGACAGTAAGTTTCACCATGGCCTTGCATAGGTCATTCATGATGGAAGAAATTTCAGGATATAGCAACTTAAGTGTTGCAATACCTTTGTTGGAGTGACATTCCATTGAAATGTCAGATGCTGAGTCGAGTCCTAGGAAGGCTGGTTCAGCTGAGGGGATTTAGCTGGAGGACTTTGAGAACAGAAGTATGCTCATTTTATTTGTTCCAAAAAAGATAAAGTGTATGTTTGATTGTCTTTTCTTTTATTTTTATTTATATTAAACTTTTTTCCCTCCCTTGTGCCCTCCGATCTTTTAAACCTTTATTTCCTCCCAGTTATCCACATTGAATTTATTTATTTTTTTGTTTTTTCTCCTGTTTAAAAAGCTTTCGTTACTCCAAGCTTTTTTGTGAGGCAGAACTATAAAATTATGAATTTAATTCAAATCTGATAACTTTTCTTGCTCAGTTTGAAAAGGTAACTTCATGGTGGACTAGAAAAAGAATCTCACAATGAATTTGAACTCGAAATTGGGTAATTTTATTCCAAATAATTTATTTATTTGTCATTGATGTTTAGCTATCTCTTTCTAACTTTTGGCTATGGGAATAATAGAAAAGTATAATCTATTTCGGACTAAAATATTTCGAATCTTCCTTTACTTTTAATCTCCCCACACTTTTTGGATATGACCTCACTTTCTCTTTCTCTCTTTATATCTGGCTTTCTTTTTGATCAGTTAATTCATTTTGTTACATTATGCAATTAGTTGATTAACAAAACCACCACTTTATTTTACCTCATTTCAATTTTTTATTCTTACTAAGACCATTATTGCTACTATTTTCAGAATTACAAATAAGAACAATATATCTTATTTTACATGAGATTTGGATGATCCTGTGAGTTAAATCAATTGAGGATAGTTAGAGTTAAATCCGTTTGGGTTTGCTTCTAAAACTTATTTTCCAATAGTAATAGTTTTTCTTCAAAAATTGCTAATTTTATTAAAAAGTGGGGGTATGTTTGACTTTCTCTACTCAATTAATTATGTCAATTCCCTTAAGAAATACACATATGTTTATGTATTTGTAATTGATTGCTTCGTTCAGTAAAGGTGTTTTATGAAATAATGTGTCACTTTCCACTTTAAAAGATATTTTAACTATTTTCAACATTCCATAATGTTTGATTAAATATTTATTTATTTGCCAAAGCAACTCAAGGAACCTTTTTTTATTATTCTCAGATAAGAATTCTTTGTTTTGTTTTTAATAATTACTAGACGAATTAAAGAAAGACATAAGGGTCCTTAATAGTTCTATCTTATTGTGGAATGAAAGAACTTCAAAATCTCAATTTAATCCCATTAATGTTTGAAGATAATTTGAGGATTTTAAATTCAATTATTTAAGGACTATTACAAAATATATGTTATCTTATTAAAAGCTAATTTAAGACATGAAAAAGCAAGGAACGACACAGTCCAAATAGTAAAATTTAAAGGTTCTTAAAAAATAATAAATTTAATTAGTTTTAAATCAATTTTAATTTTTCTTCTTTCATTATGATCTTTTTTAGGGATAAAAGAGTAGAGAAATATTCGCTCTGTTGTCATATCATGTGTAATAATTGCTATTATGGATAAAGTAGGAAAATAAATAAATTGTGAAGAAGAAAAAGAACAAAAAAAGAGAGGGGATATTGTTAAAATGAAGGAGGCCCTTGGGTTGAGAAAAAATAAGAGGAAATAATTGAAGAATAGAGGAAAATAAGGCGATGTGTTATTATTAAATAAAGAAGAAGATGAGGGGAGGCCGGAAGTTGTTAGATTGTTAATTAAGGTCAGTATTGAGTGGTAGTTAATAAGAGAATCACAATTTTTAAAGGAATTGTTTTTGTTTATTAAAAGTTGTGTTTTAATAAGAAAAGAAGAAAAGTAAGAGAAAAGAGTAGACTCAACTGAAAAAAAAAGAAAAAAGTAAAACAAAAGCAGAAAACAATGATGTCGAAGATGATCAATACCAGCTTAAATGATGGTGGAAAATATTCCTTGAGAAATCATGACGAATCTCTTCAAGAAATCAAAGAAGATTTCCTTGCTCTGCTGTAAGATGTCAACAGAAGCGAGAAACTTGTGTGGACGATGCTCACCTAAGTCCGCGAAGGCTTGCAGAATTTCATCAAAGGTCCCTTGATCGAGCTCATAGAATAAGCTGTTTTTTAAGCAAATCAGCAAGGCTCTTCACAATAGAGATTCTTAGCCATAAAAAAAAAATCTCATTCTCATTTCTGTCATCGAAAGTAACTCGCTTTGCTCTTGCATTTCATGGAAGACGAAGGATACATCTACATTTACAAGACCCAATTACTCAAGACCTTCCTCAATGAATCTGATCACAATCCTCTAAGGTTCTCAAAAATATGGAAATCCCATGTGAGGCATAGACTAATTGCTCTAATGCTCTTGAAATTCGAGCAGCTACGAAAAGGATCAAGAACTGTTTTCAATGTTCTTGATCTTTGGTACAAGCTCTTCCCTGAAATCCCTATTTGCGATTTAGTAGATGATCGCTTTAAAAATAGAAAAGGTGTCCTCTCAGAGAAACAATCTTCTCGCTAAGCTGCTTTTGAATTAGCGTTTTTGGAAAAAGAATTCTCATAAATTCTGAAGTTAGAAGAGTAGGAAGAGAAAAACGAAGATAACTTAAACAACGAGCCACTTTAATCAAACTTAAAAAGTACCATTGAAGACTTATAAGAAGAAGAAAGCAATTGCGAGTTAATAAACTAATAAATGAATTAGCTTTCCCTCTCAAATATCACTCCTGAATACAATATAAATCACTGCAAATCTAACCAGTTGACTTTAGTTCAAGAAAATAATAATTCTTAACCTAATCATCACTAGCAGTCAAACGCAGAAGTATAGGATTTAGAGGACAGATTAGATTCAATTTAAATAAAACAAGAAAACAAATAGCATTCCCCAATGAAATAGTAATGCTTTTTGCAGCCTAATATCTCAGGTTAAAACGAAAACTCCTTTCTTTAAACACCTCATCGGGACAACTAGTCAATGATACCTCTGTATGATTCTACAAATCTTAGGCTTGCATATGAGAGTGGTACAGATTAAAAATCAGTCAAATGCTTCAGCGCAGTTTAAGCTCCTACAAAGCAGAGTCATCCATAGACAACTCCATTTCTGCCTTCTTTGTTTATCCCTCCAATAATCCATCGGAATCCTTCGCATTAGATCTTCGAAACTGAAAGGAATGAATCGTCTATTGGAGTCAACTTATTTATCCCAACATAATGAAGAAATAACATAACTCACTCTTTTAATAAACCCACAGATTTGTTTTTTTTTGAAATTTCTAAGAAGAATTGTCTGCTGTTATTTCCATTAATATTGTTATCCATTGCTAATATTTCATATTTCTTATCACTGTAGCAAATATTCATTTTATGCACTCAAATTAACGGGAAAATCATCCAATCCTTCCATTTTACTTAACTTCAATCGATCATAGCATTTTTTAGGAATACCCCTGTATTGATTGAATATATTCATCGCATGATCCATTTTGGAGAGGATGATTGTTCTTGGGGTGGCTCCCTAGTTCTCCTATTATCTCAGTCTAAATTACAATATTTCCCTTAAGAAACCCAGCAAATTGATACTAAAATATTTTTATCACATCTTGGGGGCGTTCTTATCGGTAACTTAGACCTAAAACGCAATGATTTGCCAACCGAGTAACTCACTCTAGAAGCATACACACAAAGCATACTGAGGATGAATAAATTACCTAAGGAAATCAAATCGAAATATTTAAAATAATCTGGAATCACATTTGAAACACAATCAGCTGCGTTCGAAGCATTATCAAATATCCCTAGTCTATCTTAACTAGCTCTAGAAACGCAACTGTTAACTTCAAGGTTTTATGTTTCGATTATCGATGCAGCTTCGATACTCACTGCACTCTTCCATCAAAAAGCATTAATTGCCTCTCAACAGCTGAGGAGAGTAAGATTCAATATTTATTTAACTATTTAGCAGATATTTTTAACATTTTGCCTTAAAAAATATCATTCTTTGATGCTATGTTTTACGTTGTGATTTGTAGATCAGTTATCTTGGGAAATGTGAGAGCGTTTCGAATCAAACAGAATAAGTTCTGAATTCACTTGGAATTTCTAAATCAACCTTTGAATGCTGGCGTAATACTATCTAGATATCAAATATTACAATGAATCAACACTAATAATCAGAAATTAACTCTTAGTCATCGTATTCAGTGAATAATCACTCCCTTTCCCCAACTGAAATCGACATAATATCTTCATAATTTCTTCATCCACATACCATTACATACTTAACTTTCAAATTACATGACATATGTGCTTTCAAAGCGAATAAATGACTCCAGGACAAGAAGACACATCACTCCAATTGGGTAGCCAGTGGTTGAATTAATGAATAATGATGGAAAAAGAAAAGAAAAGTTGATTTATTGTGCCAAACAACATTCAAGAATCTCTTTTGAAAAAATAAACATACAAAGCAAGAACAAATTGCCTATAAAATAACCCACAGTTTGCTTAAATGTCCGCTATTTGTTGATAAGAAACTTGTAATAAAGTAAATTAAAAGATCTCACGAATATTCTCTCTTTATCTCTTCTACTTTACTTATTTGTTTCTTCTTTTCCCAGTGGATCAATATATTTCTCCCTTTTCCTTCATCACAACAGCACCACCAATCCAATCATCGTCATCACCGCTATCATAACCTGCAGAATATCCCCGAAAAGATATATTTTCAGAGGATAGAAGAATTGTCTAATATATTTATTAAGCCTGTCTGAATACGAAACTGTCTCTGCAATGTCCAGATAATTCACGTAAATGAAGTCAATTTATGCAACGCCTAATGTCCCAGCCAGGATCTTGATGATTTAGAACTCAATACTGCCAGAGTTATCGAGTGTGGAGTAGTAAATAAAATAATTTGTGCTAGCTGCGATTGTCACAGAGACTTGCTTAGCCGTTTACGAAGCAGCTGTGCTCACATCAGCGCGCTTGATTCTATTAACAATATAAGTCCCAGCAGTCACCAAAGTTGTTGAACTATAGTAACTCCCTCCAAATGGCAGAGATAAAGTACCTAATGTCACAATATCCCCGTAAGTGTAACCCGATTCCGTAGCCGAGTTTGCTACACTCTCCGCAGCTGCAGTTACAGAAAGTTTTACATCCTTCGCTGTTCCACCGGTTACTGTCGAGGCTGAGGTCACAGCCGCAGTTGCCGCACCCGATGTAGTTCCTGTTTGAGTGTACGTTACAGTGAACGATCTATCATGTGTTCCCTGCGTGACACACTAAGAACTAAATGACTCAATTTTCATCCCGAAATAGGCCTGCACGAAGCAGATACCAAACTAATCAGATGCATAGAATCCTGTGACTTTTTTTAACGCTGTATCCACTGACACACCCGTAGCAACAGCTTTTGCACTGGATTTCGAGAGATCCTTCGACGGGAGATTTATTGGAAAGCTTGCTGTACTGGCATCAACTGTGGCCGTAGAAGTGACAACATTGTAGAAATCTCCATGATAAGGTGTGTTTTAGAACGCTAAACAAGTGATGGAGTTCATTTAATTTGGGATTATTTTGTTGCCAGCATCAGAGGAAGTGAATGTATTGCAATGTGGAAATTATATCAACGTATTATGATTCTCGAGGGTGGTTTTCCTACTCGTTGCAGCAGTATAGTTGCATGATGAATCCCCTTCACAAGCGCAATCATAGTCACATGAGTAGGATACATCGCATAAACACGCATTTGAATCGTAGTTGATCAGATCAGTGTCGATACTTGCAGATGCATCAACCGAGCTAAGTGCTGTGCTGAAGAATAAATTCACAGATTTGTTCACTTAAGCTAATACAAAGGTAAAAGACAAGCAAAGACACAGAACTAGGAAGATTGAATTGCTAGTGTGTTTTTAGTTTCTGGAGATGTTCCTCATATTTTATATTGTTTTTGAGTATTTGTGTTATCTCTGTGTATCCTTGTGTGTGTTTGCTGTTTTTAATTATCTGGGTGTTTTAATTCAAAAAAATCTAAGGAAGAAGTACTGCCCCAAATAGAAACAATCATTATTTAAAGATTTAGGATTTGATTATCTTTGAGGTTGTTTTCTTCTGGATTTAGTTGATTTCCTTCTCCCCCCCAAGATTATTGAAAAAATACCTAATAAATCTTGTTGCATGAAAGCATAAAAGACATTGCAGAATCAACTAAGTTCAATTCTCATTATTACATCTTTACAAAAGGCTTAAATTCCCTTCTATTATCTTTATGTGAATCCCTTCCCTCACTCTTACAAATTTAAAAATATTCTCAATATATCTTCTCTAAATATAATAAAATAATATTTTTGTGTATTTTAAAAGCATAACTCCCTCTCCCCCCTTTGGATGTGCACATTAAGAAAATCTCTTAATATCCTTTTACTTCCTTCTGTTAAAACTCTTTGAATGGTTCTGTTTTTTCTTTAATTATCTTTTTGTTACTATTCATTATCATACAAAAATCAATTATATTTATGTATATTTTTTGCATATCCTAATCACTCGCAGACTCCATACGTCACACAACCCTAAGTCACAGCTGGGCAGGTCCAATTCCCTACGGTACCTACTCCTCCAGTGCAGTCAGTGCATGTAGTTCCACAATTATTTGCATATTAGCTCGCTGCATCGCATGTCGCTCCAGAGAGAGCAGCCCAGAAAAGAATGCCTTTCACAGGTGATCCGTCTTTCTAGAACGTCAAAGTTGGTGCTAGATTGGACACAGAATTGCAGACATTCATAAGATTTCTCGCAACTGTGATCTTACCCGCTGCAATCTTATGCTACGACCAATACATTGCGTTGTCACTTGCATCATCGGAAGCATTAACCATGACGTTCACCCAATCTAGACTAGCAATATTGCTGACTGCTGCAGCTTCAACATTCATAAAAGCTCCAGGGGAAGCACCAGTGTCCATAGTGAGCACTGAGGACATATTTGCGCCACCAAGAGGGATGATCTTCCTAAATTCTTATATGAAAGAAGTGATCCATGCACCTTAGGAATCGGATTCACAATCTATTTCGATTCCAACATTGTAGTTAACAGCCATAGCAGCTGCATTCTTAGCAACAGTTGCTGGATTTGTCAAGGAGAATCGATTTTGGAAATCCCATCCACCGATAGAGAACATCACATAAAGATTCTCAGCATCTTTCGCAGACACAAGGGAATCCAAGAAAACTTAAGGTGGCACATCTGATTCTTCAACCTCTACAGGGTCTAAGAACGAGAGAATCGCAATGTTCGAGCCGTTATCGATGACCCATTGAGGAATACCACCTTAGAGTTTGTTTGGGTTTGATTCGTAGATCCCATCGTAGATGAAAACATATGGTCCATAGACAGTGGAAGGCACACCAGTCGTATTTATTCTGTATTTAGCGATGTGAGCTTCTTTTTCGATGAAGGTAATACCTTCGTAGAATACTACACTGGTTAGAAGCAGCAAGGTTGTGAAAAGAAGGAATTTTGTAGTTGAACTCATTAGTTGTTTTGTTCACTAATGCTTGTGGATTTATGCGATTTTATTGAGATTAAAAGATATGAATAGGTGGGGGAGGGTTGTTTTATTCTCAATAATGATCTACTTTCATTGATTTCAAGGGTACTTCTCAAGGTCTTGAAATGCACAATTATTTAATAACTTTTGGTTGTTTTCTAAGACAAAGCGGCACTCCTTTGCTGCCAATCAGATTAAACAACACTGACTGAATTGCAATGTGAAGCTCTAATTCAGGTAGAAAAACTGCGGAAACAAAAAAAATAACAAAAAATTTAAAGTCATTTCGAGAAGAAATCACTATAGGAGATTAAAACGATTTAAAACTTTCTACTTTCTTCATCTAAATCACCATCACCATCACATAGCCTAACATCCTCTTATGCTGCACAAACCACAGAGACAACCATTTTGCCATTTGATATGCGCCATTCTATTGCTAACATGTGGATTAGTATTATTTCGAGTTGGTCTAATCAACTACACAAATCATATCTCAAATAAAGTAATAACCTTCCCATTGAAAGCTCATAATGTCCTACTCTTTCTCTTTTCCTTCTTCACAACTTCTTATACTTTGTTTAGAGTCCTACACGGAATCCGTTTGTTGAGAGCAGTACCCATAATATGAACAAAAAAAGATGGAATACTAATCTCTACGGAAAAGCTGTATTTTTCATTCTTGAAAACGAATCTTTCGATTCTGTGCACAACAGTAATTGGAAGCGATCCAGTTCGACGAACAAGGAAGAAAAATCCACTTTTTCATTATTTGGGTAACTTGAAAAAGACCAACCTAGCAATTGTTTTTTCAGGCGACTTTCGTTAACCAAACCAAACACCTACTTAGCGAGAGTGCTTTCATTCATGACAGGTTCAAATCCTGCATTATTCGAAGTTGGCAATCGAGTACCTTATCCTTATTCTGCTATCGAAGACAGCATTTTATATTAAATGACTCAATCTGGGTTAAAAACTGTAGGATTCGTGAATGACAGTTGGGATGCAGTTTATCAGGATTTATTCACGTAAAAAGAAGTTTTGTAAGAAGGAGACAAGAACAATAACCCTCAAGAAGGTAGATATAGCAAAATAGTGAACAAATTAAAGAGTAATAACTTCGATTTAGTGATAGGTAATTGTATTTTTTTCGAAAAAAAAAAGAAAAAGATTTCGATTGTTTAAATTTTTCTTTGCTTCAATTTCATTTTTTACTAACAATCTCTTATCATTAGTGAGTGATTCCTTCAGCAAATTCAAGGGAACTTTAAACAAGATTCCAGTTGAATAAATCTAAGAGTAATTCACAACTATCCTCGATGCTATGGATAATGATACAATATTCATAGCGATCTCAGATGGACAACACAATACATCCTCCGATAATTCTGATTCTTCTTCATCTTCCTTCATCTTTGCCTACACAAAGGGCGGGTTTTCTCCATATTCTTCATTCATCGACGAAATCGAACGGGAGGTAGTTCTGACAGCTGATGGAAAAGCTCATGTGAACAAATCCGAAACCATCGAAGAAAACAGAATTGCTGTGACACTCGCTAGTATCTTCGGACTTGCGATTCCTTTCAGTAGCTCGGGTAGGATCATCTTCGATGTGTATCCTGCTAAAATCAGTGAGCAGCAATTTCAGCAACGAATCTTGCAAGATGCATATATTAACATGATGTAGTAGTTTACGTTACTGAAGAAGAGCAACGTTGAGAGTTTGAAAATGAGAGAAATGGCTGGGAAGACTGAAGAAGCGAGATTAAAGATTCCAAAGAAGCATTTCGATAGGAGTTAAGTTACTGCACTTTTGCAGTAGATCATCTTGACTTCTGAGCTTATGAGCAAGACTCTTTAGAATTAACCTTTACCGTATGGCTTACCAGTGATATACCTTGGTTTATTACTCAGTGGATTGGGTGTGCTTTTTCTTGTAATTCTGGCTCAGAAAATATCAAAAAAACACATCAACAACGAGGATAATGACCTCAACAACATTGGAAATCTGCAGATTCTCAAAATTCAAGCAGATTCTGATGATACTAGCTCAAAAATAATCTTAAAATGGGTAAAGACAATGATGTATTGGATAGCTCTCTTTGATACCTAGCAGATGGTGTTCCATCGCTGGATCTTCAACTTTAACGAATCGGCTGAAGAAGCCTATTCAAACAATCTGAGCTGTATATGCCGTGTATTTCTCTATGCTGTAGTGTCTCTCTTCGCTGACTTCACGCGATAGATAAGCATAAAGATACTAATTGTCTTCTCGATTATCTCCGTATCCTGCATAGGCCTCAGCGATGATATTACAATCCAGAATACCTCCTAAAGTCCTCTGATAATAACAGTATTTTCTGTTATCTTCGCAGGAATCTATTTTCTCCTTTAAACGTTTGTTTTTGCAAATAACAAAATCATTCCTGTACTTTAAACGCTCATAACTGTAGTGTTCTTCGTTCTCTAAGGTCTTCAAGGGGATAATTATTTGAATCTACCTATTTTAGATGAAAAACCTGAAATATTCTATGGAAGTCTATTTACTGTAAGTTTGATATTACTTTTGCTAGATTGCAAACGCAAAAGAACAGTTGGAAGCAGTTTCTCGGAGGTGTTCATAATCTGCATGAGTATAGCTACAATTTAGCCAAGCAGTGCCGTGCTGATATCTAGAATTCCTTTTGGGTTTTTGATTTGGAGTGTGCTGCTAGGTTCAAGTGAAACTCAAGTGTTTATTCCAATTATGGCATTTTTAACTTTATTCACACTTTTAGAGCCTTAGACTGCTATTCTAAACAGCAATAGCCCGGCTATTGGATTCCTTTCCAATGCCTTTGGGTTTTCTTTAAACTCTTCTACAATGATTGTTTAGATATTAACAACTGTTCTAGCATCTATTTTAGTTGCTCACATACTCAAGGTTTCTCTGCATTTCTCACAGAACTAACCATCCTCTGACTCTTCAAAATTCTCCAATTCAGGGCTATTCGCTAGCTTTAAGCAACTAGTTTCCAAAAAGAATGCTTATTTCCCTCATTCTCTCACAGTGTTCTGGCCTTTTATTATTCTGCTATCGATTTCGTATCTGGAATTCGAAATCTCATTCTGCTTGTCCTACAAGTCAGTGAACTTCGATATGAATACAAGCACGCATTCACAATTTATTGATATGATAATTTCTTCACTAATAGCGAGTTCCGTCGCTTGTGTGGGTATTGCATATGTTGTGAAACCACCAGTGAAATTACATTCTTCGCAAGAAAACAAAAAATCAAAGAAACCATATGAAATGATAGATGAACCTCCCTCGAAGATCATGGACTCAGAATCAACAATCGCAATCGAGGAATCAAGGCATTAGGAAGTATGATAATTCTCCTTGTGTATGTGGAAATATTAATACAAACCTTGCAAACACACAAACAAATATTTTTGAATTAAACAAGAATTATGATAAATATTTATACAAACTCAGTTAATTTATTGAAAAGAAAGTAGTTTTTCAGTTGATTATCCAAGAAGAGGAGCATAAATAACTTGTTGTTTGGTTGCTTTCTGTGGGGTGGAATAAATAGCATCTTTGAAGTTTCTTCTTGGTTTGGAGAGCACAATAATATTGCATTTAATTGAAGTATTTTGCACTCTTGGAGATCTCAACTTAACCTACGAATGGAATGTAGTAAACCCAGTTAATCTAGGGGAAAATTACATCTCCTAAGAAATCCCTTGGGTTGTCTAAAGTAACCCACTTCTGAGGTATGTCTTGAGCAGCTCAAAAAGTGAATTATTGTTGTTTTATTTGATGATTTGAAGCACATCTAGACTCTCCACTATGAAGGAGATTTTCTTAGTCAAACGAGGAGAATTAAGTGTTTTCAATGATCCTTGTTGTTCTTGCTGTTGGCTAAGTAGATAATCCTAGAATATAATGTTAACTTTTTTGTTCAGTTTTTGTAAGAATTGCTCTTTTGTTGTAAATACGCTGATTGTCAAATCAAATATTGAAGGCTCTTCATACCAGAAGGTTCTCTATTGAATGTCTCCTCCATTGGAGTAAGATCCTTCAATGTTAGATTCAGAAAGCACAGGTGTCATAAGGGAGGAAGAAGCAGCAGCATCATTTTCTGAATTATCCAAATGAAGAATCTCTTATGCTGCTACTGCTGCTGTTATTCCTACTTCTTCTCTTTCTTCTTCATTCACTTCACTACCTCCTTTTGTTTGATCATCTAAACCTACTGTTTTCTCATTATTTTTAACAGTTTCCTTTCCAATATTCCCTTTGCTATGATTCAACTTGCCACCTTCTTATGATTCCTCTCTGCTCCCTTTATCCCTCTAATTTTAGCTTATCATTCTAACTCTGCTCTTATGTAAAGATGATCCATCTGTTTATTGTGAATCTGCAGTCGTCGTCTATTGATTAATAATTATATTCTAAGAATAATTTGCCCCATCATGTGCTTCCTCTTTTTAATCCCATTCAACCCATTTAAACTCTTTTGCAAAAGCTTCTTCCAAAGTCTCAATAAAAGTGGTCTGCTGAATTACATTCTGTGTCTTTTTAGAACCTGGAGCGCTGAAATACAATGAAGTACTCTTGCTAGCTTTGACACTGCTAGTCTAATTTGATACTCTCACTGCATTATTGCTATTCGCAGAGGCATTGTTGTTGTTTCTGTTCCTGTTGGAAATTTTAAATGAAACCCATGGACTGTTAGTATTCTTTGTTTAAGTATTATATTTAGAATTCCCATTAGCTTCTCTCTTCCCTTTATCATTTCTAATATCCACTTCTTAATGCATTTTCTGATTCAATTATCCCTTTTTCTCAGGAACAGATGCATTATTCATTGGTTAGGTAGTCCTTTCATTGTCAAATTATGACTATTTCCTTTATTGAGCATACTCATCCAACGCATTCACGTTAATTAGTTAATACGCTTGTGATAGCTTAGCGACTCCTTAAATACCTCCTCCTTCTTTGCTTTGATACTTCTATTAAGCTAAGAGATGACTGAAAATATTTCTTTTTTCTTCTTCATCTGAAGTATTTCTGTGAAGGCTCTAAAACCCAGTTTTTCTCCATTTCCCTTACTAATCCTGCCCTTACTCATGCACTGAATTAATTGCAGTTTTTCGTAGATTATTGCTAATATCCCCAAAGAACGTGCTTCCCAATGAGTTCAAGAATGTTTGCTATTATTTTCTTGGAGATATCGATGCAAGGGAAGAGCTTCCTGTAGTATTTGTTTCAAAGACAGATCCTTTATCTTACTACAAGATTGAAGCTATGATTTTCTTTTTGACTTTATTCGCAGTCATCGCCTCGGAGAATCTAATACTATAATTTCTATTTGCACTTATGTCAGAGGGAAGAGAAAATAATCCTTTTTCATTCTTCGAAGGAGGGAAAATTAGTTTTTTCATAAGGCCATGGGGTGGTCTCTAAGGAGCATCTTACAGCTGCTTCTCAGGAGAATTGATCCTGCAGGAATTTTAAGGATGAAACATAGATGATGTTTGATTTCTAAACGAGAGCTAAGGGGATGAAACAACAGAAAAATTATCGGAGAATCGCTTATTAAGAGGAAATAGAGGATTTTAAAACTTGACATCGTTGTTAGTAGTAAAATTCGTTTTGCGAGGGAATATGCTTTCAGTACAATGAGGAGACACTTCTCTGGGAGTAATACCAGGGAACGGAGAGATTTTAGGTACACGGAGAGATTTAGGATCTCGAAATTAAGGAGAAATAAGATGTCTAGCAGAGGAATCAGAAAGAGGATAAGATATAGTAGTTGTTTATGGTTGGAGTTGTTGTTGTCTTTACGTGATTTCTAAGTGAAATACATCTTTCTTCTTCTTCATTCTTTCTGCCTTACCACACGCAAAGAAGTAATACTACTAAATCTAAAGAGATAATTTCAGTGAATCTTATTTTCTTGTTATCCTGAAATTATATCCGTTCAATTTGGTTGGTTTCCCTAGCTTCTTGCTGTGATGAAATAGTCAAAACAAAACAAACCAAAAATCTAATTTCCCCCCAGGAAATCACACAAGAATTATTTGAAATAAGCAACCAAACCAAACACCCAACTTTTAACACAAAACAAACACACACACATGTAACAAAATTAATTTCCTTCATTAATAACCTTCTCTGCTTTATCTCTTTGGCGGCTAAGGAGGGAGAGTACTTGTATTTGAATAAATCGAAGCGTTTTAGACCATTTACTATTATTAATATTATTATTATTACTATTATTATTGCATAATCTCTGCATTTTACAAAAGTTACTATTATTACATCTTAAGCCTTTATAATTACTATTTAAGTGCCTACTACTTGTGATTCTGTGTGATCATTCGCTAAGGAGAGTGATCTATATTATTATTATTATTATTAATCCCTAGGAACTACTTAAGTCCTTACCTAGCAAGATGCAACTAATTAAGATCCATGAAGGATATTTTTTCCTCAATGAAATCATACAAATTCGGTAGAGGTGCGATTAAGAACACATCTTAGAAATACAATTTGAAGACTTTCGAATAATGTGATATCGCTAGAAGATGATATGACAATCTTGCGATTTGTATCAGCTTATCGTAAGGCAGTTTAAGTTAAATATTCTGTTCGTTTTAGCTGTCGAAAATCCGCTTTGTCAGTGCATTGTAGAAGCTAAAAATCTATTTCCGAAACGAATTGTATATATGCGGTTCAATGAGATCTTTAGATTTCACTAACGTTGATCGCTCTAGAAACTTCGCAATGGCTTCTTCCATGTTCTGCAAATTCTAATCGTTTGTCAAGCGAGCTCTCAACTCATTCCGACATTCTGCGATTATATTCTATTCTGCAGCATTCAACTCATTCGGAGCAATCTCTGATGGTTTCTTCGATCCTAGCTGTTTCTCCTTCTTCTACCTAATCTAGAGATACATAATATGATGGAGTCTAATCTTCAGTACAGATAATATCACAACGACAGCGTTGATGCATTCGTTATCATTGAACCGCTTGAAAAGATCTTCAAGTTTCCCTAGGAACTACTGCAAATATCCTTGAATCTGGAACTCAATCGGATCAAGATATGTCGAAAACACGAACATATCGGTTTCCTTATCGAATGGCTTGAATTCCTCCCGAAGAATCTAGTCTTTAGTGTTGCTAACAGGGAATATTTCGCGGAGGAATGTTTGTGATCTCACCATGGAACTCCTACGTTCGCGTTGCGTGACTAGGTTTTTCTAGCGATCGTAGATGACTTCTCGCTCGTAGCCACGAGCTGATGTGAAAGAAGCATCGCCGTTGTGCTCCTATCGCATTTAAATGTAGATTTAACTGTGCTCGGAGATACCTTCGTTGTTGTCATCAGGATGATGGAGCATATCTTAGTGGGTATTATAACCTTATTCTTGGTTTTAGAAATATCTGTTTTAGTTTCGGGCATTATTATAACTTCTAGCTCTCTCCTTTTAGTTCTGAGCGGTGCTATTATA
>Ga0302285_10000809_pt1 | contig 17218 bp, 8 predicted proteins | sample III_Fen_E2_2_FD_200455 | JGI IMG/M metagenome (GOLD analysis project Ga0302285, IMG submission 200455) | Peat permafrost microbial communities from Stordalen Mire near Abisko, Sweden - III_Fen_E2_2 | ecosystem: Environmental > Terrestrial > Soil > Wetlands > Permafrost | place: Sweden: Abisko... | reverse complement strand
ATAAGACTCTCTAATTTCTTGTTTATTTATATTCCTTTCTAGGCAGGGATCAACATTCGTCCTTACGCAATCGAGTGTCTCAAAGAACTCAGTGAATTATATGAAATCATTGTTTTCACTGCGAGTCATAGTTGCTATGCCAATGTTGTGTTAGATTACCTTGATCCGGAGAAGAAATACATATCGCACAGGTTGTTCAGGGAGCATTGTGTGATGACACAGGAAGGCGTGAATGTAAAAGATTTAAGAGTCATAGGGAATAGAAAAATAGAGAATATGTTGCTCGTAGATAATGCAGCGTATTCATTTGGATTTTAAGTTGATAATGGAATACCTATTCTACCGTTTTATGATCACGAACATGACATAGAGTTGAAACATTTGATTGCGTATCTTAAGAATTTGTATTTCGTACAAGATGCTCGAGAACATAATAAGAAAACACTTAAAATCAGCTAGTTCTCAGATTATCAAGATCCTTCATAATTATTAAGAGCACTATATCCGGAGTTGTAATAATAATGTCATGATGCTACAATTGCTGCTGATGATGATGATGATGATTCTGCTAGGGATCTTACTGTGGTAGCTTGAAATCATTAAGCTATGATTTCACTATGTTTAAACTCTTCATTTTGAATGAAAAAGTAAATGATTTTCATTAGAATGCTAAGAAAATGAAATAAATAGTCTCTCTAAAGCAGAAAAGATATTGCAAAGATAGATATTTCTCACAAAGTGATCATTTAAGCAGCAATAACACAGTATTTTCAACTTATGATATTCGCAAGAAATAAATAAAAAAGGGTTTTGAGTTAATCACTATCAGCTTCTACATTCCTGAGAATAATAAGAATAAAACTACTAAAACTCTCAGCCGTTTTAATAACTATTTCTAAGCGAATACGTAATAAGCAATCGAACAAAACTAATATCTTTGTTTATTTTTGTTTTCTTTGCATGTGTATTGCCTGCTTTATTATTCCATTTGTATCCCTTATTATTTTATCTACCCATTTCATTTATTTTCACTTTCCATCAATACTTTTGTTCTTAGAATTGTCTTATTTATTCGATATCATTAGCACAGCCCAATGTGTCTAATTTTAAAAGATTAATGTATCTTTTTTTGTTGGGAAGAATTATATGATTAAATGAAAAACAGCAAAACTAATTATTATTAATTAGACTTTCCTTTAAAATCCAACAGTAGTTTCACAGGACTTTAGAAGTTGATCTTTTAATCTATGCTAGGAAAAAAAAGGAATCTCCAGGGTTGAGGGTAGAGTCTATTTCAAAATAGCTAATTAGAAGTATTGTAAACAATTATGATTAAAAAATTAATTGATTTTCTCAATCTTATCCTTTTGAGAAAAGTTAAAACTAAACAGCGAATATAAATGAATCAAAGATCAAGATTATTAAAGATTATGAATCTCTAAAAGAGTATCTTGGTATTAGATAGGTATTTCTTTGTTTCTTTTTTTTTGAAGCTTTAAAATAAAATGGGCTTCAATGGATGCAGCAGAAGAAAGATTCATTTGTTGATCTTTGTGAAAAAATGAAAAAAAAAGAGAGAGAGTGAGGTTATTACTTTTGTGCTTGGGAATTTGATTATTGCACTGATAGAGAAATAAAAAGTGTTTGAAGTATGCTAGATATGAGATCCTTGATTGAAAAGGTTAGAAGTCATTTTATTAGAAGTTATCCATGTAATATCTACAGATTTGAGTTACAACGAAAAAATTAAAAGAATCAAATTCCAACAATGTATGGTTTTATTTTATCTCCCTCATTTGATTCTTCTGCATCCCTAATTGTCCTGCTCCTAATTTGCATAAAATACACACATTTGTTAATAGTAAGAAAAAATATCACTATTAAGGTGAATTAAGTGTTAAATTTAATTAAATATCAATGGAAAGTTTTAAATCATGGTCTTGATTGCAAACAGACAAAGAAAAAAACAAAACAAAATAAAATATTTTAAAATATTATGATAAATATCCAGCACTTTTTCAGACCTAACTACTATCATAAACTTTATCTGCATATTCTCCAAGTATCTTGCTGATTAGCGGTAGAGGAGCATTGATATTGCTGATAATTTATTCTATTGATTCATTAAAATCATGTATTTTTTAAGTCAACAGTTATTTATTTTTCGTTTTCACTAGATCCTCAAAATAATGCTTGACATCAATTACTTCCACTTCAATCTCATAAGCTACATACTATTCGTAAAGTTGCTTAAACAGAAAAGTGAACACTTGCAATCCTAATTAGGGTTTCTTTGTAATGGTGAACTATTTCACTTTCCCAAGAAGCGTTTCAAGAGGATTTTTGTTAAATCCATAAGATCTATAAGCTCCTGGAGTGTTATTGAGCTGAATCACTCTACTAAAACATCTCTCGATATGTTCAGTTGTGTATGTTTTTCGTACTTTTATTCGAACATTCTCAAACTCTCCTTCTGTTAGTTTTCTGATGTACTCTTTTAGAATTAACTCATCATCTACAAGTGTTTCTTGTTTCTTGGAGAGATTCATATTTACTCCGTTTTATTGAAGTGATAGAGTATTTTTTTCATTGTTTTTATCTTTGATTTCTAAGATGAATTCTAAAGAATGAGCGTCATAAGTCAAACGGAATCCATCTTTAAATCCAAAACTTAACAAGAAGAAGCTCCTTTCCTCCTGTTAATTAAACAACAAAAACTATTCAATGCTGCTAGATCTTTAAAACAGATGAGATTTTGTTAATTTACAAATGTAAGAATTGAGCTAAGTTATCTGATCGACATAGCCTATGCATTGTTGAACTCAGCATAATCAATTTTTTGAGGAGACTTAGCAGTGAATGTCTTGAGTTTGGCTTCAATCTCATAGGTCTTATTGCTTTAAATACTCTAAACAATACCTTTAGCTATAAAGTCAAAGACTGTTTTATCAGACAGAGAGCCAGTATGACAATGGAGACTGCTGTTGGTGCTCATTAAAAAAGCCAGTTTTTTTTGCTCGTCTGATGGAGTTTAATTGAAAATAGATCAAAAATTGATTTTTGTTTATTTTTTTTTAGATTTATTGATTTTCAATATTTTGTGGAATGATTCCAATATATGGTTGATTTTGATGACATTTCTCGATCAACTTAAAATAACTAAGAGAAGTAATAAGTTAATAGACACACCCCTTTTAGGAGACACTCTTTTATAAAAAACAACCTAAAGTCCTGCTCATTCAAAGACAAAATTGGATGCTTGATATTTCACAGATTTTAGTTATTATTTTTTTTTTAAATTTTGTATGTTAATCAGGGAAAATTAAAATATTTTAGCTTTAGGAATTAATTGCTAATTTATTTCTTTTTTTTATTTCCCCCTATTTTAAGAATTTCTTAGACTATTTCAGCAGTTTGGCAAACATATTTGAGAATAACTTATCCCTTTTATCTGAGTTAAAACATTCAGCTGTTTACCCATTTAAGACCAACCTTGAGGGATGATCTAATCGTAAAATTTACTTTTGAAGATTCATTCCTCTTGCAATTAAGTAAGGAGCATTTATCTTTGAATTAAATAACCGTAATCTTATTGTGTTTGTTGCAAAAAAAAAAGATGAATTGTTTACTAAAAAGTTAGAAAATAAAGTACCTGATGGTAAAATAGTTAAAAACAAATTATTGATGTCAAAAAAGAGATGAAGGAATTTCCTCTCAGATATTGCTTTAAGAAATTAACCCTTCATTTTTCTGTTTTTTTAGATTTCTTTTCTTTTTTGGTATCTTTTCCTTCTTTTTCATCCTTCTGTTTATCTTCTTTTCGATCTTTTTTTTCTTCTTTTCTATCTTTCTTTTGTTTTTTTCTATCACGTTCTTCGTTTCCCCATTCGCCATCTTCCTCACCTAATTCACCTTCTTCATCTTGCTTAGCAGATTTTTTACTTTCTTTCTTTGATTTTTTATCTCGTCTTTCCCATGGTTCATCATAACTTTCTGCAGTATCCTTTCTTTTTCTTCCTTCTTTAGGTATCACTGCATTGCTAACATTATCCTTACGAATTTGTTAGAGATCTTCACCTTTTTTGGAGTCTTCTCTTTTTCTTTGTTAGCTTCTCGATCTAGATCTTTCTTTTCTATCTTTTCTGCTAATTTTAGCTTCTCTACTTTTGGAACGTTTCTGATTCTACTGAGGAGATCTACTTGCTCCCCTTCTCACAGGGGATCGCTCAACTCTTCTAAAAGGCTCAGCGTTATTTCGTCTAAGAGGGGAAGTGCTGTTTCGTTACCCATTGGAGTTTTTCTAAGGACTATTTGCTCTACGAACAGGAGAAACTCTCTTTTCTTTTCTAACTGGTGATCTACTTGATCTTCGGACAGGAGACTTACTCGATTTACGAGCTTAAGAACTTGGAGGAGTAATAGAGCGATTAGCTTATCTCAGTGGAGAACGAGTAGTCTATCTAACAGGTGAGGGATTTTTCTTTCTAAGAGGGGATTAGCTTTATCGATTTTTTGATTTTTCAACCGGGGAAGCAGATCTACTTAGAATTTTCTTAATATTATTGCTTCTTGATCTTTCTCTGCTACGACTCACTTTACGAGAACCACCTTTAGATGCAGAAACACTTCTTGCTCTTTTATTTTCCTTTCTATCTTCTACATCACTGTCACTATTGTTATCATTTTCATCATCCCAACTAGCTGATCTCTCTTGTAATTTACGGGTATCACCTAAAACAAAAAAGATTAAAGTAAAATTTAAAACAAGAAATTTGAATGTTTAAATATTTAGAGAAAATCATCAAATACCTAATCCCCCTCCAAAACGTCTTGGTCTAAACTTAAGAATGGTTCTTCCTCTTTCAATATCAACTCCAATACGTCTTCCGTCTAGTTTCTTTTCATGTGCATTCTTGTAGGCAATTACAAAATCAATTTTTCTTTCAAACTCAACAAATCCATAGCCTCTGTGCTTTTAGTTGAGATTTCTAATAATCCTAACTGTCTTTACTGGTCCGTACATCTTGAAGTGCTCTTTTAATTTGGCTTCATTGATATTATAAGAGATATTTGAAACTATCAGTGTTCTGTATGGGTCACTAGTTTCATTTTCATCAGCAAAAGGATTCCAATCCATAGTTTTTTATTTTATTTCTTCCTTTAACTTAGCTAACTTCTCACGCCTTTCACGAGCTCTTTTGTCTTTAGGAATTTCTTATTTTTCTCTCTAAGGAGGAGGACCTCTCTCGAATTTACTGTTAATGTATTCCCAAGAATCATGAGCTGTTAGTGAGTCAAGATTCCTGCATTTTGGCTTGAGTTTTGTTTTGAGGAATCCAACATTTCGTTCCTTGAAATAAACCTATATTTCATGAGGGAAAAACACCTTTTAAGGGCGCATAGGCATTCCTCCTGGTCCTCCTGATTATGGTGGCCCCATCATTCCTGGAGGCATACCCATTCCTGGATGATGAGGTGGTGGCATCATGCCCATTTACTGCTAAGATCCAGGTGGACCTTAAAAAGGCTACATTCCTGGAGGAAGCATCATTCCCATGGGCATTCCCATCTGCATCATGCCTGGAGGTGGCATTGGCATCCCTCCCATTTAAGGAGGAAGGTAAGGAGGCTATTAGCTAGACATTTAAGGTATTTATATGATTTTACTTTTATTATTTTCTTATTTTGTAGAAAAAGCAAAGACTAAGAAATGAAAATTGCTCTAAGATTAATTAGTTATGTTTTTATTTTGTCCAAGAAATCTAAGGAAAGATACATGCCTAAATGAATACCCTTGATACAAAGTAAATATATCTTTAAATCTTTGTTCTTCTACGTTAATTTGAGAGTGGGATGATATCCATAATTTAAATTAACTTTCCCCCATAATTTTCACTTTTTTACAGGAAAATAATTTCAAAAATAATCAAACACAAACAGTCAAAGCTAAAATCAATCTTTCTCAAGAATGTAAAAAAACAGTGGCAAGCTAGACAAAGAGAGAAAGAAAGATACATACAATCAATGATTATTTTTTTAAGCATATTAATATCAATCTTTTTTTAATTTCTTAGATCCTTCTCCTTTTTGAATAAAAGTGAGAATATCAAGGTCTCTTCTCTTTTCATCTTTGCGAGAACTAAACTCTACATTTTGTCTTCTCGCTTTGGGCTTCATTTTAATTTCATCCTTGTGCGCTTTCTTATCGTAGACACCCATAGAGCGTGTTGAATTTTAGGCAACTTGGAGCTGCTTTTGAACAGTTTTCTTCTCTTCCTTGAACTTCTTCTTATTAATATTTTTGCGATCTTCATGTTAAGATGCCATACGATCTTCCTTTGTAGTTTTTTTGCGACCTTCATTGTCTAGGTTCTTCAAAAGTACCTTGGAATTATATCCCTTTTACTCCATTTTATTTCTAATCTCGTTCATTTTTTGTTTCTCTTAAACAAGCTTTTTCTCCAGGGATTTTCTTAAAAAAGGATCTTCATATGGGTCAGTTGTCTTCTTATGCTCCATCACTGGTGTGTTCTTATCTTCATTCTTCTTAATACTGTAAGCTCCCCATCTTGGTACCCAATCATTCACATTTTCATCCCAAACCATTCTGCCTCTTTTCTTCTTCTCGATTCCCTTTTCTTTAGAGAATTTCTCCCATCTGGTTTGTGTTTTTTCCTTAGGAATGGATTTCTATCTAGGGAAGATTGTTATCTACTCAGGTAATTTCAACTCATAGAGTCCTTTTGAGAAATCATGAATCTACAGCTCTTCGTCTTTTTAATCTCTTTCTGCATTCTGCAAAGTTTTCATGGAGAGCAATTTGTTAAATATTCTGGAGATGTTCAGTTATGACCTCTCAAGCAGAGTCGATTCACTAATGTGTCCATTGCTTTCTTAAGGAAGAGCATTTGAGTCAAAGATACTCAGAATACCAATATCAGAGGAAACATTAGATGCAATGTTCAGTGGTTGTTTCTTTTCATAGGCTAATTTCTTGACCTAAGGTGCTTTCTCGATTCCATGCTCGTTATCGTCCATTTTGCCACTTTCTAGGTTTGTAGAAATTCTGAGCTTAATTTGGTTTTGTCTAATTTTATATAATACATAAAAGCATTTTCTCTTTCCTACTTTGATTGAATTTCTTAGCTCCTACTTAGTAAATCCACCCTCAAACAATTCATCAAAAGGACTTAATAAATCAATCCTCTTTGTAAAATTCATTGAAGTTTTAGAGTAAAAAAATCAATCGAAGTGTGCTAGAAGTATGATAAAAGACAAACTTTAAAGAATAAATACACAATTTTTTCTAATTTTTTTTGAATCTTTAAATTCTTTTAATCAACTCTCTCTTCATCTGTCTTCATCTTATCAATCACTATCCGAAGAATCAGGAGGGGTAGGTGGTTTTCTCCTTTCTTCCTTTTGTCTTTTTCTAAGTTCTAAGATTTCTTTCTATTTATCTTCTTCATCCAGATTGCTGAGCTCAAAGAATTTATCCCAAAAATGATTAGTCACCTAGTACCCATATTCTCTATCCTTGAAATGATGTTTAGCATGCTTCGCTCTGAGATTCTTAAAATATCCAAATGTGAAAGTCTTTTTGTTGTGAACAGCGTAGTGAATAAGTTCATAGATAATATATCCTAAACACATTCCACTGAGTAGTAAGTAGAGTGTATTTCCATAGATAAAAAATCCAAGGATATATCGCAAGCACACTGATACTGTCAATGTGAAAATTGGCTAGATTGTTGTCCTTGCACTAGAAATTAAAATTAAAAATAAATTTCAATTAGTCATTTGAATAAACATTTTTGGTTTTTTCTTTCTTACTCATCTAAGGGGAAGACGTAATGTATCCCAAGAAATAAGAAGTGAAGTGTTTTTCCTAGAAGAAATGGCTAGATTATGAGTCTAAGATAAAAATACTCCATGATCCAGAAAATAAACAATCCACCTGAAAATAGCAGCGAAATATAGCTCAATGGTCTGTTTCCTTTTTTAATATGCTTATCGAAAAGCCCTGGATGGTAATTATTGCTGAGATCAAGAGCCTAATAGAGAAGATACAAGAACATCACTGTGTAAATCGTAATTACAATACCAATATTGTTATTGAAAAGACTGTCCACAAAATCATTGCTAAAGAGTCTTGTCCCAACAACCCTACGACAAGGATGAGTGATCATGTCCTTATACACATTTTTATCTTTGATATCTTTGATCTAACCTACTAATCCTTAACTTAAATCGAGTGTAACTTTCGAATACTTGAGCTTATTTTCATGTGTCAGCAAAGGATATTCTTGATCTGCTTAATTCTTCAAATTCTCCTTTTCATCATCTACTCCTTCACCAATCTCACCGAATAAATACTTTTAAAGAAGATTCAATGCATTCTAGGAGTGTCTGTGTCGGGTGCCATTGTAGAAAATATTAGTAACATCTTGTCCTTAGAAGTCTTCAAGGATATCTGCTCCACCTGAAAGAAGATCACAAAAAGAAAATTTTGAATTGGCTACAAAGTTAGTTTGACTTGTTTCAAAAAAAAGATATTTACCTGGATGCTCATATTGAAACTTTTAGATGTTATAGACTTTGTTTTCGAAGATGACTAGTAAAATATCATTTTCTTCTGCATATTATTCAACATTTGAAGCTGTAGCGAACCGTTTGAGTTTCCTGTTCTTAACTGTAGAATTCTCATTCATCACTGGTTTTATCTTCCGCGACATTTCTTGAAATTACTTTTTGTACCTTAAGGTTTTTTAAACTTTTGAAGAACTTAATTTAATTCAAACAAGCATATCTAATCTCATCAGGGTGTTTTTTCTTTACTGTTCTCTGATAAATCACTAAAGGGAAACAATCTATTTTGTCTGCATTGACATTCAAATTTTAAAACAGTAATAATTGCTTGATTATTAAGATATTATTTTATATTATTGTAACACATTTTATAAGAGTTCATTTATACTTTATAAAAATCTCCACATGCTATTTACTGAAAAGATTCATATTTCATTGGGTTTTTATTAAAGAAAGTTATTTTCTAAATTAAATAACACTTTTGGCAGGTTACCTGTTTGATTTTGATTCTCCTTCATTTTCATTTGTTGCTGAGATTAAACATATTAAAAATATATGATAAATCTAGAAGCCCGCCCTTTCTTGAGAATTTTAATCATAATTTAATTTTTTTCTAGAGGTCTTTTTTCTATTCGAGGGATGAACATTTTTGGATTTCCATAAAAGTTTAAGATTTCTTATGCCTGAATTCCATATCTAATCATAGATAATAAAAATAGCCAATGGTTTTCATTTTAGATTACACAAACAGCTTTATATTTTCATTCATATTTCTTCATCAGTTAAAAAAACTTTTCAAACAAAATAAATAAATTTCTTTTGGCTATTTTTCACTCTTGCAAAGGTATTTCTTCTTTCCCAATGTTGGATTAAATGAGGGTCGAATTTGAATTTGTTATCCTCACATCATTAGCGAATACATGCCTGTTAGCCAATAGGATATTTTTCACAATTATTGAATGATAAAAATAACCAGAAATGCACCCCTCTTTTCAGTATTTTATCCTTTGACAATGGCCTTTAACAATTCCTAAGAGTTCCCTCAAAACAAACTTGGAATATTTATTGAAATATTTCTATGGTGTCAGATCTTTTCTAACATAAAATTAAACTCTTGTAATGCGTTATGAAGTGCTTCCAACCAATTCTGATCCCTTTTTTAAAAACTTATTCATTTTACTGTAATTAACTCAAAATCCTCTCGAAATTAATAGAATATCTTCTTCGAGTGAGTTTAAGAAGGGATGGATGATGATTTCAAGACTTCAAAGACACTCTGCAAACCTGTAATTAAAGTATATCCTTTCGAATTCAGAATTTATCCTATTTTATGTGGTTTAAACTCTACTAGGTTTGATTTGAAGATCTCATGTATCGTTAAATTACAAAAACGAAACAAAAATCAGAATTTGTTTAACTTCATCACTAATTTGAAGAACTTAATGTGCACGTGCTGCTCATTTAAACCAAAATCATTGAGAATCTCCAATGGTTTGTGCACAATCTTAGCAATCTTAATCCTTGTTGCTATGCTTGTCGCTGGATTAGTTTCTTAAGCATCCTACACCAGTGGAATCCATTTCTATGAAGCAGCAATTAATTGGTACAGAGAGGTAATCATCGATGTGACTGTTGTTGATCCTGTCACAGGTAAATGCACAGGGGATAAATAAGATGTTTTCGATTATTCGTTCAAAGGGCTGTCTAAGGGTTGTGATTGTACTGTGTCAAGTGGGCAAGTAACTACAGGCACATGCTCTGCGAGTTAATCTGCATGCTCAAGCGTCAGCAAAATTGATCAAACTATCTTGTAGAACTGGGTGGACTCCTCAAGTAACGGAATAAGACTGTGCTTTCAGAGACTTCCAAATTACAAATATTACTAAAAATATCTAACAACCAGTGCATGCAGGGATCCTTCAACTGAGAAAATGTGTGGAGGAACAGATCCATTGTATGCATTTTGTGTTCCAACTGCCTCAAACTGTCCAGTTTAATCTATTGGTACTTCTTAAACTGATCCTTCTGATACCTAGATTGGCACAACTGGGTTGTGGATCAAGAGAAATATTGCGAATGTTGGTCATCTAAGTGAAGCTAATGTTGGGAATACTGGCATATGCTATTCAACTCAATATAAATACTCCGCATCTCCTTCTACTTAATATAAATTACTTTAAGGTGAATTAAACTTTATTTTTTTAATTGAAAAACTTAAGTAAGCCAATTGAAAATGTTATTTTTTCTTAACCAAAAATAGATGATACGGTGACATGTACTTTAGACCCGAAATACCAATAGATCTAGCAGATCAATGCGGCTGATTTTTTCACTGCAAATAGCCTCCTTGCGAGTACTTTTCCAGGACTAACAACTGGCAACAAGATGAGTCTTTTTGGTAGAAAATACATCCAATGGAACATGTCCTGCAGAACTGGAAATGATTTTAAAGATATCATTGATGTAGCTATAAATTTCGCAGATGACTACAACATGCATGTGAATTTCTCTAAAATAGCTGGTGCAAATCTCTCAGTCATAGCAGTCTATGCAGTTTTCTTATTCCTCGGGTGTTTCACAACTGATTCATCGAGAAAATGCTGTTCCTTCAAAAATTGTTGTAAATTCGATTTATGTTGCTGCTGTAAGAGTGACGGATGCAGTTTCAGTGGGTGCTTTACATTTCGCTCACCGTAATGTATTCGCCGCTGGTGGATAAGAAAAGATTATGAGCCATCTTGCAAGGACTATTTCTTTTTAGTAGATCCTCTTCATGTGCTCTTAATCGTCGTAAAGTTTCTGCTGGATATTGCGATGATAGTGATTTCCTTAGTTAACATTTCAAAAGTCAAATCGTACAGTGGTGAAATTTCAGATTTAGCTAAGAAAAGCTGCTCTGATTCTATGGTAAACGCATCACTGTAAACCACCAGTGACAATATAAATAACATAGTAGCTCCTGCTGATATGGCAATAGTTGTAATTATGATTATCTACACGTTCATTTCATTCATTGCCATATGCACATATTAATCTCAGTTAATCACTCAAAGAAGAAAAATTCTCAAACAAAAAATGGATCGAAATAACTCGCATACTCTTTAAGAATCTGACTAAACTCTCCCTTCAATCAGCTCGTAGAATAATCTCTACGATAACACCAATAAATCAGGAAATAATGATGGGAGAAATTCAGAAATTCAAATGCAAAATGTTGCCTAAAATCAACCAATTTAGAATACCTAAATTATTATTCCTCCCAACTAACCTCTAAACCCGGTTGCAATGCCTAATTATCCTTATCCAAATCAGCCCCCTCCACCTGGATACTATGGTCAGCCTTAACCTTATGTTCCACCTAATTAGCAGGTCCAAATGAATCCTTATTTGCAGTCTTAACCATAATAAAATTTTGGAATCCAAGGAAACTACAACCAACAGATGATGTACCCAATATAAAACAATCAGTAATAATTCTAGAGAGTTATTTGAAAAATAGTAGATTATTGAAATTTTTAGTATGTTCATTATCTAAATCCATAAATTAGTTTTTTTACAATATTGTGTCTTTGTGAGCATATTTATGGCTATCAACCTGAATTGCGCTAGGGGTTTCGATTTAAAATAAATATTATAACTCTTGAAGAAACAATAAATTTATTGAATTTACTTAACAATTGGGAACACTTGACAATATTTCTTTTATTAATATAAATTTTCAAAAGAAGCCACAATATAGATAGGAAGTACACATACATCTAGAAAAACTTTGCTTAATCAACCATATAATATTTAAATTTGATTTACTTGTTTTTCAAATCGTCGCTTTAAGCTTGAAATAGAGGAAGAGAAACTACTATGTCTTTCGGGAATTACAAATTTGAAATAGCAATTTAAGAAAGATTAATTTTCTCTTATCGTGGATATAATTTCAGCCTTTTGAGAAAAATAATTCATGGACTATTTCCACAATTAGAGGCTTCACAAAATATTACAAAGAAGGAAGGAGGGAGGGGAGGGATAGTTTATTTTAGTTTTTTAGTTGTAAGCAGAATCCAAAACTTGCATCCAAAAACATGTGGATAATACCCCTCGAGTGAAGTTCGGTTCTTGTGAGACAAATTATTTGGGATGGAGCAAGGAGGTGGTGAGTTGAAAATCAGATCCAGAGAGCGGAAGGAGGGGAAATTAAAAAAAGATAACAAAACTAAACTTCCAAAGAAAAAAAAACTAAGTATCCTTTATCTTGATGGCTGCTCGAACCCGAACAATTCTCCTTGTGGGACTCATCGCTCTGTGTGTCTGCTCTTCTGTGAATGCAGTTGAAGACTTGAAAACAACCTGTGCGAATATCTCCTATTACTACTCAAAATACACTCCTGATGACAGCTCTTCTTATTAGCGCTGCACATTCTGTGAGTATGCTTACAACTCTGATGACAACGTCTTTGGAGGCTGCAATTCTTGCCCCAATTCATCTGGTGAATGCGCTAGCTGCCGATCTGGATTCATCTTGCATGATACACTTTGTATCCCCTGCGGAACAGGAGTCGAAAAATGCACTATCACCAATGATGTCTCCAAAGATTCATCAATTGTTAAACTTATCGCTGATATCTCAGCATCTTCTGCAATCGTCGGAGAAAGAAGCAAGAAGCTTGCTAAGATCACCGCTTATGCTAAATATCTTGGTTTAAGGGCTTCCACATGCTCTTGGAGCTCTTCAAGTGATTCAGGTACCATGGTCGAACTTGGCTCATTCTGCCTTAAAATCGAAAACTGTCAAGAGGCTACCAAGAAAGATAACACCGTCACTTGTACTTCATGCAAGCCAGGACATTACTTAGAAAACGGATAATGCACTAATGTCTGCTAAGCTAACTTGATTACCTATGAATCCAGTAAATACACCTACAGTAACACTTTCACTTGCAATGGATGCAATTCTAAGCAGTGTTCAGCTTGCCCTTCCGGCACAGTCGAAGTGACTTCACCAAGTACTGCCGTTCTTGCTGCCTTAGATTCTTCCACCGTTGATACTTCTCTTAAGATCTGCTAGAAATGCCCTTCTTCTTGCTCATCCTGCAAGCTAGACTCTTCCTCAAACGTTGCCTGCAGCGTCTGCCAAGATGGATACTACAACGACAATGGATCATGCTCAAAATGCACCCTTACCTCTGACTACTTGTTATTCTCTGAATAAATCTCTCTTGCATCCGAATCTGTGTTCATCTGCTCGGGCCCCGCTTTCAGCAGTTTCACATGGAGCACCTCTACTTTTTACTAGACTGATGCCTTCAACACAAAAGTTGGCACTCATTTCACAACATACAACTAAAAGGCTCTCAACTGCGGAGTTGGTGCATAGTATTGTGAACTCTTGAACAATGGGGCAGTTCTCTCTGCTACAGCTTGCATTAGTGGATACGTTCTGTCACTGAAGTCCGGCTCCACAAATGCCTACGAATGCACCCTTTGCAGTAGTGTCGTTAAAAATTCACTTCTTTGCAAAAAGGACGATCAGATCGGATACTATCCATATATTTGCACACTTGGAAAGAAAATGGGAGCTACTTACACAGATTCTTACTATCTCCAAGTGAATCTTGAAGACTACCAGGCAAAGGACAGTGCGTATGATGCATAAACTGATATTAACAATACCAATAACTGGTGCTAACTGAACTCAGGAAAATGCAAGACTATGGTTACTGTGGTTCAAAATGGGTAGAGTTTCTCTTTCGGTTAGTGCTCATCCTGCTTCGAAGATAAAGATATTCCAGTTGAAAACAGACTCATCGAGTAGGATTTCTTCACTCTTGAGAATCCAATTACTTGTCTGAGATGCACAGATCTCTACGAAAATGTTGAGTCCTGCAATGTTCATGACAGAACACTCATCCCTAACACTTGCAAGAGCGCTTACTATCTGGATACTAACTCCGATGCTAACAATTCTTCAACTTATTCTTGCAAAGCATGTTCATCTTCTTGTGCTACCTGCAGTGATGCTTCAACTTGCACATCATGCGCATCTACACATTACTTAACTTCAAGTAAGACGTGCGTCGTCCTTCCAGTTGCCTCCGACTCTGGAAGTAACGGTAACACAGGTAATACTGGTTCTACTCCTGTTACTTCTACCTTATAGCCAATTGAAGGATGCACTGAGACAACCTAAATCACTGAAAACTCTGTGGACTATCTCTCATGTTTAACATGCAAATCCACATATAATTTAGTTTCTAAGGCAAACTCTGCTACCCTCAAAACTTGTGAAATCAAAACAGTCAACGTTTACTGCTCGACTTCCGACGCAGATGGCAATTGCACTGCTTGCGCTTAAGATTCAACTACAAATTATGTCCTGCTAAATGGCAAATGCGTCACCATTCCTACAGGATGCTCGAAGTACGATGGAACTACATGCACAATCTGCGATTACGGTTATAAACTCTCCAATGGAAGTTGCTCATCTTGCTACAGCTCAGTTGAAACACCAACTTACCACATCTAATATGACTGCCCAGTTTCATTGCAAAACAACAATGACAAAGCTACCGACGACACTGGATACGGAGTCAAAAATACCAACGCCAGTATTATTGCCGCCTCATCACTTCTTTTTGCTATCCTCGCATGCTTGTGATACAATTCCTTATTTTGATTGTTATTTTTTAAACGAGTTCCCAAAAATTGAATAAATATCTCTTACTTTTTTGTAAGGACTAACCCTTCTGAATTGCTGAATTGATGGGGTTTCTTTTAATTGATTTTATGTTTTCTATGGAAGAATAAACAAAAAATAAAGAACATTACATAAGAATTTTAAGTAATAAAATGAATAGGATATTGACTTTTATGTTTTTTTTAATGATAAGATATCAGAAGTGCATGGAATTAAAAATGAAATTTCTCTTAATAAAAAGAAGGTTTGATGAGTGGCAGACAAACGCTAATACACAAGTTAATCTTATTTAATTACACAAGCTGTGGGGAGATGTTTAAAGAGAAGAACAGTGAAGGATTACCTATTTGAAATATAAAATTGAGAAATGAACAAAAAAATAATTAAAAAAGGAAACAATTAAAAAATAATATCTAACTAGATGACCATTTGTGATAAATTGTTTCAAAAAATTCAAATGAAAACTCAAAAATTCTAAGAATCTATTGAAAGGATTTCAATAAGCACATAGGATCTATAAAAACTGATGGAGAAACTACAATAAACACCTAATTAATTAATAGATTCGATTCATTTATATCAAACTTGGAATAAGAATGGTGATAACGGTGCAAAGTATTTAGGAGAAGGAATTTCAAAGTGTGTTACTCTCACTTCTTTCAATCTAAATCTCAGGGATAATAGTATTGGTGAGTATGGTGCAAAGCATTTAGGAGAAGGAATTTCAAAGTGTGTTACTCTCACTTCTTTTAATCTCAATCTCTACTAAAATAGTATTGGTGATAACGGTGCAAAGTATTTAGGAGAAGGAATTTCAAAGTGTGTTACTCTCGCTTCTTTCAATCTGGATCTCAGTTAGAATAATATTGGTGAGAATGGTGCAAAGTATTTAGGAGAAGGAATTTCAAAGTGTGTTGCTCTCACTTCTTTCAATCTATATATCATCAATAATAGTTTTGGTGATAACGGTGCAAAGTATTTAGGAGAAGAAATTTCAAAGTGTGTTACTCTCACTTCTTTCAATCTAAATCTCAGGAATAATAGTATTGGTGAGAATGGTGCAAAGTATTTAGGAGAAGGAATTTCAAAGTGTGTTACTCTCACTTCTTTCAATCTAAATTTCTTCTATAATAGTATTGGTGTTAACGGTGCAAAGTATTTAGGAGAAGGAATTTCAAAGTGTGTTACTCTCGCTTCTTTCAATCTGGATCTCAGCTATAATAGTATTGGTGAGAATGGTGCAAAGTATTTAGGAGAAGGAATTTCAAAGTGTGTTACTCTCACTTCTTTCAAACTATATCTCATTAATAATAGTATTGGTGATAACGGTGCAAAGTATTTAGGAGAAGGAATTTCAAAGTGTGTTACTCTCACTTCTTTCAATCTAGATCTCTGGAGAAATAGAATTGGTGAGAATGGTGCAAAGTATTTAGGAAAAGAAATTTCAAAGTGTGTTACTCTCACTTCTTTCAATCTAGATCTCTACTAAAATAGTATTAGTGATAACGGTGTAAAGTATTTAGGAGAAGGAATTTCAAAGTGTGTTACTCTCACTTCTTTCAATCTAGATCTCTGGAGTAATAGAATTGGTGTCAAGGGTAAAAGAAGATTAAAATAATTAGTTATGAAAGCGAAAAGATTGATATTATTATCCATTCGGTAGGATTGACAATAGTATTGAGAAAATTAAACAAAGATTTTCAAAGTGTTTAACTCACTTCTCTAAAACTAAATTAATAATAAAAGTAATAAAAGTATTATTATTTAAATCTAATTATCAGATCCTTAATTTATGTATCCACCCATGGATAAAGCTTTAATCAAGAATGCAAGCTAGATTGCGATAGGCACTGGCTAGAAATCCTCTTTTATCTTTAAAATCACATTCAAAATAACTAAATATCATTAAAAGCAGAAGTTTATTTGGAAATCATTTAGAAT
>Ga0302285_10000808_pt1 | contig 17230 bp, 8 predicted proteins | sample III_Fen_E2_2_FD_200455 | JGI IMG/M metagenome (GOLD analysis project Ga0302285, IMG submission 200455) | Peat permafrost microbial communities from Stordalen Mire near Abisko, Sweden - III_Fen_E2_2 | ecosystem: Environmental > Terrestrial > Soil > Wetlands > Permafrost | place: Sweden: Abisko... | reverse complement strand
AATATGTCTACTGAAGGAATCTAACAAATCTCATTCGCTATCTCAAAGCTCATCAATCTCCAAAGCCTGAGCTTGCATCTCAGCCTATCCAAATTGAGCAATCAAGAGATCTAAAGGCTTTCTGTATCAATTTAGTAGCTCCTTAAGCTAGAAAAGCTCAATCTAGGATTAATTCAAAAAGCTGGAGAATTCTAAAGTTTTGAAAGTTTATTTGTAGCTATCTCAAAGCTCACAGATCTTAATAGCTTAACATTAGATCTCTTAAGTGAGAATATTAAAGCTGCAGATTCGGATTTACTGTTAACTACAATATAAACTCTTGAAAAACTTACAACTCTTGGTCTTACCTTTCGAAATGACTAGCATAACAACGAACTAATGAAGATACTCAAAGATGGGATATTTAACTGTCCAAAAATAACTTCTTGCTCTTTTTCTATTTATCAATATGGAGTAGATCATGAAGATAATGCATACTACAATTAATAAGTATAAAATGAGAAAAAAGGGTTTTATTTAAATATGGATGAATATGTATTAAAAGACTCAGAAGCTGAGGTTATCTCATAAGGAATAAATAAACAAATCAATATGACTGGCTTAGTTTTATTGTTTTCTAATAATAAAATCACCCCAACTGGAGCATCGAATCTCTTTCTTGCTATTTCTCATCTTAGTTTTCTCTAGAGTCTTACACTTGGAATAGGATAAAATAGGATTAATAATTATGCACTCGAAAGTCTTTCCTTAGGACTCTCTAAGCTTCTTTCACTTACTGTACTTTCCATTAATCTTTCCAATATTAAACTATTCGAAATTGGCTCATAGCATATTTCAAAAGGCATAGCTCATCTGAAAAACCTTACAAATCTGTATTTGATCCTTTCAGCATGTAAAATAACTAATCTAGGAGCAATTCATATTGGCACTGGAATTTCTTAATTATGTTCACTTGAGACCCTTTTTTTAGGTCTTTCATAAAATTCCATTTAGGATGAAGGGATTCAAAATATTGCAGAAAGTCTATCGAAGTTACCTTAACTCAAATATTTGAGAATTGTCTTGAGAAATAATAACATCACAAATATTGGAACCAAACAATTCTTTTAAATTTTATAGAATACCAATGTTTTGCAGTTAAGTTTTGTGGGTGGGGAATTACCATAGCGAAGATTGACTCGGACTTTTGCAATGAAATATCTCAAAAGAACTGTCCTCCTTAAGTTATCAAATTGATTAATAATGGAATTATGTTTTAGAATATGAATTAATATTAAACATGCAAAAATAAAAAATCAATATTCTTTTGTTAAATAATAATCTTTCGATATTAAATTTGTTATTGTTGCTGATTAAATATGTTCGTAAATGAATTTAATTTAAATTATTAGGGTACGTGATGAAACAATTTGTGATACGATCATCAAATTGACAAGAATTGACAAAAAAAAATTAATTATTCAAAATCTTATATTTCTCAATTTGGCGGGTCATTTTTGCAATTAATTGCTGAATATATTTGGTTAGGAAGATAACTACTTGAAGAAATAAATAAAACAACAATATTTTAAGAAAATCCCTACTTTGTTCTAAAAGGCTGTTGAAATGATAGAGGAAGAACAATCAGTTGCTAGTTTCTCGAGCACTTTATCTATCCGGAGAGAATCTTAACTTTCTTTCTTCTATCATCCCAATCCGCTCAGTGTCAGCAAAATTAATTGCTATTTCAACTATTTGGAAATATAAGATTATTCTATTCAAATGCTTGATAGTTTCCTTTCGAATTTCAAGAATGTCTCGAATCTTTCTTTGCACCTTCAAAATAATGGTATCACGAGTATTGGTGCTTAAACCTTATCTGATTGCATAGCTAAACTTACTTCCATTTCTTCCCTCTATTTAAATCTCTCTGTTGGCAAATTATTCAAAACAATCAAGTAATAAGTTTTAGAGCCAATATTTAATGGTATTTATTCTCTCAGCCACCTCTCAAGTTTATCTTTAATTCTTGAATAAACAAACTTAACGAGTATCGAAGAAGAAAGTCTTTTTAAGACAGTCTTGCAGCTTCAAAACTTGAAATATCTAGACCTTGATTTTATTTCAAGCAATATGTCTACTGAAGGAATCTAACAAATCTCATTAGCTATCTCAAAGCTCATCAATCTCCAAAGCCTGAGCTTGCATTTCAGCCTATTCAAATTGAGCAATCAAGAGATCTAAGGGCTTTCAGTATCAATTTAGTAGCTCCTTAAGCTATAAAAGCTCAATCTAGGATTAATTCAAAAAGCTGGAGAATTCTACAATTTTGAAAGTTTATTTTTAGCAATCTCAAAGCTCTCAGATCTTAATAGCCTAACATTAGATTTATTAAGTGAGAACATTAAAGCTGCAGATTCAGAACTACTGTTAACTTCAATTTAGAGTCTTGAAAAACTTACAACTCTGCGTTTTATCTTTCGAAATGATTCGCATAACAATGAACTCATGAAGATACTCAAAGATGGGATATTTAACTCTCCAAAACTAACTTCTTGCTCTTTTTCTATTTGTTAATATGGAGTAGAACATGAAGATAATGAATACTACAATTAATAAGTATAAAATGAGAAAAAAGGGTTTTATTTAAATATGGATGAATATGAATTAAAAGACTCCGAAGCTGAGATTATTTCATAAGGAATAAATAAACTCATCAATCTAACTGACTTAGATTTATAGCTTTCTAATAATAAAATCACCTCAGCTGGAGCATCGAATCTCTTTCTTGCTATTTCTTATCTCAGTAGCCTCTAAAGTCTTAAACTTGGAATGGGAGAAAATCGGATTAGCGATTCTGGATTTGAAAGTCTTTCCTTAGGACTCTCTAGGCTTCTTTAACTTAAGATGCTATCCATTAATCTTTCAAAAATTGCGCTAGGCGAAACTGGTTCATAGCATATTTCAAAAGGCATATCTCATATGAAAAACCTTACAAATCTGTCTCTTGTCCTTTCAGTATGCAAGATAAATAAGATTGCAGCAAAAGATATTGGCATTGGAATTTCCTAGCTGCCTTTACTTGAGACACTCTTTTTAGGTCTTTCAAATAATTCCATTTAGGATGAAGGGATTCAAAATATTGCAGAAAGTCTAATCTAGTTATCTTAACTCACATATTTGAAAATTGTCTTGAGAATTAGTAGCATCACAAATAGTGGAATCAAATCATTCTTTTAGATTTTATAGAATACCAAGCTTTTAAAGTTGTCTTTTGCGGGTGGAGAATTAGATCGTAGATTGATTAAGACTTTTGCTTTTAGATATCTCTAAAGAAATGTCCTCCTTAAGTTATCATGCTGATTAATATTAGAATTGAATTTATGTTATTAAAGATTTGCAAGCCGATTTGGATCTAGTTTGCAAAAAAATTATTATATGAATTAATAATAAATCTGCAGAAATGAAAAATAATTATTCAGTAACTGGTTTGTTTTTTTGTAACAGGAATACATTTTTATTTTATTCTTTTGTTAAATACATTGTTTAGATATTAATAAGTGGACTTAGGAAAATATAAGGATGAAACTTCATTTTTCGATAAAAACATATCTTTTTATGTTATCTTTCCCTATTTTCTGCACTTAATTTTAAGAGAGAATTTAAACTGGCATAAGTTAGATGTTGGATTTAGAATTTTCTCTCTCCTTTATAAAAAAACTAACAAAATTTTCATTTCTTTTCTAAAAAATAAATAAACAACACTCCAAACAAAGAGATAGTTTAAACTGCTAAGGATGTAGAGAATAATTAAGTTCAATTATTTCTTTATGATTATTATTGAAAGAAATACAATTTCATCTCAATTTAGTATCCTTTTTTATGGAAGATCTTTTTGAAATTACTTACAATAAATGTCTATTAAGACTTGCAGTAAACGTAAATACAATTATCTTTTCCTTCATTAAAAAGCAATAAGCCTTGGTGCTTTTCTTTTAATAATCTTACTAATTTAGAATAGATTTTAGCCATGGATACTTATTGAATTGAGGCTTAGGAGATTTTACAGTTGTAACCTCTTTATCCCTTCTAGGTCGAAGGCATACTCCCTAAAATGAAGTGATAGAGATTGAATGTTAAGAAGCTTAGAAATTGCAGTGAAAATGAATTCACAGTGACTTCTACTCACCTAGAATAAATCCAGACTCATATTAAGGGAGATTAAATTGATCAACTCTGAAATACCAACGAAAATATAATCTATTTCTGTGTCACTCGGCTTACTTTCCCAGAAATCAATTTCTAGTACTGTAAGATTGCTAAGCTTTGAGATTGAAGAGGATAAATTCTTTGCTCCTTCTACTCCCATGCGATTTCGAATGAAATCCAGCTTCAAACTTTGCAACCGCTGAAGAGAAGAGACACTCTAAAATAATTCTGCAACTCCAGAAAAACCAATTTTATTAAAATCCAGAAATAATGAAAATCTCCTCAAATTGATCATCTTAGATATCTCCAGAGAGATCGCTTTAGCTCCTGCATTACCGAATTAATTATCCCTTACGTTTAGTTCCAGATTGGACAACTTTGGTACATTTGATAGACCCTCGATAAGCTACTCATATCCTGTTTCTGAGATACTCACTCTCATAAAATTAAGATCAAGAGATCTAAGATCTGAGAGTTTTGATATCTCAAATGAAATAAGTTATGCTCCTCGATAACATATTTAATTTCCTGCTAGATTAAGACAAAGAGTCTAAAGTAGAATTAAGTTTGAAAGACATTCTGATAGTTACCTTGCTTCAGCAACTCCAAAGTTATTGCCCTAAAGTATCAGTGTTAACTAAGTCAGCTTCACAAGAGTTAACAATCCCTTAGAAAAATAACTTACACCTTATTTTTTTAAGGCATTTCTACTGAGTTCCAGTGTTAAGCTGTGAAGACATTTTAAGTTGGAAATACCAGTGGATAAATAGTTAAACCCTTCATCTCCAATATTGTTCAATTTTAGATTAAGATCGAGACACTCCAGTTATGTTAGTTTAGAAATACTTGAAGATAAATATTCCACGCCTGCATTTCCTATCGAATTCTGAAAGAGATTCAAGGATAGCCGCTTCAGAAAAGAACAATTCCCAATTGATAAAGAGATATTCTACAATCCTAGCTTTTGAATGTGATTTCCCTCAAAACCAATTAAGAGATATTCAAGACTACTTGATAATTTGAAAATACTTTAAGCTAATGAATAAACTCCTGATCCATCTTTATCTTCAAATTTAATATTGAGAGTGAGACTGCTAATACTAGTAAGTTTCTCAATACCACTTGAAAGATTCTTTAATCCATCAGAATCTAATAATTGTTCTTAAGTATTCAATGAAAAACTATTTAGATTAACAAGCTGCCTAATGCGCATTGAGATATTTATAATATTTAGATTATCACCATCAATGGAAAGGTTTATGGTGAGATTGCTAAGATCAGTAAGCAAACTAATATCGATTTGCAGAAATCTTGTAGCATTGATAATTCTAGAAATTGTAGTTTTCTTCAATATTTTGAGAAGATCTTGTTCATTTTACTTATTTGCTTCTTCTGTGTTTTCCATAGATCAAAGAAAACAAACAAGCTTTTGAGAGCCTCTTCTTTTCTAACCAAAATATCTTAATTTTTCTAATTAAAAACTCATTAATTTACTCTCTGATTCAGTTTATTTTTTAAAATCCCAAAATATTGATCTAAGGAAATTTTCTAAAGCTTTTTAAAAAGGTTAATATTTTGTAATATTCAAGGTGAGTTAATACATCAATAGGATTAACATAGTGACAGAATATCACTGGATAACACAATAACAAAACAAAATCATGTTTAATTCAAAAAAACCAATTGAAATTAGGATTTTAGAAGAAAAAAATGCAAACTTTTTTATTTTAAAGTCAAAATTCTTAAGTTTACTAATTTAAACTCTTAGGTTTTAAATACAAATATCAGACATAAAAAGATCTATTTCATTATCTTATTAGTTTATTAAAAAAACCTCCTTTTGTCTGTCTGAGCTATTCAACATGCCCGCATTCAACAATTTATCCCTTTTCCATAACAACAACTCTGTCAAACAAGTCAATATTTTCCAAGCGATGTGTGATCACTAATAATGTCTTATTTTGTGAAAATTTAAAAATTTCCTCGTGCAAGAATGCATCTGTCTTCGGATCCATATTCGAAGAAACTTCATCCAAACATAGTATCTCAGTGTCTCGTAATATCACACGCAAGAAATTCACCAGCTACTTCTCTCCATTCGACAAGTTCTTTCCACCATTTTCTATCATGAAGTCAAGATCTACTCCAGGTTAGAGCATCTCCAGAGCAATAGAAGTTGTATCTAAATTATCGTCAAGCTACTAAGATTCATTAGCATCTCTTTATTGAATGAAATTTTGTCTAAACGATAACCCTGTTTGATTGATTTTTTCCTAGACAATCTACTTTGAGAGTGACTAATCAGGAGTTAGATTTTAATAAAGTGAATCATTAAATAGAAATCCAAACTAAGGGATAATCGACATCTATTCACGTAGTTGCCTCAGAGAATAGCACGCTATGCTTTTTCCATGGATAAATATGTTTCCGAATTGAATTGGATACATCCCGAATAAAGCGTTGAGTATGGAAGTCTTTCCAGAACCAGTTCGTCCACAAATAGCTATTTTCTCTCCCTTCTTGATCTGGAGGCTTACATTTTTCAGAGCGAATTACACTTTCTGTGATTCCTGAGTGAGTTCCTTGGATCCTTGATCCTCATCATAAGTAATAAAAACATTCTAGAATTCTATTGAAAACTCGCTGAAGCTATTACTTTCTTGATTTTTCAAAGGATCTAAACTCTCAGATGATTTCAGAAAACCCGTTTTATTTCGTTCATCTCCTTGGTTATGATCTAATACAACATCCAATTATTCCTGATCATTATCTAAGTATTGTTTGATTCGTTCCACTGAAATCATATTCTACTCCACAATACAGAAGAACTACATCAGATATGTGAACTACTCTGATAGCAGCATGGAATAAGTTAAGCACATTGAAATTCCTCCAACAGCAAAGGAGACTTCAAAGACTATTAACCCAACACAGATTAGTGCTACACAAGCAAAAATAATATTGCTGATAAGTAAATGCCTGATTGTCATCCAAATCTAAATAGATTGCGTCAATAAGAATGTGTTGATACATTCATCAAGTTTCATGAGATACTCCTCGAGCAAGAAGCTTTCCTTGTTGAAAGACCTAATTAAAATGACTCCCTAGCAAGTTTCTCCTATGATACTTACGACGTTACCTTAATTTACAGAATGCAACCTTGCCACTTCTCTATTAGCAACTCTGTAGATTCTCTGAACTAAATATACTAACCCTATCGAAATCCCTGCAAAGATTACCAAATATGGAAATTGAATCAGCACAATCAGTGGATAACCCAGAGAATAAGCTAATTTCTCCATAAAAATGTGACAAGACCAAGGGAGGGAATCGTCAATCATGGAAATATCATCTGAGATCCGATTAAGAATCCTACCTATTGAGTTACGATCATAAAATTTCATTTTACTGAAAATTAGACTGCTATTAAATTTATCAAAGAGTGTCTTTCCACTGGATAATGCACAAAAGCAGCAGAATAACGATCTAATAGAAGTTAGTGCTATATTCGAGAAGATCAAGAACTTAAACGTAGCTGAGAAAGAATCGAAGTGATTATTAAGGTCTGCGAAGAATTGACTAGATGGATTGGCTTGATCTTGCAGCCAGAAATCAATAATCGTTTTGCTTGCTTCCATGATAAAATTTGAGATGATAAAGATCACCAGATATTACCATCCCATTGATTCAAAATAAACCTTTAAAGTATCAGACTTTATGCCTCCTTTTACTCGCTCTTCCTCCTCTTCTTTATCGTCTTAGGAGCTTTATTCTATGTCCTGTACAGATAAAAATAAGTTAAAAATCAATACTAAAAAAACAGTCTGTTTAAAAGTTAAAAGACAATTTGCTTTATGCTGGAGATATCTGTTTCCTTCTAGTAGCCATCAATCGAAGTTGAATACTCGGAAACGATCCTTTACGAAGACATCTATTATTCTTCATTGATATTATCTCCTTTTTAAGAAAACTAATCCTCAAACTTAAATTAATTATCTGTATTACCATCGTTCTTCTCATCATATTCTAATAACCTTATCCCTTTATTTTCTCCTTTTTTCTTCAATGCCTTCTGCTTTTGTTTCTCTTATTCTTCATTCAGTCCAGATAATAGAAACTCCTCAATGATCTTTTCACCATGCACCATCTATCCTTTTTCCAAATATATTATCTACCCTATTTTAGACCTATCATTCAATATCCCGTAGTGGCTTGTAACTAAAACTACAGTCTTTTTAAGTTTCTTTATCAAAAGATCAATAATTGCTGTCTGATAGATTTTCTCAGCAACATGAGCATCTAAACTACTGAATACATCGTCGAATAGATAAATGTCTTTCTTAGCATACAATGCTCTACAAATGGCAACACGTTGTTTCTATCCTCCACTGAGCTTCCCGCCTAATGGACCAATTACCTTCTAATCTCCTTTGATCATTGATTCAAAGTCAATTTTTAAGTCAGCTGCTTCGACCACAGTGTCATACCATTCTTAATTAAATTCTTCACCGAATAGAATGTTATCCCTCACAGACTTATTTTAAAGCCAATGGTTCTAAGACACATAAGCAATTGAGCCACTGAGAAAGATAGATGTGTTATCATTATTTTCATAGTTGAATTTATCATATCTATGCCTTTCTTATTCAATGATTGGTTCTCCTTCTGGATTGTTGTCTGAATACCCATCGAGTTCATTTAGAATAGCATTCAAAAATGCAGATTTACCAGAACCTACAAAAGGGTAATTAAAATAACTAGTATTATTAAATTAAAAATAATCACATAATAATAGTAAATAATGGTAAAATATTATCCTACCTATTTTGCCTATTACAACTGCAAATTCTCCCTTTTTAATTTGTAGATCATCTATTTTCAATTCGAATTGTTCCTCTAGAGCTTCCTATTCACTAGGGCTAATCTCTGTGAATCTATCTCCGCTTTATCTTAGTAACTACTAACTTTCAAAGGATTAAGATTCATCTATGTTGAATAGCTTTTTAAGCCTAGCGATATTATTAACCTTTATTGGTTCGTTAATCTTGGCTACTGCCTCTCTCATCGTTGATGTTTCCTTCGGCCATAAGAATTTCATTTATTTTATCTTAATTGCTACATCAAAAGTAGCAACTTATGAAGAGGATTCATTCTCACTGTCTCTCATGTGATCACTACTACTAAACGATCCATCATTCTTGTAATGCTAATACTAATCACCTCCCCTTAAAACTATTTAATCCAACCAAAAACAGCAAATTCAATACTCATTTTATTTCTCTCTCTCCCAGCAAATCAGCCATTCATATCTAATTCTTACCTTTTGTCTAATCAATTTCTTTTTCATTTAGGAACCTCTTAATCCTATTGTAGGACACACTCATTTTAATGATTTCATTGACAGCCCAGGGTATAAGTCCAACTGAACTTGTTAGGTTTCCAAACAAGGCAATCATCGTGAATACATTCTATTCCCTTAGACTATTACCCTTTTCGATAAACTCTGTTAGAAAGTAATACAATAGGAAGTAATTCACTGAATTCCAGAGGGCACTCAGCACACCATCTAAATACCTCGTTGTCCTCACATACCTGAACTCTTCCTTTCTAATATTTTCTATTTTGCTCTTGAAGATGTTCTCCCAGCTTAGGTATTTAATACTCTTCATGCCTTCAATCACATCCTTGCTGAGAGCTACTCGTTTGTCTTTCTTTCTCATCTGCATTTTGCTAAAGTACTTTTTCAATCAAAATCGTTAAAATTATCAATAGCAAATGGAGTAACGTTTTCTTACTATCACAAGGACAAAGAAGACAATGTTGAAGGTGATAGTTTCAGCAAACCCATGGAGCCCTTCAAACACGCAGCTCCCTAGCTTGTAATATAACAAGGAGAATGTAAGAATTGTCGAAAACAAATTTGTTATTGATAAAGTAATCGCTGAGAAGACACTTAATTGCTTATTTATATCTACTGTAATATTATTAATCACATCTAAAGAAGAGTCCTCATCAATAGCAGCTTCATTTCCTTTATCCTCACTCATTGTACTGCTGCTTTAATCTGTACTCTTAGATTCCTTATTTGTACTATTTTTTCTAGAGAGCACTTGAACTTTCAGGAGCTTGGAGAATATGAGATATTCTAATGTTGTCCTGGTGTTAGCCTTCCATTTTGCGTTGATCCATTCATATTGCGTGCTGATTAGATTCTTAATTACAAATACCACAATGACAAGGAGCAATAAGAAGGATATTTCACTTTTCTATTGATTTTCTCTACTGTAGTTTTTCAGTGTGCTAGTGATGAAATCTAGTAATATGATACCGCCACAGTTGATAATTGACTACGCGATTGACAATGTCAAGCCGAATAGTAACTCACTACCAGTTGAATGCAGATATACTGAGAATAAATCTATATTGTTGGGGTTACTGAATTTCTGTGGATGTGCTTGTTTAAAGGATTCCAAGTTCTTTACAACATCCTTGACAACTTAAGATGGAGTTGAAGTAGAAGAGGATCTAAGATAGTCTGAAATGTCTTGATTTTCAACTTATTTCCCTTGCCCTGCAAGGAAACCAACTCTTTTAAGGAAATCTGTGAGTTTACTGAACAGTAGATCGTTTTGTGTATTGAACTGTTAGCCAGCGGGGCGAGGAGGAAGAGTATCTTCAGAGAATAGTTATTGACTCATGATTGTTCTAATATTTTAATTGAAGTATTATTGATAAATATTTTGAGATGTCAACCTGTAGTTTTCTTAGCTACTAATTAAGAGTTCAAATATTTGATTACACTCCCATATCTTAAAGTTATTAACAAATTGATATTCAATTTCTTATTTTGATTAGATCTTCAATAGTCTTTTTTGTATGATTGATTAATTTGTCATAATCTGTCAGAAGAAAGAATAATTATAGGAAATAAAATCTTTTCAATCACACTTATTAGATTGACAAAAACAATGAATATTTTTTTCTTTTCATACCTATCATATTTTAAATTGGCCTTCCTGGTTCCCATAAACTATTAAGCTAATTATTAAGCTGAATTATCAAAATATTTTTCATTTGGTTTCCTTTGATCAAAGCTATTATCCAGCCAGTCAACAGTATCCAATCATAAATCAACATAATAAAAAGTTTAAATGCTCCTATTTAATTGCATTTAAGAAATTGAAAAATAACTAATAAAAAAAATAAACTTTTCATTAATAAAAAAATGAAAATAAGAACATTTTAATAAATGAATAAATTAGAAAATTATCATTTTAAACATTTCGGCCTTCTTTTCTGATAAAAATGTTAAGATATTTTGAATTTAATTGAATGATTAAAAGATTCAGTGACCTAATTAACTGCTTTTCCCATTTAAGAATTTGGAATTATTTTTCTCAATTAGAACTATTCAAATTAATTCACATAATTCGGCAGGTTGTTGCATAAGGGTGTAATAAAAGTTTTTGTTGAGATCACAAGGAAGATTATTATTTTTAGAAAAATAACTAATATGCAGAAACTAATAAAGATGAGAGTATTTATTAATTCAATAGTTCTTGCTTTGCTATGCAGATAATCTCTATGCTACACCTCTTTCTAAAACACATATTTGCTCTAAGATAAGTTGAATTCCGCACCATGTGCTATTCTAAAATCCTCCCCTCCTGTCATTTCTGGAGCAACCATCTTCTCTGAGCTCAACATTTAATCTACAACCTCATATCCTTCTCTGATGATAACAGGTTGGTACATACTGCAAGGATTTTCCACATAGATTTACACGCTTTTCTCAGTTCATGATAATGGAATCATAGCAGCACTTTCGTATCGCCCAGATATTTAGAATTATTTTATTTAGATTAAATCCACTACGCATTAGAAATTAGATGATAAAATGAATTTTAATGAATGGGTATTTCTCAAGTTTCAAGTTATTCTATCTCCTACTTATCCATAAAATGATTAAATCAACTTTAATGGAGAGAAAATGGATGGAACCGTCCTTTACTATACATTCCCTTCTAGACCCAATTCAATTGGAGATGTTATGTCATTCTCAAATACAATGAGTATTAATATTGGCTTCTCAGATTCGACACTTGGCCTTGCTCCCAGCTGTTCTTTCTTCAAATATGTAGATTATCTTTAAATGATTTCTTTTTATTAATATCAATTATTTTGAGTGTTTTCCCAACATATATTCTCCTTCATCTTTCAGGTAACCTTATACTTAGACGATTAACCATTTAATGATTCTTCGATTTCTTAAGTTCACTCCAAGAAAGCTCTAAATACTTACCTTCTATGGCACTATGATTTTTCTTACAGTGTAGCTAACCCTTAGAAACTACTGAGCTCAGGAAAAGATCAAGATATCATAGATGAATCTGGATTATCTTCTATAGATCCTTAGGAGGTGCCTCCTTATTCATACGTCATCACTAAATCCTTCAATGCCATAGAAAATAATGGTTTTATAATTTATTTGGAAACAAAAAGAAAAATAACTCAACAATAAACAGTCAATTTAGTGTACATATCGTAGGATAATCTTGGTGTTTTCTAAGTTTATTTCTCAGGATAAAATATTATATTTTAAGATGGAAATGCAGCATCAAATATTGTCAATATTAATCTCAACCAATGGTATTTGCTTGTTTTAGTTGTAGAGACAATTAAATTTAGTATGGTAAAATGTATGATTAAAGATTTAACTTCATGGATTGTCCTACCAGCAACTCAGTAAATCTATAACCCAACTCTTGTCTTTGGAGATAGTATTCATTCATATTCAATCTTCATTGAGTAAACACCTTTTTTTGAAGGCTTTATTAAATATTTTTGTTTGATAAAAAGTAACATTAGAGTTTATTCTGGAGCTTTTCTATCAGAGGATGATTCTTGCCTGCTGTGTACTGCAAGAAAGGAAATTAATTGTTTATTCTGTAAAGGAGGATATGACCTGAGCTATTAAAATGGTATGACGTGTATTGCATAAAATACTCCACCAACACCAACGACTAAGGGAAACATCTAAGACTGGACACACTCTTGCCCTCTCGAATAAACTTACAAGGGTTCACCTTTGTCATGTTCTTGTCGATTTGGAACTTATCTGAGTAGCTCGGGCTGCTTGTCATGTCCGACATTTTGCAAAGGATGCACTGACTCAAGCACTTGCCTTGAAAAAGACCTCAAAAGAGACACCTTAACAGGCAAGCATGATTTTAAGTTAATTTTGTCCATTTTTTAATTATTTTTTAATAAATTAGGCGAATGTGATTCCAGTAGTTTTGATGATGGGTATTTTTGTATTACTAGAATATTCACAATACCTAATCGATAAAACATTGTGCGCAATATACCTATGCCAGGAACGCCATGCTAAAAATGCATCGTTTCCTCGACTGATCTGTAACTTATTGGAAGTTAATCCTTCTTCCTTGGATTTTTCTTAGAAAGAACTGATGTTGCAAATATTAATTCTGAACGAATCCTTGCATACATCAGAGATGAAGAAGAAGATTATTTTACCATTTCTGTCAAGAAAGTTTAAAACTTTTAATATTATATTTGTTTTTACAACCTCTTAGCCGAGTTAAAGTGCTTTGGTAACTCTGGATAATCCATTTGGATTGGGCTATGGATTTATTAGACCTAAGCTATTTTGACGGTAGAGAATCGAGGCATCTTCTTTTACGAGACTTTGGACGTTTCAGACAGAGTCTACATCAGCCCAAGCCTTTGCGTCGGTTATTGCGTCTAAACAACTGGTTTAAAGTTATCTTCTGTTGATGGAAAATATTCTAATAGTTTTCCTTTTACGTTTATTCTTGGTAAAAGAATCTTTATTTTTGAATATTGATTTTGAATTCATAGTATTTTAAAATCTTATTTTTGATTTTGTTCTTCAATAGGAATGACTAATCCGTCTGATGCAATGAACGAATTCTTTTATTTATAATAAAGTCCAACCTAGCTCATTATGTCATTTAACTCTTTGAACAAAGGATAGTCTTCAACTGAAATCGTATGCATAAACCAATCAACCAGCCTTTTTAAGTCTATAAATTTAGATATCACTCCACCCACAGTGTCTAAACCCCTCAAAGGGTTATTATTTACAACTGGAATTAGCGCATCTGCTAACTAATCAATCCAAAGTCAATTTATGACTTCGGCAGTAATGAATATATTCATAGAAAAAATGACAGGAGATTTTGTTATTTTCTAATTTACGTTCCAAACAATAATTCTTAAAATATATGCAATATACTCAAATTCTTATGATTAGGTCTTCCTAAGAATTTGTTGTGTTACTAAAAATAAATGCCTTGACACAAAATATGCATCTCTATCTAAAGGAGAACCCAATTTTTTAGGTAATTTTGATTTAAATTGTATTCTTCCCTCCTATTGCTTAATGCTTTTCATTTTAATCTTACGAAAGCATTGATTATGCGAGACTTAAATCCTGAATCAAATGAATTTATTCTGTATGAATTTGAATTTGTCTGCAATTTTAAGAGAGAGGTTCTTAAATTTCCTGAAATCTAGGCGAATCTGGCAAAAATTCCAATTATTTCGATACCTGCATAGAATAATAGGGATGTTTACATTAATAATTTGAAGTTCTTTTAAGGCAGCGATTTCTACTTTGAGTATTCTTTAACTGACCATTGCTTTTTATATTACGACCTTTCGAATATGAAGTGTCTCAAACCAAAACAAGGGTATGCTTTATTTAATGGCCTCCCAATATTTGAAGAAGATTGCACAAGCTAAACTACTACTACAGGAACGATGATTCTGTTCAATAAATACACAAATGAATGCTTGGAAACCACTTATGTGAATTCCTTGTGTAAAGAAATCAATGATGACCTTCTATCCTGCAAAGTTTGTATTGATCCAAATGCAAATCTAGAAAAATAGTGCGAATGCAATGATGGATATTACACTGAGGATGGATCAACAACTTGCATAGGTATTGTTATTTCTTCATTTAAGTTGTTTCCTATTGAATTCAGCTTTTTTGACCTAGAATTTAACACTAATTTCTTTTTTCCTTATTATAAAATTATTAGCTTGTCACATTAAGTGTTCGACATGCTCAACTTATGACAGTTGTGACTCATGTTTTTATTCTGGAACATCTCTTCCTGATTGCGATTGCACAAGCACTGAGTAATATCAGGATCCCACTACATTCGAATGCATAAGTAAGATTCATGTGCTTTCAATTTCTCATTTCACCTTGAATTAGATTGCTCAAACTAATGCGCTACATGCTAAGGTAGCCCTGATGACTGTACTTTGTGTTCTATGGATAGAATAGATCCTCCAACTTGTGGATGCAATCCACGATATTTCAATGTAACCCTCTCCAATACCCAAGTAAGCACTCTTTATGATTGTTCAGCTAAATGTGATTCTTGTGAATATTCCAATTCTAACTGCATCACATGCGCTTCAGGCAGAGTTGACCCTCCTTATTGTAATTGCGATATCTGGTATTATGGATCAGGCACCGATTGCCTTTCATGCCCTTTCCACTAATTCTACGACTCAGCACAAAAATTATGCATTGAGTGTGATATCCACTGCAAAGAATGCTGGTCAACAAGCAAAACTTGTACTGATTGTGACAGTGATCTTTTTCTTATAGATTCAACTTGTCTTTGCTCTGATCTCAGTAGTTTTACAATCTCAGCTAGCAATGAGATAGCCTGCTAAAGTGGAATGGGTGTCTCTCTTTCGACAGAAATACGCAATTCCATGTATTCCCTTGTTTTCTCCTTTGAGGAAGAACTCACATTAATAGACTTTAACAAAAATCCAATAGATACAATCCTGTTTCTTTTCATTTAACAAGTGTCTGAAGAAAACTACTTCATTAAAGAAGGTTTCATCGAAGGAAACAAGCTAATAGCATAACTTTCGTTCAGGCAAAGCTTCTCAGCTTCCTCAGGAAGTGCGACGTTCATTTCAATCACCTAAATTAGTAGTTCCTCAACTCAAAAAAGTTTAGATCGAAAGTATCTTACAACTCCTCTGACTTTCAAGATTGGGCCATTGCTCATTGCAGATGATTAATGGCAGTAAAGCGAATCACTGCAAGGAGTCTCAACTTTTCTTAAGACTGCAGATTCAAACATCATCTTTTTGATTCGATAGTTTTCGATAATATTTTACATTCTCAATACCCTCCAGCCTTGTGTAGCTTTTCTAATGACTAAGATCGTTATTCCACCAAATCTTTATCAAAGCCTTTAGATCATAGCACTAATGATATTCCCTAACGTCTAAGATTATTCTGTCGTTGAAGCAACCTATGAAACTAGCTTTTTGGGATTTCAACTGGAAAAAGAAGTCGATATTTCTGAGAATGAAAGTATTGCTTTCAAACGTTTTAGCTTGAGCAACAGTATGCTAGTCAATATTCCTATTGCTCTTCTGCAATTTTTAATATGGCCCATAGTATTTTATATTGTCCTGATTAGCTCCTTTATTTCTCTAAGTGGGAAATTCAGATCTAAAGGAATCATGTTAGCTTTAAAGTAGATCAATTCTAACAATGAGAAGGCGCTTCTCTTGATTTCAACAGCATGTCTTAATTAGTTCTTCAATATAAACAGTAGCCAGTATATCAACAGGATTAGTTGCTATCTTGCTGGGATTTGCATATTGGGTGTCTTATGCCTCCATTACAATAACTACAAACACTTGAAAAGATACGAATCAATAAACAATAACATTGTAGATAAATAGAAAACTACTAACAACAAAACATCTAATAATTAGCCTGAAAGCGATATTTTACTGGCTTTGGTAGAGAATCTAGACTTCCAACAACGTCCAAGGCTAATCACTTACTTCTTCTACAGCTAAATACTCAAGAAATATCTCTTGTCAATTTTCATAATCTGCCTCCAAGATTATCCAATCATTTGCTTCTCAGGGTGTTCATTCATTTTCCTTGCTTCAGCTTTGCTAACAGCATTTATCCGACCTTACAAAAAGCATCTCGATAACTTAG
>Ga0302285_10000806_pt1 | contig 17243 bp, 12 predicted proteins | sample III_Fen_E2_2_FD_200455 | JGI IMG/M metagenome (GOLD analysis project Ga0302285, IMG submission 200455) | Peat permafrost microbial communities from Stordalen Mire near Abisko, Sweden - III_Fen_E2_2 | ecosystem: Environmental > Terrestrial > Soil > Wetlands > Permafrost | place: Sweden: Abisko... | reverse complement strand
CCCAACCCCAACCCCAACCCCAACCCCGAGTTAAGCAAAAATAATTGTTTATTTTAATGCTTTTTTCCCAAGAAAATAAAAATAATTTAATATATTAATAAGTGAGGATCAATCTATTATTTTTTAAAACAAATAAAAATGCAATCAAAGTGAAGGAATTTATAAAGTAAAAACAGTTACAAATCTTTAATTTGTTGCTTTTGGTACAATGAAAAAAAAATATAAGGAAATAAGTTATATATTAACACAGCAAGGCAAAATAAGGAGATGAAATTAACAATTTCAAGGAAAAATAGAAACAATAAATGAATGAAAGTCTAATAGAAAATCAAGGATATTTTTAGATACCAAATAATGGTTAACAATCTGATAACTTTACATGAAGAATACAAATAAATATTAGATTGGTATGGTGATTGCTGAGATATTGAATTGAATAGATTCTAGGTGAGCGAAAATATTCCATTCATGGCAATCACTGTGATTAAATACATGGGTAGGATAATTAGTCCTTTAAATATGAAAATAAATTAAGGGGTGGAGGGGGGAAGAGAGAAGATCAAAGAGAAGAAGAACATATTAATCTCTATTATTGTGAGAATAGATAGTTGATGATTCTAAGGATCTGATTTGGGAAGTCCATTAATAGTTTTAGAGTTGAGGGTAGCTGCTGTGCTCCGAATTATTGGAAGGAGGTTTATTATTATTAGAGATGTTTTTTTGTTGGGGGAATAAGAAGTAAAAGCAAGAATCAGAGGTTAGACAAATCTATTGAGATTGTCCAAATAATGAAAGGTAGATTAATTTCTTTGGGTTAATAATTAGAAAAGGCTACCAAGGATGTTTATGATATGGTTATGAAGGAGGTGATGATGATATTGTAGTTATTTATGTTGATATATAGATGTTTGATAGGGGATATTGTGCCTATACTTTAGGATAGATGTTTTAGATTATTCAGATTACTTAAGTGCTTATTTATTATTAATTGTGTGTTTACAGGATTGGATTAGGTTTATTGTTGTTGTTGTTGTTGTTATGATGTTGTGTTATGTTTATGTTTTGATTTGTTTTTAACAGTTTTTCTGTTTCTGTTGAGTTTTTTGCTGGGAAGTGATTCTTTGACTTGAAGTTTTTGAGCCAAGGATGGGAAAGAACTGCTTTAATGTTGAAGCGTGTCTGTGGGTTAGGATCGAGCATGTGAGAAAGCAGATCGAGGAAATCGTTGTAGGGTGTGACTTAAGAGAAATAAGGAGAGAAAGATTGCAGTAGAATATTTATAGTCAATTCGCCTTCAATAAATCTTTTAAATTGTATGTCATTGGGATCATCTTTGAACGGAAAGAATCCTCCAGTGAGAATTTAAAAGATCGAAAGGCCAAGAGCAAATATGTCGACTTTTTTGGAGTCAATTATTGGGAGATCGTTCTGCTTTTTTGAGATAAGTAAATGTAGTTCAGGAGAGAAAAACCTAGTGGATTTTTTTGAAAAGAAGTCTAGTGCTTCTTATTAGGTTTCGAAAGGAGATTGGCTAGCATATCCGAAATCAGCGAGTTAAAAGAGGTAATTAGATTTGTTAGTTCTTTTACGCTGAATGTAGAAGTTATCAGGTTTAACATCATTATGAGCAATACCATGCTTTTCGTGAAGGAAATATAAAGCCTAGCCAATTTGTTTCGTCATAGAACGAAGTGCAAAGATGCATGGCTCAAGAGATCCTTTGATGAGTGTATTTTGAATATACTAATGCAGTTCCATTCTCTTATCCTCTAGTTCTTCTATTTTCTTAGGATGTACAAAGAAAGCAGAAGATTCTGAAATTAAGTTTCTCATATCCGCTACGGAATGTTGCAGCTTTTACATATTAAATAGCTGCCATTAGATAAATAGATCACAATCACCGAATTTCGCCCAAGGCATCACTAGAAACGCTCCATTTTTGTGCTCGCAGAAACTAAGTACTCGTAAGATATTGCTGTGATTTCCAATCTTTTTGTGCATTTCAAATTCATTTTTCAGTAAATCGAAATGTCCACCTTATCTCTTAAATTCGTTGTCTTATTATTAGTTTCTCATGACCTCTTTAATGACTACCTCCGCCTTGAATAGAACAGGCTTGCTGGCATTCACCATTGGGATCTGAGAAATTGAATTTTTAGAAACAATTGAAGGAGCTTAAAATGCCTTGCAGACTCTAGAATATTCTGAACTCATAGAATCATCTGCAAACGAACCAGAATTAGTCAGTAAAGAGCCAGAATTAGCAGATGGACAAATATCTTTTGCCTTTCCCTCGTAGACTGCTTAGATCTAAGGAGAATCTAAAGGAGAAGTAGAATCAGAAATGTTGTCTGGAGAAAAATCAATTATTCTGTTCTTAATGGTTTTTTTATCCGTCGTAGATTCGTAGTGTGCTTAGATTTGAGATTCCATGTTAGCTTCATTCTTAGGACATGTTTGTTGTCCTTCGAAATGAGTGATTTGAAGATTCTAGGGATTCTCAGGGACATCATCGGAGAAGAGAGAAAGATCTTAAGTTCTAAGAACAACGGAGATGAGTTTTGAGGAATCGCAATAAAGCTATTGGAGACTAAGCTATTGTCTTCCAACAATCGCAGAGGTTGCAAGCCTCTCATAGACCTCTGACGAGTGTCTTAGACGACTTTCCTCATTGACTTCCTGGCTCATTCTCTGAAAATTCTTTTCTCCTCTGGAATCCACTTTCAAGATAAATAGTATATCTTTAGTTGTTTGTTTTTTAATTTATTGATTATCTCAGAAAGGGCAATTCCTTCAATCCCCCTTTGTACCCAGCCCTAATCCCCCTCGTGTTAAATTTCCTTCAGCAGTATTCCCCCCCCTTTCTCCCGCTCCTTCTTTACCTAATTCAAAGACAACAAGAAACTAAGTCAAGAGGCTAAATATCGTCATTATCCCATTTAATTTCCACTTCAGATTGAATACTTTTTGCTTTTTTTTCCTTATTCTGACAAATCTATTCTTTGAATACCTTTGAAGCATTTTAGAATAGTGCCTATTTTAAGGAACTCTTATCTTACTTTACAGTAATTTTTCCCTCTTTTTAAATTCACACATACTGAACAAATTAATTAAAGTCATTAAGTTCTCTTTGTGACATTCAAGCCATTTGAGGCAGTCAAAACTTTCCTTTTTTTTAGTTAGATGCTGGTTGAATTTATCATTTTATTATTAGCTAATACATAATATGATTTTGAATAGAGAATGGTTAACAGGGTAATATTATAAAAACAAGATCAAAAAGAGTTAAAATGAAATGATAATCAACACAGCCCTATTAGTGATATATTATTTAGATCTGTAAGGACATACAATGAAGGTTTATAGTACTAAACAAATTAGATGATATTCAATAACAGGTGCTTTTATTTTTGATAGACACAAAGACCTTAGATTTGTTATTGAAGGTGATTAACCTTTTTTAAAATTACATATGTCTCTCACTTTGTCTATTATTATTATTATTCACTTTTTTTATCTTAATTCCAAAGATTAAAATATTTCATTGAAGGATTGGGGAGGGGGAATACTATTGCTTGTCCTTTGAAAAGTAGAAAAATTAATTGCATTAAATCAATATGTTATTATGAAAGCCTATTACTTTCATGATCTTACGAAAGAAGAAGACTTGATATCTGCGAGCAAAAAGATTCTTGGAATACAAACACTCGTATGTTCAAATTAAGATACCATATTCAAATATGTTGTTTCTTCATCGAATTAAGCCATGTGTTTATGCTAGTGATTAAAAAGAAACTGAAAATACACTTCTTCCCCTTCACGAATACTAGCTAGTTAATTACTTTCATTAAAAGGCATTCTTTTTAAGGTTTTGTCTGAAAAATTAATAATTTAAGGAATAACTACTCAGGAACAAGTTGTATTATTAGAGAGAGAGAGATTCATTAAGAATAAATTTGTTCAAAAAGAAAAAGGGATATATTGATAAGGGAGACTCAAAGACTATGAGTGAGTAGTAGGCGGTTGAGTTAAGCCATTAAAAGGGGAACAATAATGTAAGTTGTTCAGGGAATTATTTACAAAAATCTAATGAAGTTGATTCATTTTTATTAATCTCCAAGCAGGCTAAGAAACGAATGTGGAATTCGAGTAGAGAATTTATGAATGGTATTAAAACGTAAATTCAGCAGAGTTACGGTTGCTCGTAGGTTCCAATTCGAAAGAATGTGCTGATGATAGACGATGACAGACTTATCTATCAATGCGGCAAGCATCTTGTGGAATATGATTTGCTTCATAAGAAACAGAATTATATTTTGAAAAACATTGAAGATGAGGATATCACAGCAATCAACTATGTCATTTCAAGTTCAGATGTGTTGAGTGTTGTCATCGCTTTGAGAGGCGCAAAGGGGTTTCCATAAGTACATAATAACTTAGATTTTACTTAATGGATGATTGGGTGATTTGAGATTGAAGAGCTACTATTTTTGCCCTTTGAAGTTCTTCGAAATAAATAGGGTTATGAGATATAAAATGAATAACTGACAAAAATTTGATTGTGTATTTGGATAAAAACAGATGAAAGTTGTGAAGAAAAAATCACTGAATCATCTGGCATTTCCTCACTAGCATGTTGAGCAGAACTCCACTATTATTGATTGCTCTTTTATCCTCAAATCAAAGGTAAAGTTTTACCTAAACATATTTTGCCATTTTTTAATATTAAACACTAATCTTAATCTAAGAATGTAGTCTCCCTCGTGTAAGAAGAGTCCAAATGCTGCATTACAGTCTATGCAGTGCAAAAAGAGAAGATGCTGTTTACTCGAGATATTTTAGGCATTTCAGCAACTATCATTGAATCTTCTGCTACAATCCCAGAGGAATTCTACCTAATCGGGCCATAATACTTCCAAATCTGGAAGCTAAATGCAGCTGAAAAAGGATTAGATGAGTAGATGTTCAACATTCAGGAGAATCTAGTTAAACCAGATGAATCTATTGTAGAATGTTGTTAGATCCCTGACACGGAGTATCTAGCTTTCGTGACAAACGCAAACACTTTATATTTTTATAAACAACGCAAGCTGCATAATACAGTGCAAATAGTCGTCAGTGATGTCTATATCAAAGAAGAACAAGAAAAGAAATCAAGAAATATTATGAAAAATCCATCTTCAAATGTGGCTATTTCAGCACAGCCTAATTCCCTGTAGCTCCCAGGAATCCCTGAAGAAGGAACTGTCCCAAAGCCTTCTGCGGCTTTGTACACAGTTTCTGCTTTAGCTCCTCTTTTCAACGGTTTCATCGTGGGATTCGAGAACATCGGTGTCTTGAATGCTTATGAAATGAACAAGAAAACGGAGGATCTTTACCTGAAAGCTACATTCCGCATAAACTAATAGCACATTCATAAAGTTCTAAATCTCTCCTGCAGCATCTAAGAAAATATGATAGTTTTGTCTATTTAACATTCCCCTAGAATGATTCAAGCTCTTGATACAGTAGGTGCTAACAAATTGTTGATAAACACATCTGAAAAGAATAACCCCAGCACAGGAAATCTCAATGGAGCGAACAATCTTGGAAGTAGCAATGCATTAAATGGATCACAGAAAGATTTGTCATTTATCTAATAGCAACAGTCTGTTGGAGAATCAGGAGGAATGTCCCCAAAAGTTAAACGGCAACGAACTCAAAATTTAGATGGTTTTTCGTCTTTAAATCCATCAAGTTCTTCTCTTACAAAACTAAGTTCAAAGAAGCATGGCGGATAGCAAATTAATGCAGCTGGAAATATTGCTGGAAATCCTCGTGGGGATATTTTGAATATGGGAAGAATCGATATTTATCTATTCAATTATGGTGTGGCTGATGTAATTAGTGCTACACAAAAAGATGCGTTTGAGCCGCTGTTCCCAGAAGGAGTGCATAAAGGATCTGTTGTTGATGTGTCATTATGCCCATCTAGATCGATTTTACTCACATTGAGTGATGATAAAACTCTCAAAACATGGGAATTCTAGGCTTCTTCTGGGGTATTCAAATGTAATTTTACAACATACTTTCATGAGAATCCTCTATCGCTATCACTTAATCCACTCAGTTTTCAATGCGCTGTCGGATTCAGAGAAGGGTAGGAAAAATACATAAATTCAACGTTATTTTTGCTGGAAAAGTATGAGATTTATTCTAATACTGTTGTGTTTTGGAATCTATTGATTTTTAGTTTGAAGTTCTTCTTTTTGCTCGAAGACGAACTGAAGATGGCCTTCAGCGATAATAATCTTAAATACTGCAATGCTGTCTGCTACAGTGAATGGGGAAACATCCTTGCCGCTTGTAACCATATTTTTAAAAACAAATTATATTTTGTCCTAACAATCATTTTAACCCTAGCTAACTTTAACTTAATCAACCTATACGACTCCAACACGTTCGAATGCAAAACTATTCTCAATGGACACTCTGGTTTAGTCAAGAAAATCAAATGGCTGCAGGATGACACAATGCTAGCTTCTAATTGCAGTCAAGGTGTTTTCAATTGCTGGAATATTTGGCAAGGTACTAGAGTTGTTGAACATGCTTACAAGCAACTGAAGTACAATGCGTGTGCTTATGACACAGAATTTGACTGGTGTGTGTGCTGCACAACCGATTCAAAAGTAATAAAATATTGAGATTATTAATTAAATGTAAACTGGTTAATTGTTTTTCTAGGTAAAACTGTTTGACGATAAAGGTTAGAATCCAATCTATGATTTAGATGTAAGTCCATTTGTGTTCACATGTGTGCTGTTAGTGAAAGAACTTGGAGTGATATTCTTTGGTACAAGTGCTGGAAGTGTGCGAAGTTATTAGTGGCCATTTGATATCAGTGTAAAAGTGCAGGAATTCTTTGAGTTGACTCTCCATTAGACACCTGTATCGTCAATGTAAATCACTAAGGATATGAATTATCTAATTACAGGAGCTGAGAATGGAAGTTTGTATTTTCTAAAGCTGAGATAGTTTTCGAATGGGAATGAAGTTGAAATCTAGTTTGGATCGGATGATGACAAGTTTGGAGTAAGATCATTGCTTTGTATTGGTATAAAATGATAATTGTTTTTATATTCTTAAAGGTTGGAAGCATCTATTGCTTGAATTTACTGTGTTCCAGCAGCATACAGAGTTAAGAAAACAAGAAGGACTTAATCAAAGAACTTGAATTCAGAATCTCCAATTTGAAAACTGATCAAGAGGATGAGAAAGAGAAACAAGTCAACTAGATAAACATGCTGCTCAAGACCTAAGAAGAAGAGAATAAAGATCAGATTTCGAAATAAAAGGAATAACTCTCCAAGATTATGGAGGACTGTGATTAGAAATACAAAGATCTGATTTCTTAGATTGAAACACTTCGCAACAAGTATCGAGAAGAAGTCTCTAGTTTAGAAGAGAAAAACATGGATTCTTTATTAACTGAATACCAAAAGAGTGATGTGCTCAAGTAGAACCTAGAAGGGGACAAGGAGTTCTCTTCAGCTGATTTTACTGACATTACATAGAAATACAAGCACATAATCAAAGAAACAGACTAAGATTTCAACAGAAAATTCTAAGAACTCTTTGACAGGTAGGATTATTTCAACCTTTTCATAGCAATCTACATATCAATTGTGTTATTTGTAGATACTCTCGTTAATAAGACAAGTGCGAAGAGGATCAAAAGAAGTTCAAGGAGGTCCACGATTAGACTAAAGATGTAATGGGGTTACTCTAATTTTGTATTACAACATTGAAATTAATGTTATGCTAATTATCCAGGAACACAACGAGAATCTAGAAAGAACAAAGAAACTGCTGATGGAAGAGAAAGAAGAAGAGATTCGTCGTTCTGAAGAGTTACGTACATCGAATTCCAAGAAACAAAAGGAGATTGAGAGATTTAATCAGAGGAAACTAGAATTAGATTCGATTCTCAAGGAGGCTAGTAATTAGATTGAGCATCTCGAAGAAGAGAGGGAACACTTCAACGATAAGAATTTACTCATGCAAGGATAGCTGCAGGGAAAGGAGGAAATCATCAACAGCAAAGAGCAAGAAATAAAAGAATTCAGGGTTAAAAATAATCATCTCCAAAATTTCAAGACTGTCTATGATTATCAAGTCACAAGCCTGCAAGATGAACGCTCTCCTCTCATTGATCACTTCAAATCGATGGAAGTAAGGCAGTTCTTTGAGAGCCTTAAATGAGCGGATATTTAATTTATGATCCTATTTTGATTAGAAAAATGTTAGAGTTATGTACAAAGAGTTGCTTGACGAATCAGAGGCAGCCAAAAAGATCAATTTAAAGCTAAATGAGAACAACGAAAGTATTGTTAGTCTTAAAGATTAAATGAAGAACAAGTAGGATATACTCGCAATCACCAAGCGCAAAATTGAAAGCTTCGAATATGTAAATTATTGATAAAAGTTACAATAGTATGTATCTCATCAAATATGTCTGATTTATTGTTAAGGAAATATTGAAAATGATCAGTCAAGAGCCATATGAGTAGTGGTTTATCTAGATGAAAGCAATTCACAAGGAATTCTTTGAAGGAGATGTGAGTGTAAGTAATCTAATGGAGAAGAATACATCCATTGGATCGTCTCTAAAAGATGCACCAGATGAAGAGCTTATGCGATCACTCAACATGCATAGCACTGATTAGATTCGGGAGGAATTGATAAAATAGAGGGATTTTATGAGTAAGAAGATTCAAACAATCAGCAGATTGAATAAGTAAACTGAGATCGATCGAGATGATGTTGTGATTAGAGTTTAAAATGAGAATACTCATCTGATTCGTGAATGTAACGTTCTTCGAGAAGAAAAACAGAATCTCAAGGAGCATTTGAAGTCACTTGAAAAAGCTCTTGATATTGTGACGAAGGAATTAATGAGATTATCATTAAACAGTGAAGTAGCAGAGGATTAGGAGTTCTTTGAAAAGGAATTGATGGAATTCGATCCTTCTAAGATAATCGATAAATTAGATGGAAATAAGTCTTCGTTGTTTGTTGAGCAGTCCATATTAGACTCTCCGAAACCAAAGTTAAAGAAGACAACTAATACGAAGACACCTTATCAAAAATACGACGAAGAAAGAACACAACGATTAGCGTAAATAAATCAATTGAAAACAATTATAATAATAATAATTCTATTTCTTTTTATTTATCTAATTCTGAAATTGATTTGGATGAACTAATTAGAAAGCAGCAGAGTGCTTTAAGTCTCAGTAGTATCACTCATGATGGATCAATTCTGTCTGGAAATGGTTAAAAGGACAACTAAAACTTGTTGACCAATTTACTTCGAGATGTTGAACGCTACAAAGATGATTAAGATGGCAATGTGTACGATCGTCTCAAGGTAAATTACAACCTTTTTGGAATTATTGTCATGGATTAGTTTTAACATTTTTCTACCCTAAATATTTTTAGGAACGAGTGCAGAATTATTTATATACTGAGGATCCTTCTCTTACTATTCCGCATATCTCTCGAATTGACAAGACAAGCTTGATAGGCCAATCACAAGAAAACACACAAATTGCATAAAATAGCATTATTAGTGAATGTAAAAGAATTGACTTTTTTTTAAAAATAATCTAATTTAAAAATTAATTTTTGGTTAATGCAAAAACAGCTTTAAACCTGACAAAATCGTAGCCAGATATTCTAGCGCAACTGAAAGCTAAAGGCAATGATTCGGTACTCTCCATTAAAAAAAATAGGTCGGTGTCGAAGAAAATAGAAAGCAAAAGCACCTTCACTTTACCTCAGATAAAAAAAAGCAAATTCTGAGTACTGTAATAATAAAATCTCCCTAAGCTTATTCCCTCTTCTTGTCTATCCGATCTATTCTTGTTTTATGCTCACTTTTTAAGTTATTTTACAGTTCTCTAAAAATGGATTGTTTTTGACTGAAAAGCTAGAATATTTTAAAGTATTTTGAATGAAATTTTAGATCAACTTTAGCGAATTGCATAAATGAAAACATGTGTTAAAGAAAAGCATATGCTTAGAGGACTACTGTTATTCAATCTTGATTTACTTTATTGTCGTTTTGGGTGATTATCTCATTGCTGTGATGAATTTAAATCTGATGTCATTTCAGGCTTGGATTCTTATGGAATAAGGAACTTGCCTATCAGTGTATTTAAATAGTTCGTGAGTTTCCTGACGATTTTGAAGATAGATCCTTGCTTGAGGCAAGACTTTTTATATTACTGATCGTCTCTAAGATTTCTGAGATGCTCATCATAAGATGTGTTGTCTCGTGTATAATTGACTCCATTCAGCATTTATCTTAATTATTGCAGCGATTCGATGGTGATTCCTTTGAGATTAGGAGGCTAAGTGCATGTGGAATTGAAGATGTAAATCGGAAACAGCAACCAGTACATGCCATCGTTGAGTGCGCCAGTGAATAGATTTGTGAACCAACTGTAGAGCAATCCAAACCCAAGAAAGTAAGAGAATTAATGCTCGAAATAAGCTAGGATGTAAGGGTTGTAGTTCCATTTGAGCATGAACAGAAAAACAGAGTAATAAAATGAGTAAAGACCCACGATTCCTAGTTTTCCGAAATAAGGAATCATTGAGAACAATGCACCACCTATCATGGACGCTAGCATGTACACGATCATGAAGACTATTTTCTTTAAAGCATTAGCACCGATGGTCTCGATGCTCTGCTTGGCTTGAACAATTTTGACTCTGTAGAAATCTCTCTCGATTTCAAAAGCCAAGTTCGCAATGTCACCAAACCAAAAGAACGTATACACAGTTGTAGCAAGGTAAAGAGGACCTAACCAGCAGAAATAGTAAAGGAATATAAACGAGATGTTTGTAAGGGCATTCAGCTACTTGAAAGACTAAAACCATTATGTTGAAGAGAGCAGATACACAGTTGAAGTAGAGAGAATGAAGTAGATGAAGAGATGCAAGAAACTTTCTCCAAGAATCTTACGTATTTGAGATGAGTTCTTGTGAGGAGTCAGAACGTATCGCTTGATAGGTGAAATCCGAAAGGAGTCACGGAATCCGCAAATAAATAAAAATATATTCTTGTAAAGGGATTGCAACATTTAGTGGTTTTAGAGAATGCAAGAGAGAGAGAGAGAACGGTGATTTCTTATGATTATTATTTTCTCTTTGTTTGTGAGTAGTTATTGATTTTTTGTAGTTTGATTTGTTGTGGGATTTGATTGATTTCTAATAACACCACAAACACGCACACCAATCTATTAAGAAACAAACAATACAACAGGTAAAAGCATAACCTATGAGAATATTCTAAAAATAAACTCTTGCTTTATCTTCTTTCATCATGAATTGAATATTTTTAATTTGTGAAAATTTATAGATGGCTTAGAGAAAATGCACTACAAACACACTGGAAGTAAGAATATTGTTTAAGTTTCAAAACAAATCATCAAAGGGCGTTTTATTTGATCCGACTTGCTAAACAGCTTATTGCTGGAATTATATTGGTGTTCCACTACCTCGAACGCCGATGTTATTGTTGTAGCCATAGTTGCTTTGAGGTGGTGTATAAGATCCCATTTATTAAGCCTACTGCGGTTGGAATTATTATTATTATTGTTATTGTTAATATGGTTATTGTTGTGGTATCTGGATTTGCTAGAAATTGGATCCTTGCTGAGGAGGAACTGGTTGGAATTGTGCGGCGAAAGGATTATATTGTTGTTGTTGTTGTTGTTGTTGCTGCTGCTATTATTGTTAGCCGTATCCTTATTATTGATATGCGATGTAATTTCCATAGGGCTACTGAGGTTGTGGTTGCTATTGATTTCCTCCAAATCTAAACAATTTTAAATAAAGGAAGATAAAAATTAAAATAAGATAATTAGAAAGAAATTGTGATATGTTTACGGATTAGAAGCTGCATAGAGAGCATCATAATTAGATCCTTGTGGTTTTTGTTGTTGTTGTTATTATTATTATATAGACTGATTTTATTGTGACTGCTCATACATATTGAGAAGGTTTGTAGTTTACGGTTATGCTGGTTGCGCTGCAAGATTTGGTTAGTTCTAAGGAGGATTGATACTCAGATTATTAACAAGATTAACTAAATTGTTATTCACTACTGCAATAGGTTATTATTATTATTAAACTGGCTAGGCTTAAAATGCAGGTTACTGAGCTACCAAAGGTTGGATTTATTGTTGCTAAACAGGTTGAGGAGGTACAGAAGGTTCATCATCCCCAAGAAGATCAAATACATTAACTGGCTGCTGCTGTTGCTACTTCACAGGTGGGGCTTATTGTTATACTGGAGGTTGTTGTTGTTGTTGAACGATCTGCTGTTATGAAGGAGTTTTTTATTGCTGCGGTAAGTTGTCTAGAGTTGGTTGTTATCCAAAGTTATTAAACGAACTGCTTGGATTACTTGCAGGTTTGTTATTTTATTAGCTACCTGAGTTAGCAAAGATATTCTCACCGCCTTATTTGAAAAAATCTTAAAATGGATCTGCACTTTTCTATCCTCCATTGGCTGCTTAGCTAGCATTTGGAGCTCCAAAGGCATCGAATGTACTTTTAGCTTAAGAAGAAGATGACTATGAAGGCTATTATGGCTATGGTTAAGATGGTTGCCTGTTGGGTTATCCTCCGAAAGTGAACTAAGAGAAATCAGTTGTTGGAGGAACTTTTTATTTAAGTTAAACGACAGGAGGAGGTGCTTATTGTTATAAATTTCTCTGAGGATTGGAGAATTGATTGTTAAAATTATCAAATGCCTATTCGTTTTGTTTTGGTTTCTGCACTTGCTACTTATTAGAGTTTGCTTTCCAATCATATTTATCAAAACCTGAATCGAACCCATATGCATCACTCTTTTTGGAATCGACCTTGTTTGAGCCATTTTTATTGATCCTCAAGCTAGTTTGTTTGAAAATTACAACAAATAATAAGACACCAAATAAGATAGATTATTATATTTTTTAATTTCGAGCAAATTCGTTTTTATTTTCCCCTCTAAAAAAAATATAAAGTCTTTACTTGTCAGATTTATGACCACCACTTGAAGGCTCATCATCGCTGTTACTCCCATCAGAAAGATTACCATTTTTATTGTTGAAATTACTGTTCTTGCCATTATTATTGTTGCTATTATTGAATCCTTTCAAATCTTAGCTATTTTTTGATGGAGGTTAATATGAACTTCCACTAAACCCTTGGTATTGACTTTGCGTGGGTTTTTCCTTTGAGAAATCATTGTCGTAGCTATCAAAATGTCCTTCTTCTTCTTAGAACTCAGACTTCGTTTTAGCTAATGAAAAAATAGGGCATTTTCACAAGAGTGTAAGCGAATAGTGATTTTCTACCTTATGTGTAAAGTTCAGAGAATGTTTAGGTTTTATTGAACACCATTTCGAAGCTGTCACCTTTAGTCTAAACATTGATAGCGTTTCCATCGATTTCAAACCTCTAGCAGAATGCAGCCATTATGCTAGTTTAGGGCAACAAATAATACAGCGTGAGATAATAGCTCAAAAAACAGGGAAGTTATTTCAATAAATATTGATTTTACTTTTTTTCTTCATGGATCGATCTTCCATCGAGAAGTAGTTTCTTCTTACCGGATAGCTTCGACACGAAGAGATCAACAGTGTGCTTCTTACCATTAATCGAGAAAGACCATATGAAGCGTTTCTTTGAACTTTTTAAATGATAATTAGAGTTATTACAAGCAATAAAATATTTTTTGGTTGTGTCTTACGATTTGATTTTCTTGCCCACCTCCTTGATATCTACACTGATTGCTTGGATGTTGCTCATGAGACTGCTGCAATAGTATTCTGTTGTGTTTTTTCCTTTAAGTTTAAGTGTTTTGTTTGTGATTCTGTTTAAGAAACAACCTACTTTGTTGCGCTAAAAAAAATTAATTAATTTATTATGTTTAATCGAATCACGAGTAAGAAATCGAGCAGTTCCTTTTGAAGAACTTGTCTAAGCCCACGCACTTTACTTTCTTTCTACTAAACTGACTCCTTTTTATTAGGAATCAACTCAAATTAATATATTTCTGTGCTTACATTTCATTTTTACACAATTTGATCCGTTTATCTGTGATTGCAATAACTAAACTGTAGTCTGTTTTTCAAAGAATAAAAAAATAAATAATAAAGGCTGATATTCTCAAGCATAATGGATTGATTCTAAATTATTCTAACTTTGAAATAGAAACAAGTCAACTAACGCTTGTTTTCATTTAAAGTTTACATCAGAAATAAAGGATCTTTTGAAGAAATTTGCGATTATTTGCATGAAAGTCAAATATCTATGTAGAGATTATGAAATGATTGAAAAACAAAGCTCAAATAGATTGAAATAGCAAACAATAATCAAAAAAGACAATTTTCTGTAAATCGATTGATTAATCTCTAGATTCTGATCATTATTTTCTCTCTCTCTCTCTCTCCCCTCTCGAATTGATTTGTATTTTTTTTAAATATTTTTTGATTCCTCTTTTCTTATCAATTTAATTCATATATGATTAACTCAGTTTTAGGAAATACAAAGGGGAAATATCAAAAGCTGATAAGAGCATCACTTTCAAAAAGTGAGAATAATAAATAATACACAAAAAAGAAATTAAAACTCTCTTACTCTCTCTCTCAATTTTTGAGTAACACATTGTTGGGGAATATTCTTCTACCTTAGTAAGGATGATATTCTTGCTAATTATTTTCACTTTCATTTGGTTATGGAGTTGACAGTCTAAGCTAATTATGACTCTTACTACTATTCTCATAAGGCTTTCCAACAGAATTTATTGTCTTTTATGTTGAAGACTAAATATTTTTATCATTCACTTGCAAATCTTTTTAAACGAATAATTTCCTAGCTGATCTTGAAGATTTCGATGAGATTGCTCGCATCAAACCTTATTAGGGTTGGAATAACCGAGACAATTAGATAAATGAATCTTTTGGCTTGCCTGTAGGTTATTATTATTTTACAACTTTGCTTTGTTTTTATGCAGCTGATACTTCAAATTCCGTTTATATTTAATCTATTTGTAATTTTGTTCTTGATCTAGGTTAGGGAGTTGTCCATCTGAATGATTTTAGGTGTACTGAGAGTGCTGAATTCTACAGAAAAGGCATAAATTATTACTATTAATATTAATTATCTAAATCAAAAAATGAAAGTGGTCTTTGTTGAATTGGTAAAACTGGTATTTAACCACTAGAAATAGGATTATGTTATGGATAACCTCCACCACCAAGCTGATGTTATGATATACTTGATGATAATTAGCATTATTATTCTTATTATTACTAGAGAGAATACGAAGGAGATTATCGTGTTGCTTACACACTCAAAGACCTCTTATTTCCTCCTTTTGTATACGATTACTAAATATAAACACAGGAATTCTCCGGTGTATCATTCCTTGAGGTTGGAATGTTATTACATTTTGAAATACAATCACTAAACTCCTATTTATCTTACAGACATTTCCAAGAGCCAATTCCATTTAGTATTTATTTTGTTATTGGACTAATATCTTTTCGATCTGAAGAATATTATTAGCCAAAATTATTGATTTTCGTATTCTTGCGAAAGCTAAAAGAATCTTATTAATTGCCAATATTGATGATCTTAATAGGGGAATTACTCCCAGATGATGACTACTAGATGAGACTTGGTTGTTCGGCAAAAAAAGATATTTAAGACATTGGTCTTTACTTTGTTTAGCGCTAGATTGGTTATTATTCATTGCAGTTTAATTTAGATGAAAGTAAATTAGTTATTCTTTCGTTATCTAAGATATTTTGAGCTTCTTTAGTAGATTTCTGTTGAGGAGGAGTATTAAAATCATTGATAGTTGATCTAGATATGATTTCATTTCTCTGGGTATTTTTAAAATGATCGAATTTCTTAATCAAAAGAATCATTTATTATTTTTATAGTTTTTAACTTGCCACAGGCATTATTTCTGCTTAATCTAAAGGAATATTTACTTATTATTAAGTCATTATCTTTTCTTTATCCTTAACATCCCCTTCAGCTTTTACAGGAACTAACTGCAATTCTATTTAATTTTAGTTAGTTGTTTAAAAAATTAACGTCTTTTCTCGTTTTTTAACTCCAAAACTGATGAATCTATTGCAGGAATCTTTCGATCTTGAATATGCCCTTTCAGCTTGGATTCCACACATAATCTTTCTCTTCTAATCAGGTAGAATATTCAATCCGTCGCTTTTCTGTATCTTCAACGCTTGTTGGTTTTCAGCTTAAACTTGAAACTAATGTTCCATAACAGCATCCTTTTCTTCAACATATCGTTATTCTTCTGCTGGATTGACCGTGAATATATTCTTCCCAGCAATATTTGTGACTTTATGCGATGTCAGCAGAATTTGATTACTCCTACGAAGATTAATCTTAGATAATACTTCTGCTGTAAGTGATTTCTACGTTAACTTTTCAATTTATGCTTCTAAAACTTTAGTTATTTAGTTATTCTTCACAGCAGATTTAGCTAAATATGTCTACTTTAGTTTATTTTAACCTAACAAATATTATTTCAAATCTTCACCAATGCTATTATCAGTGAGAACACTTGCAGGGATAGCATATACTAAGCAAGAAGAAACAGTCAATGCAGTGAATATCCTTTTTCCAGGTTATTTTCCTGAAACGATTTCTTCAAATCCAAAGAATTAACCTTCACTTACGACTTTAACCATCTAATGATTATTTTTCATGGTTTACTTGAGCATATTTATGTTATCCTCAGAATCGTTAGCTTATTTCTCATCTTTGACATCTTCATTAGCTAAATCTTATGAAAGTTAAACAGATCCTTTCTTCACAAGAAAAACATAATCAAGAATGTCTTTCCCTTTCGCATATATTGTTGTTCCAAAAGAGTACTCTCTGAGATTAAAGAATGATGCAATCTTTACTAAGTTTTCATATTTTGTGTCATTTAGCAATGCAAGCAATGTTGTTAGGGGATAATTTACGCGTGAAAGCGCAGAAGAAAAAATGTTTGTAAAAATAACGAGATCCATGTACATCAATTCTATAGTATCCTACCTACAATCACTGTCAATGCTATCCTCACTAGGAATCACTGCAATATTCAATACCTCGCGGGACACAATATTAGCATCTGTAATCTATTGAAAACGCGTGAGCGATTTGACTTTGGTAAAATT
>Ga0302285_10000805_pt1 | contig 17255 bp, 7 predicted proteins | sample III_Fen_E2_2_FD_200455 | JGI IMG/M metagenome (GOLD analysis project Ga0302285, IMG submission 200455) | Peat permafrost microbial communities from Stordalen Mire near Abisko, Sweden - III_Fen_E2_2 | ecosystem: Environmental > Terrestrial > Soil > Wetlands > Permafrost | place: Sweden: Abisko... | reverse complement strand
GAATGTAAGGCTCTCAAGCTGCATATTATGAGTATTTTCATAAAAAATTGAAAAGAATTTTGGAATTTCTTTATGGGCAATACTTCTTGGTTGGAACTTCTTAACTCAATTGAAAATGTTGAATGTTAAGAAGCTCTTTTCAGTTAACTTGTTGTTTTTTTATAATTTAGAAAGCAGGATAAAAATAAAATTTTATCAACACTCTTTTAGCTGCAGAATAGCTGAATAGTTAAGATTCCCAAATAGTTCTTAAAGTTTCTCTCTCTCTCTTTATTGTTAATTTTACTTTATAGATCAACAATTTTTTGAATTGAAGATACAACTGTAACAACATTTTGTCTTTTCCCTAGAAGAAATCCTAGTCCATTTTTTCAAAGAAAACAATTTAAACCAATAATTGAAGAGAGATAAACAAAAAACATCAATCTTAAACATATCTACACTACATAAAAGAAGAGGAATACTAGAGGATGTATTTGTGGGAGGAGAAACTAAAATAATTTGTTAAAATAAATGGATAATTAATTATTTGAACTTTTTAATTGTCATTTGACTTCTAAAATATTTTTGTCATTCAGGAATGTCTAGATTCTTGATGTTCTCGCAGGAAAATTCCAAGAAACCTTCAAAAAATGAAGATGGAAAGAAAGGAGAGAACAATCTTTCAACTTGAATGATAAAATCACGAAATGCTGCTAAATTACATCCAAACATCTTAAACTATGCTTGAATATCCGATGTGAAGATTCTACAGGGTTATGTGTCCGCAAATATATCAAAAAGATAGCATAGCAAATTCAACGAGAATATTTTCATATTAATCCTATCAGATAACTGATTGAATATCTTGAAAACTTGATTCTCCTCAAAAGAAGCTAGAAGAATCTACAAGAGAGTTTCAAGAGTTTACCCTCCTGGTGCTGCTGGGGATATGAGAAGTTAGTCATTGAACGATTATTTAAGCCCAACAGCTATTTTTATTGTAGAAAGGACTAGATTTGTATCTGAGATTACGTGCTTGTCGCATTTAGAATTCTGCAAAGTTGCCAAAAGTTTCTCACTGAATATTTTGAACAAATCCGGGCAACGTCTAAATATTTCACCTAATCCAAAGGGTAGTCTAGAGCTAGGATAAAATGTCATAGATCTATCAACTATCCCTCTTGCTAAGCTTTACAGAGCGAATTCCATTTTTCCTAGTGGTAAATTTTTCTCATTGAAAACATTCATAATTTTTGAATTCGATGAAATAGCTTTCCTAAAATAACTGGCTAGATCAGCTAAATCAATAAACTAAACCGCAGCCGCAGCTGATGTAGAATTCTGAAGTACGGCAGCTTAGATTTTATCCAGAACTTCAATTACAGCAAAGATAATTCTTCTTGAAATTTTTCTCTCCAAGCAAAAGTACATGATTCGATATTTTACATAAAAAAGATCGGCGTAGGTGACATCCATAGAGGCATTTGGATTAGAAGAAGAGATGTTCTTTTAGAGTTGAATTGCGATATTTTAAATATTACTTAACGCCACTTAATCGATGTTTTCTTTTTGAAAAACTGCATATGCCAATTCAAAAATATTATCCTGATTAATAGAGAAGTAACTCAGCAGCCTTGATGAGAGAATATCCGATTCAAGATCCCTCAGTAATTCCATGCTTAACTGTCTCAAGTCGGTTTCATTCCCCAAGTAATCTAATAATGTCCAGTGGAGGTTCTTATCAAGATAAATTTTAAGATTTTTCATAGTTTCCTCACAGAACCCTATTTCTTCGTTACTTTCACTCAAACAAAATTCAATTTCTTTGACAATACATTCCATTTTAAGTGGAGTTATCCCCAGGGTTTTTAGCTGTTCCTTCACGAAGCTAAATCTCACAAAAGAGTGCTTCGAAAGATGATTCTTTTTTAAACTAATTTGTTAATCTTCTGGGACAAGCATCTTTGTGATAAGATCTTCAAAGAATGTAGACCGAAAAACAACATCTTTCAATTCTGAAGCGTATTACTTGAAATTCCCTGATTAGAAACACTTCAAGATCATTTCTTTAACTTTTATATGCATCAATTAATCAGCTTAGTATTATTATTACTCCAACTGTAGTTGCTATTCTTCATTCATGTTCTAAGATATTTCCTCAGGATGACGCACAAATGATGCCTTCATCTAATATGAGTTCTGATTCCCCGACTATGGAGAATATACCAATTACAAAGTGTCATTCGACGAGCTTTAACTCAGTTTATTCGTTAATTTTTAGCTCAACCGAAGGAATGTAGAATTGTAAAGCTACTTGCTATTACTAATTTGCTTCTCTCCTGGACTTGCACAGCTTCCAGCAAATAACTTCTTATTTTTCTTGCAATCTAGTGGTGAATCATCATCATTTGAGCTGCTTGCTCCATCAAAGAATTTATTATTTTCGAAGGTTTGCTTTATGATATTCTTTTAAGTTAAAAGTTCAGAAGTTCTCTGAAACAAACTCTACGAAATATCTTCTTCCTCGAAATTTATCTTCATCATCGCACCTGGATAATTATTCACTGCACTGTTTCGACTCTTTTTTAGAGATTTCGATTCGCTAGGGATGTTCAAGCTTTATCTGATAATTTTCTTTGGGCTGCTATTGTTGTTGTGGATGTGTTTATTAGCATTGCTGTACATTCTTTGATTTCCATGTAGATGATCGTGTTCAAGCATGGTTAACTTGGGCTCGAAACTTGTTTTCTCAGATATTTTTGCATTGCTATTATTCTAAATATTAGTACTACTGTGCGTGGTGCTTAATGTATTTCCTTGTAGAAAACTTTTCCCGTTACTGAGAGAACTTGGAGTATCGTCTTGTTGTGAATTATCTATTGTTCTGAGATTCAAAGTTGAAGCGATGTGAGGAAGTTATACTTGCAATTTGTGTTTTTGTGAAAGTTGTAATTGTACAGATTAAAGGTGACTCAATGAAGGGGAATGTTCCCCTGAAGAGGTTTATTAGAAAATTGAAGATCTAGAGAGAATTTAAGAAACTGGGAGATTTGTTGCAGTTTATTAGTATGATTTCCTTGTTGCATTTTAATTAGGAAAAAATTAAACCCACTGCTGCTTTGATCCATCATAAGATTTTCTGTTAAATCCAGTTTTTAAGGAAATCGCTTGTCTTTCGAATCTACCATGTATCCCAGTAGAATTCACTCTTTCTCTGCCGTTTTGACCTGCGGCGAGAACATATCCTTAAGTCAAATTTTAATTCTAAAAACTCAATCCATTTTCTTCATTTTCTAAATTGACATATTTGCTCTTTCTGCATTTTTGTTAAGGCAACGTCACTTCAATATTTGTTTAATCTGCACTAGGAATCAAGAACGAAGAATGAGATCCAATATTGATTTGTTTTCTTTATCCAACTTGCGGAGAATAGTATTGCTAACAGGTATTATTATTTTTATTATTAGTAAGTTCTTTTGAGCTATTAGCTTTCATCAGAATCGGATCTTAAATGGATTTCGAAGTCCTGTGATTCATGGGGAAGTGATTGATCTACGGTGAAGAGCTGTCAGCACCAGGCGATAGTGCATCTAGATGATGAGCACTAGCAAATGTTAAATTTGCTTTTTCGTTATTTGTAGGAAAGAAAAAATTCTAAGAACCAAAAGAGTTGGTATTTTGGAATACTGAATGACCATTCGTTGTAGATAAAGGCTAAGAGATAGTTTTAGGATCAGAAGTATGGTTTGCAGTAGCTTTCTTTCTGAGCTAATCGAAGAGGAGCTATGATTAAGAAGGCATCTTCCTTCCTCCTTCTTTGAGAACAAATCGAGAGTAATCAATGCTATTCGAAGCAGCAACTCCTTAATCAGCTGTTTCTTCATAAAGATTATTGGGTTTAACATCAACTAAAGATAATCCTTAAGCTAAAATAGGGCTAGTTTGATTATTATTGTTGTTGGGGTGAATGCCAGCTTCTTGTCTTTCTCTCTTTGCAACGTTAAATCTTTGTGAGATCATTTTCTCACATGTTTCAATGGAACATCTATTCCTACGATCTTTTTTGCTTTAGAATTGATCATTTTCTTTTAGTTAATTGGTGTCAGTTTACTCATTTTCAAGTTAAGGCACGAGTTTACTGTCTTTTCTGTCCCCTGCGATGATCATATTTAGTGGTAGACAAGTATTCGAGCTCCATAATTTTTTATTCCTAAACGCCATGGATGCCGTCCATGAAGATTGGAATTGTTTTTCTGGAGAACTCGCTGCAATATCGCCAGACGAAGCTACTGTTGATGCTCCTGTTGTTGATACTTCCTTTCGTAGAACGCTTGGTCTACCAAGAAAATTCATGAATTTAGCTGACTAGTAAGTTGAACAGTCTTTCCTTTGATTTTTTCTGTTTTTGAACACTCTCTCTCGCTTGTTTGTTGGACTATTTATAAGTTTATTTACTTCTTCGTAAAGATCGATGTGATGCAAGCTTACTATATTTATATCAGATTATTGCAATTTCTCCTGCTTTCCCATCTGCCTTTTTCTAATTTTGAATCAGTAAAAGCGATCGCATTTCTAGTGGCTATTTAAAACCTCGAAGCTTTGTTATTTTTTTGTGCTCACAGCTATTTAAAGAAGCAAACTAAACTTTGTATTTGATTATGAGAACTAATCAATAAATCACAATGATAATTAATTATTAAAGAAAATCAAGAAACTAAAGTAATTTTCTAAAAATTTGTATAATTAATAACTCAGCTGATAAATGAAAAAGAAACTACACACATATGAAGGTATATTCACCAGATTTTTAAACATATAAATTACAATTTAAAGTGGACACAATATTTTTGTTTTTGCCCTGAGAGACTTAATCTACCTATTTCTCAAGATCCCTCTGAGTTATTCTGAGTCCCATAGCTAATACTTCTGAATTGAGGAGAGGAGAGAGGTGGTTAAAGATTCTAGTTATCGGAAAAGAGATTGTTGAGATCCATATCAGTTTGAATTGCTCTGAAAATATCCTGTAAATGTTTCTTAATTTCTGTGTTTCTTGTGACAATCAATCCTGTGAACAGTGAAAACATATAAACCAAGTGGCCCCTCTTTCCCTTTATGAATGGATTGTCACTGTCGACAATTATGTATTTTCTTTGGGATGCAGCTTTTTTATCGGGAGATACGATCTGTTTTAGTTTTTTGGAGGATTACTGATTTGCTGCTGTTTCGGGTTAATTTTCATCTGGATGAGAATTATTCTTAGGGCTTCCGTCAGTGTTTGCAAGGGAGCTTTGGAGGATTTCACCGTTCTATAAAAAATATGTTAGAAATCACAAGAATCTGAAAAATCATATGGCAACAATAGAAATAATACTCATATTTTCAGAATAATGCTCTAACAATTTGCAAAATTTATTAAATTATCTTACTTCTGGATGGGGTTGTTTAGTCTGCTGCTGTTGAAGATCGCTGGCACTACTAGTGTTAGAGTTGTTAAGTTACATGGATCTTTGATTTATTTACTCTGAACTTTGCTTGAAGCAATCAAAGGGTAATTCCAATTCTTTTAATTATTGCAATACAAAGATTAACTCGCTCACTCTTGCTCTAGATAAACACAAACAAAAATACATCAAAATAGGTTAGATTTTGAGAAAATTTTCGTTCTGTTAAAATGAGATTTAAACGATTCTTTGTTACGAAATAAATTCTTACTTTGAGAGTGAAGTTGCTGTTGGAGGTAGCTACTCTTCATCTATTATAAACTCTTCGATGATTTGCTTACAGCGAAGAATCAGAATCGGCATTACGACTCTCGATACCTCATCGAATTTTGGATTCTTTGACTTTTTATTCTTGCCTAACAGGAACAGATTTTAAATATACTTCTTGCGAAATTCATACTCATTTTCTTCCAACAGAACCTAATTGCTAGGAGCTTAAGCTTATGAAGAAGTTAAAGCAAGGAAGTTGAGGTTGTTGTCATGCTTTTTGGAGTCAGTGTAATTTTCAAGAACCTCTATCATTCTAGAGATAACATACTATTCAAGATCCTGCTCTTCACTCAACATAGCACTGATAATGAACTCAATGCAAACAGATTCCACTTTTGCAATGTCATTCATCAGTAAAATCTATGTGTCCCCGTTCAATTTACCTTGAAAAAAGCTGTGAAAAAAAGGCTTGAAGATTAATTTGTTTTTTTTACTGATTTTATCTTTTGGTCTGGAGAGGAGATTCTCCATGATGAAGAAGAAATCAGCATCGAAATTGTTCTTGACAATGAGTGCTTTTGCGAGTTAGAGAAAGTACTCAAAGATTGATATCCAGAGTGGTTCGAAGGTTTTAGGAAATTTAGCATGCAAAGCATAATATTCTCGATCGAATCGAAGTTCAAGAAGATTCTCGATTCTTGCAAGAAGATACTTCACAAAAACTGGGTGAAGATCCTCAGAGAGTCGCTAGTCGAGTAAAACTGCTGTGAACAATCCTATGAATTTCTTTATCATGAGATAGTCAAAGCGGCATTCGACAGGAAGATTGATCACTTCGTTGAGGAAAAGTAGAAATTGATTCTAAAATGAGAAACTCTTAGAGAAATTGAATTCTGTGAATTAATCAAGAAGATTGAAGATCGGTTTGTCATCTACAAATTTGATGTATCCTTAAGGAAGTTAGTCGATCCGCTTACAAAACCCCAATCCCTAAAAAGAAAAATTAAGAAATAATCACAAAACTCTTTCCTTTTTGGACAATTAATGATAATTGTATTTTGTTAATTCTTTTTTGCTGACTTGCTTGAAGAACTCTGTGAAGCTTTGAAATAACGCGAGTGTGAGATTATCTGAGGAATCCATCTTGAGAAGGGATATGTAAATCTCGCTGATAAGTGGAATAACTTATGTAGTCGCAACTTTATTCTCTTCTTTGCAATCTCCCAGGAAATCCATGAGAGCTAAATAATCCAAGAAAACAAGTTTGATTTCTTCAAATATTTTCAACGCAAGAACAGGCCGATATGTTGCGAAATCTTTAAGGATTTTAAAGAATTCTAAAATTAACTCTTAGCTGTTTAGAATTATTACAAGTTTGAGCTTCGAGATGATTGTAATGTATAAGTCAATAAGATTCTCATCGATAGTCGGGATTGTGAGTCCTTTTTTAATAATTTTCTGTAGTGATTAGACCAGCTGCATGATGGATGCTTCGATCTATTTCGCATCGAATCTTTCAGTGTAATGCACAGGCAATCCTTAAAGTAAATTTCTATCAGATAGCGAAGGAAGCAGAAACTTGGGAGTTTCAGGGATACCGAAGAACTTAGGTGTCTATAAATGAGCTGACTAAGCCTCAGGGAAGAATGCCATTTATTCTTCATTCTGCTTAATGATCTTCTAAATCAACTTATCGATCTGGGAAACGATAACCTCCTTGACAATTTTGATCCAGAATTTTTTCTTAAAGAATCTTGTATTCACTGTGAAGAGCTGGCTGAGCGTTTGAATCGCAGATTATCGAAGCTCATTGTGACCTTCATTGGTTAAAACAATCAATTTACTGAAGATACTCTCCCATAGTTCCTCAAATTAAGAAATGTTTCCACTGAGATTGTAATTATTTTTGGGATCTTCAATTTATGAAACAGTTCCATCTGTTTAAGGAGTCTCACTGATAAGAGGTATTGAGCTAACAGACTAACCAGACTAAGAACTCAATGGCTCACTTGATTTAAGCAGCGCTTCATTAAGCTTAGCTAGATGATCACCGATATTCCAAATCAATGTCACCGATTGATAAATTGAATTACTGTCCACTTTTGAGCAAAAAAAATAAAAAATAAGCCCAAAAGTCAAGATTTTAACCTTCTTTTTACCTGAATTTTTGCGGAAGTTTTCAATGAGATCTAAAATAACCTTGAGTTAATCTCTACTGATGATGGAAATATACTAACTGATGATCAGCTCCAGTATCTTCTACCCTTATATCACAACATTCGGAAACTCCACACATCCTGAGACTTATCTCAACACATCCAATATAACTTTCAATCCATTTGCTTTTATAGCATGCCCATTGTTCTACAATAATCTCAAGCAGTTCTCGAGCAAAGTCAATTTGGTATCCGGAAATTAACTAGCTATTATCTCCCGATAAGGATTCAGCAAGGTTTCTTACCAATTCTCTTCATTCCATTGAGGTAGATTTGAGAATTTATGGTTTAATTCTTGCAGTTCTTCTTATGCTTCGTGTTGTTATTAGCTGGGTTGTTCGTGAAGTGTGTAGATTGTCAAGAAGAAATTAAATGCGCTGTTGATGATGTTGTTCAAAATATCAATGGAGAACAGGCGTAAATCATTGTATTTCTTGTTGGCAAGCATTAAAAAATGGGTAGCAACAAGATCCCAGAAGAGTTCAACTCGGAAGATATTCACGACTACTGTTTCTTGCATTTTTATGAGTCCAAATTTTTAATTCGGGAAATCGCCAGAACGTTTTTAGGTTTATTCAATTGCAGCAACTTCAAGAACAGACAGATTGACTTGATTCAATGCATCTATGATCGTCACAATCAAGCTATCCTAATGTTAGAGAGATTAATTGTCATCCAAAAGGAGATGGATATTGTGTGTTTGGTTTACATCTGCTTGATGGCTTGTTGAAAAGAGATTATTAAGAATATTCTATTGAATTTGTATCTCCGAATTGATCAGCTAATCCTCTTTTCTCACTGCTTCTTCGGGAAATAACTTCCTTTAGAATACGCTGTCTAGCTTCTACATTGTCTAGAGAATTATGTGCCATGAACTTGTGCCTAGGATATCTAGTTTTTTCAGAGAAATTATTTTTTAAAAAATGAAAAATTTATGATAAATATTTTCAGATTACTTCCTAGACATAAGGCGATATTGAACATGACCTTTGTGCATAGAAGATTAAAGGATGTGTACTCTTCGCCTACACAGTTCAGTGACAGAATTCTGAGATATTCATCTGAGATTTTATGTAATTCGAGTGTGCCAGCTAGGTTAATCCAACTCTAGATTTATTTCAGAATATTCTAAGTATGCTGCTCGTTCACATGTTTCATGAGTAGCTTCTTGATAATTCGAAGATTCTCCTTCCAGCATCCTTCAATGATGCTCATTAACTCCTCGAATCCTTCACTTTGTTTGTTACTATTTGTGTGAATTAATTCAGCGATTCCTTCCTAAGGTGCAGCTTATTATTTTTATCTCTAGTGGATCAACGCAAGTTCTTATTCTCTGTCTTAGAAAATCCTAACAAGAGACTATGTGAAGTTCGTTGTGTTGTCCACTGTATTGCAATTATGGAGGAAAAAGGCATATTATTTGAGAAATCCAAAAAAGAAATGTGATTTGGCGCATAAAAACACAAATGAATTTCTAACCTAGCAACTTATACAGCATATTGAGACTGATTTAAGGTGGTTCATGGAAGTCAATTTCATTGCGATCGACTATCTTTTGTTTCACATTGGAATTCACAACCTTACGGATTTCTGCATTTGGGAGCTTCGACAAAATAGTAGCAATTGCAGCTACACCTTCGAGAAGATAAAGTATCCCATTTTTTTGCCTATCAGCTTCTTCTAAGGATTCTTCGCTTGCTTTGGAATTGAGATACTTCAGGAATCGAGAGTCGTTCAGACAAATATAGGAATGCTCAGCAAAGACATAAGAGAAAACGTATATTTTTTGGCATTGTTTTTATGCATTCATCATTTTGACAAGGATTGCTTTATTTCCTCGGATGTTGTAGGCTAATCTACTGCAGAGTTTCAACACTCTAATACCGAATTTGTAGTCTGGATAATCTGGCTTTATATTCTCCATGGCGAAGGTTACCAGCCGAGCATGAACTGCTGCAGACATTTCTTTATGGGCGCTGATCTATCTCCCAGCCTGCTTGAAGATGGCTAATATTAGGTCGAATCCTGATGAAATTAAGAGGACAAAGTAAGTTAAGTTTATCCATATGCAAAACTGCAATTTTTCTGAGCTTACCTATTTCTTGATAAGTTGGAGATAACCCATTGAGATTTGGTACCCATCCTGGTAGATTCTTTCCTTCCATAACAGAAAGGATGTCTCCCAATAATCGATTGCAGGCCCTAGCAGAGTTATGAATTTTTTTAGTAAATTTCTTCTCTTGTTTTTCAATAAAAATAATTTGTAACTACAGAGCAATATCTTGGCAGGATTTCGGTGAGTAGACCATTCCTAGAAAGTCTTCTTCAGTGCTGCGTTTATTCTCTTACGATTAATGAATCGATGATTGCTCCTTTGTTTCTTCCTCGACAGATTGAATTGACTGAGTTTATGAATTCTCTGAATAGTTGACTTCTGTTGACTTTCGTGACTTAACGAAATGGTCAAACGCAATGCTCACAAGCTAAAATATTCCAGAAAGGGATGTATTGTGTACAATTATGTCCTTCTAGCCTTAAAGAGTCAGGCAGATATTTAAAATCTAACAAATACACAAAACACAAGAACAATGTAAATATGGATTCAGCATCTCCAAACATCCAAACATCTCTCCTTCTGCGCTTTCTCTTTGAATTTTTCTTTTTTACCTTTTCTATTTGAGAGTAATTTTTGCAGATGATAACTTTTGGATTAAGCATCACAAGTAAAGACTAAATGAGTTTGATCTGCACCTTCTCATCCTTGATATCCTTCATAGAATGGAGAAAGTTCAAAGCGATTTCTTAATCTGTCTAAATTAACAAACAAAATAGCTCATTTAGTTCATTATCCTGCCTTAAAACGATCTCTCTTAGTTTGAAAAACAAATCTCATTTTTTCAAAAAAGCATCCAATGTCTACCTCGCTTCCTACAGTTTGATTAAGTAATTTCTGCAGCACAGCTAATCCTGATTCTTAAATTTTCAGCTGCTTTATTTCCTTCAGTGCATCGAGCATCTTAAAGAAAGGCTACACAGCTAACTCTGATAATCCACGATGCGTTGCTTGATTAGGAGATAGTTTTTTCTTGAAATTTTGTAATTCGACTATGCATTCTCCAACCATCTTAAAAACAAAGAGATTTCATGAGCCCGTTTTCAATTATGACATTAATTCATTTGAATTGTAAAGATTACATCTTTTATTGCAGGATATTTTTTCTTTGTCTCGTTGAGAATGCTCTAGAGCTCCTTATCTATCATTTCTACCGCACTCATGACTTCACTTAAATGAACTATAGACGTATTCTTTTATTTGTAATCCCCTAAAACAGCTAAACTGATAGATAGATTGGTTTTAATTAATTGAAAATCCTTAAATTTCTTTAAATAGGTATTTTTGCTTTGAATTGCACCTTTTTTTCTTCTTTTTTTTTGAAAGAGCTAGCCCCCAGTTTTTGATAATATGTCAGCAGATTTGTAGTACATGCAAACTGCGTGAATGTTAAAGGATATTGAGAGAAATATCAAATAATATTGGTATTTTCATTAGTTTCAGTTTTATTGAATATTATTTTAAGAAATGAACTCAATATTTTCATTTTTTTGTGTGATAATTAATTCCTTTTACCAAAATCAATTTAAAATTCAAGATTTCAAACGAATTCATAAACAGGTATACTAATCTAAGTTTTTAGAAAGATTCTTCCTCAAAGCTTAGGATTAGGGAAAATAACAGTTGTTTCTCCTTTCACACCAACTGCATGTCCAGCGTTGAAGCACATGTTAATTGAGTTCTTGTTCATTTCTTCTTTGAGCTTTTTATAAATAGGCTTGTTAACTCCAAATTTAGCTTGGGATTCAGCAAACTTAAGTGTTTCTTCAAGGAGAGTTTCAGGTGAGCAGATTCTATTGACTAGACCTTTCTCATAACTTTCTTTGGCTTCGAATCTTTTAGCTTAGAGAATCAACTCTCTGAACGCATTTTTATCAGCTATTTTATCTTAGACAACAGCGTTCATGCCTGGAGGAAGTGGCATACCCAGCTCTACTTCATTCATGCAAATTTATCCGAAATCGTTTCTCATGAATCTAATACACAAAATCCAAAAATAATTAGAGAGTTCGGAAAAGGAAATTACAAATTTTGGCATTATTTGTCTAAAAAATTCTAAAAATACTAACAAAATCACTCATAAATATCTAACCTGTAGTCATGTGAGAAGGATAGCATACATCCACCAGCATAGGCATGGCCGTTTATCATTGCAATACAAGGAACAGGGAAAGCTAACATTCTTCCATAGAGACGGATGAGTTCTAAAATGAAGTTGTAGATATCAGCTGGGTGAAGAGTCTTCATGAAATTAAGATCTATTCCTGTAGAGAAGAACCTGTCGCTGAGACCAAAGGTAACTAGCGCAGTAGGCCCTTCATTCTACTCAACTTCATCAAGGAGTTCATGAATTGCTCTGACGAATTTAGCATTGAAAGTATTTATCTTCCTATTCATCACCAAGAAAAATACTCCTGTTTCTGTTTTCTTCAAGAACACATCTTTCTTGCGATCTTCATCTGTGATGTTCAATCTCTTGCACACTTCTGTTAAGGAGAATCTAGCGAGATTTGGTTAGGACATTAGTTTATTTTGGAAGTTATTTCTGATTTATTTTTGGATTTTTAGTTCAAATAATGATCTAAATGTTATTTTAATAATTATTACCTAAATATACAAATGTGTGTATCTCCCTCAATATTATTTCAGATTAATCTTAAGAAATTTCTGGAGGTTGACGCACTCGACCTAGCTATTACGTAAAAGAGTAGTTTTGCTTGCAATACTAAAGCATAAATACATGTTAAAAATTAAAAAATGAATACAAAAAATATGTGAATTAATCTCAAATCTACTGATGCGTTTAATTATGAAAAACGTGACTTCTAAGACATCGTTTAATCCTGGTATTAATATGAATGAAACTACTATATAAAAGTATAAGATGTGATTACAGTGATATTCTTGTGTGTTTTATTGCTTTTCTGAGGTGCTTGTAAGAACATCATATGATTTTTATTTTTCTATTTCTGAAAATCATTGTTGTACCTTAATTTTCTTGAAATCTTGATATATGGTGACTTTGTGAGTAGATTTAGGAAAGCTCAAAGCAGACAAAGATATCCAAAATATCTTTTTATTATATTGTTTGTTTTTTTCATTCTTTAATCTCAACTTCTCCTTTACAAACTGGGCACTTTTTCTCTTATTTCAACCACATATCGACGCATTCAAGATGATAAATATGCCGACAAGGTAGTTACTTTAATTCTTCTCCAATTTCAAACTCACTCATACAAATGGTACATTTCTCTTGCTGTTATTTTAGCCGATTAGTGAATTTTACAATTGGTATATTATCGATGATTTCCTGATTCAATCCACGAGATACTTTCCCATTCTACTCCTCAAGCTCAAGCAATTACTGTTTATCGATAAACCAATATAAACGTCATCAACATAAGAGATTTAAAAGCAAATCCAAATCAAGGATAACTTTCTCTCTCAAGTATTCTTTGTTTACCTCATATGTCATGTTATCAACGTTGATAAAATTAGGATCATCCTAAGCATCTTCAGCCGATTATTGAATAGCCATTTGAAGCTACTATTCTTCTTGCTGATGCATTCTGAGAGCATACATCATTTCCATAAACTGCTCTTGATTATCTGTAGAATATATTCAAAGCAATTTTGACAAAATCTTCGTAATAAAAAGAAACAGAAAGAAATTTTCTTTTTTTTATTTATAATCTTTACCTTTACGTTCTTCATTCTACATAGCTGTCATTTATTCCTTTAAGACTTTACCTTATCGAATTAGCTCTTGATTGCGTCTCTTACTTAGACTGATTTCGATTTTTAAAGTCTTTATGGTGTCATCTTTGTTTTTCAACTCATCTTCATATTATTTCAGCTATTCATCTTTTGTCTTAATTGTTTCCATCATTTTTTATCTGCTCTATGAATGAAATAAACAGACTAATTAGCTTCTGGATTAAATGGATTAAGAATATCAACTTTTGAGATTTTAAAAACACATCTAAAAAACCCCCCCTCATTCTGTAAATATCTCCTTAGGATTATTTGATATTTCATTTAAGATCCTAGCCTAGATTCTCTTCTTCCCAGCCCTTCAGATATACAGCTGATTGATTTTCTGCCCTCAAAGTGAAATGTTGAGATCAATAATAAATTTAGCTGTTACTCCTTTCATTTCTTCACAGCGAGCGGACATGTTTTCGAATTTTTATTACAGCTCTTTGAACGCTTCCAAAGTCACCGTTTCTTCCCTCCGAAAATCACCTTTTTTAGGATAAAGAGGTGATGGATGTTGTTGTCCTGCTAAATTCACTTTTTCTTAGTCTTGCACTCCAAATGCCTAATAAGCCATTTAATTCTAGTAAATACAAAAAAACAAACATAGGAGTTAATACAATCACCTTAGAGAATCCAAATACTTCTCTTTGCAGCTTATAAAATAAAAAAATCAATAAGGACATACTTGCTGTTGCTGTTATTGCACTGATTCTCTCTATCTTTATTGCTGAAACAGAGCATTATTTGATATTAATTGATTAGTTTAGCTAGACTTGAAAGGATCTATCATATTCATGTTGTATCCCTATTAACCCTGCTTTTCCCCAACGAATGGCAACTATTGTTTCGTAGGATGTATGAAAGGCTCTTCTCTTTAGTAGATTCTATTTTCTGTTTCCAAAAAGGGTTAAAACATCCCAAAAAAGATTAAAACAAAGCAAAAAAGGAATGTTGATTTATTAATTCTTACAAGTAGGAACAACGATCTGTTTCTTGGGTTGGTTGTTGACATTCGCATCAACAATCTTGCGGGTGACATTGATGATAGTGCCTTGGTTATTCTTTGGAGCTGAAGGAGTGGTGCCTCTCTTTTGCACATTAGTAACTGTTCCTTTCATGGATAAGTAAGAGTTTTTTTTGCACAAAAACGCGCCTTCTTTTTCCTGAATTTTATCTCTCTTTCTCTTTCTCTGTTCGATTTCTGGCAGCGACTACAAAACAGTACTTCCTTTCCAGATGATTGGTCCTCCCTCTTTTATTTTCTTTTTTCTCCCAAGTTTTTTCACTTTCTTAATTGATTCCTTTTGTTCTATTTTTGTTAAGGGGTTTTCACATTATTTTTTTCTTTCTTTAGAGTTCTTCTTTGTCAAGGGGAGGACTACTATTAGTTCCTTTATGCCATAGAATATTTAAATATATCTGTTGCTTGATAAACTCAATAATAAGAAATAACTACGATTAAGATAATCCCAGTTTGTTTATTTATGAAAAAAAAACAACAAAAAAACAAACATTTTTGTGCCGATGTTATGGAATCATTTTAAAAATCTTTTCAAAGGAATATTTTATCAAATATTCCTTTATTTTTCTTGTTATTCTCAAGATAGACTACTCCAGAAACAAATAAAGGTTAAAAAAGAGTCATTCTCTATGTTTGAGTTTGGTTAGGCTGTTTTAAAGTTGAAGCAGACTACGAGGCGTTCACTTTAAGTGTTTAATAGATTAAAATGCAGTGATGCTTTATTGTCCTTGATAGTGTCCTTAAAACAGGTCTTAAAAGTTTAGTATTTTAAGAAAACCATAATTTCTCCAATCAGAAAAACAAGAAACATAAACATTTAAACTTTTCAACTAATATGTCTTCTTAGTGCTCTTTTCATTTTTCGGAAATCACCAAATTCCATTCACACATCACACAAAGGTTATTACATTTGTATAATAGAAAATTAATCCTTAAATTAAAAGGGAATCATTTTTGTGTTGATACAAAGTGGATTTTCTTTATGGAGATTTATTAACAAAAAAGACAATAATCTTCTCTCAAAATGTCCTGGGGTAAAAGGCTTCCTTTATTAATTGAAATTTTTGTCTTTTTGTGTTACAATATTTAGTTTGTCACAAGATTAGAATTTAAGTAAAAAAAAAACAATTTCTAAATTAGATTCTCTTGCATTTCGTTCAACAAAAATATCCATAAATTATTACTTTAAATCTTCACATACATATCAAATAAATGAGTAAAACCATACTCACAGCAAATGGAACAACTTTATTCTATCCATGCAGATTATATGTCGAAAGGTAAGTGACTTGCACTTCAGAGGATTCAGTTGTAATCGGATGCAGAGGGTACTCACTTGAAACTAAATAGTAAATCCTGTAGTCAGAATCAGCAACGGCGTTTGTAAACGATAAACTTCCTGAAGAACTCACTGAAGAAGAATAGAATATTCTACCACAAAAAGACACAGTCTCATCGTAGTAATTCAAGCAGTTTACTACCTGTGATGCTGAAGGAACGAGTGATTCTCTGATACGAATCGAAACCTCTTTGTCTGTTGAAGATACCACAACAAGTTCAGTTTCGAGAATAAAGTACACAACTCCATCACTAGAAAGCTACACATTTGATATCGCTAGGGTCACAATAGATCCAGTTTTGGAAGCTGCACTAGTTATAGATGTTATTGTAGGAATCGGCAGCACAGAAGTTGCTTGGAGAACAGACGAATAACTAAATGAAGTGCTAGCTGAGATCGATTGGACAAATGAAATACCATAAGTACCCGTTAGTTATGTAGTTACGCTCGCTAATAAAGAAGATTTATCAGTGACAAACAGAGATAATAGCCCTGATGTGCCAGGAGATGACTCGTTTAAAGGGAATAAGTAGAGATTATTAGCTAGCTCAGGATGTGAAGAAGTACCTCCATAAGATGTGAGCAGATTATCTGGCACTGAATTAAATGAGCATGTCCTTCCAGCTGATTCCACTAAGCTAAGAAGAGAAAGAAATGACGCTCAATTAATCAATAGAAGTTAAAAAAATGGAATCGATTTCAAATTAAAATTATTGTAATTTCATGAAGAATTTTTTATTTTAAGTAATTGATTTGGTATTGTAATGAATATTAATGTGCTTACTTGTAGACTTTAACTTTGCCTTTCTCTACTAAGAAGCTCATTAAGCTGTTCAGTTGTGCATCGGTGATAACAGATGTGTATTTCATCGATAATTTGATAATATTTCCACTTGCTAATTTGATTTTTTCAAAAAAGATATTTACATCAACAACAAAAAAACGATGAAGAAACAAACCATAACTCTTTGTCTTTGTATTATTTTCCCCTTTTTAGAAGCAGTAAAACTGAGAATTGCTTATTGAATTACCTATGGTGGTGAATGAGAAGCAATTTGGTGTGCTTGTAGATAGAAGAAATTATGTTTCTAAATATGCGCATATTGTGTATGTG
>Ga0302285_10000804_pt1 | contig 17262 bp, 7 predicted proteins | sample III_Fen_E2_2_FD_200455 | JGI IMG/M metagenome (GOLD analysis project Ga0302285, IMG submission 200455) | Peat permafrost microbial communities from Stordalen Mire near Abisko, Sweden - III_Fen_E2_2 | ecosystem: Environmental > Terrestrial > Soil > Wetlands > Permafrost | place: Sweden: Abisko... | reverse complement strand
CTGGTTTGTCGCTGCATCTTTCATCACCGATTGAGCTTGAATATTTCCACCACAAAAACTGACAAGAAAGAAAATGATAAAAAAGAATTGTTTCATATTATTGATATTTAATGTTGAATGATAGTGATTGATTAACTCTTGAATGTATTTTAAAGCACATAAAAAAGAATAGAAAATACAATTGAAATCATGGAAATTGGAGCTTCACTTTTCTCAAGGCAAAGTTACTAAAACCTTCGAATGAAATAAAGTACAACAGCATTCCTGATTCAACCATTTTAATCTATTAAACCAAAAAAGGACAATAAAACAGGTGGACAAAATTGTATTTTCCATCCAAAATGGCACTGTATTACCTATCAATACGTACACAATAACAAATAAGTATATTGCTAGCATTTAGATATTTACATAACATAAAAGTCATATCACATTACAATTTATTCAAAAGAGAGGCGTAAAACAATAACTGAAACACTAACTAAACTTTTGTTCATGAATTCATAAGTTTAGTATAAATTTCTATATATCTGTACAAAATGACAGTTCTCATATATAGTCAATATAGTACTTTCGCAGCTGTATATTTGCCAAGTAAAATTTACTAGCAAAAAATATTATCACAATATCTTAAATTAATACGCTTCATGAGAAATTCAACCAAAATTCCAATTCTCCTATCGCTAGTTATCGTCCTATTTGTTCGTTGTTCGGATAAAGACGCTTACTTCCAACGCCCTTCATGGCTAGAGCCTCCTATTTATGAAGTTCTACAAAACCAAGGTAAATTTACGAACTATTTAAAATGTGTTGACAGATCTGTTTATGCAGCAACACTAAAATCAAGCGGCTTACAAACTGTTTTTGCTCCAAACGATGAAGCATTCAAACAATTCCTTGCAAGTAAAAACTTTGCAACTGCTGCCGACATTCCAGACACTTTAGTAAACAAGATTGTTGGCTACTCAATAATCAATAACAACTATTTATTCGAACATCTATCTGATGTCCTCAAAGGTAATAGTACTGAAAACTGGACTCCATTGTCCAGCGTGAAAAAGAAAACAAAGTACTATGAAACAATTCACCAGGAAATGTACAAAGGAAACCTCATTTGGTGTTTAAATTCTGCTTCGTTTGCTAGTGGTGAGCAAAACAATAAGTACATTCCACTTTATTTGAGTAATATGTTTGAACAAAGTAGAACTGCGGCACAAGCTGCCGAAGATTTTGCTAGTTTATATCCTACTACTTACACTGGTAAAAATGTACAAAGTGCAAGCATAGTTAAGAGTGATATAATTGCTGAAAATGGTGTAATTCATGAAATAGATAAGGTTCTTGAGCCTCTACCTACCATCGAAGATCTATTAAAGGACAATAACTATTCAACATTTAACTCTTTGATAAATAAAACTGGTTCAACAGGAGAGCCTTATTTTGTAAATTATGTTTACGACAAAACATTAACAGATTATTATAAGGAGGCCTTTCCTACAAAAAATATATCTGAAGTCTACAAAAAGTCATATTCGCTTGCTACTAATATAAATAATGAAAAAACAGGAGCTACTACCGACGTTGAATTGGGAGGTTATACATTATTTGCACCTAGTAATGCTGCTATTACGAAGTTTGAAAATGACAAGCTGAAAGGTTATTACCCCAACATACAAAGTGTATCCAAAGATGTACTTAATTACTTCATTAATTCACAAATGGTTGCCGAGCCTGTTTGGCCTTTATCTTATAAAGGAACTATTAATTCAACCGGTGAATTTTTAAATGGCAAAGGAGCTACGGGAGAAGCATTCAATAAAGCCAACTACATCAAAATTGCACCTGCAAGTAATGGATTTTTCTATGGTAGCGATAATTATATAAAGAGTCGCTATTTTGAAACAGTGTATACAGAAATTCTTCTAAATCCTAATTATAGCTTATTGAACACTGCATTTACAGAATATTTTAACGAAACATTAAAAGAAGAAATTCTAAAATGCGAATTAAACGGATATACTCAAGAAAATTACACTGTTCTAATGCCAACAAACGCTCAACTTGTTGCAGATGGGTTTAGCTGGACCTGGATAGCTGCCTCGACTAAATTTGGATTCATTAATACCCAAACAGGGACCGCTTTAGGCAACTTTGATGCTGCTGCACGCATGCAACGAATTGTAAAATCACATATTTTCAAACGATTGAAAAACAACGATGTAAATTGTGCGATTACCCAATTCACGACTGACCCGGCATTTTCAACAGCATATTCTGGCTACTCTTATGCAGTGAATGCTTACGGAGATATGATTCGTTATAAAGGTAACCAAATTCAGTTGCTTGGAAATTACGATGAAAACAACTGGGTTACTGCTACACCATATAAAACCTTTATGAATGGTCAGGTTTTCACTATTGATAAGATGCTTCAATATTCAAGAAGAACTACATATCCTAATGGTCCTGAAGGTTATAAATCACAAGATTTATTAGTTTACATTAAAAACATGGCTACCACAGCTCAGAACAAAGATGTTACTGATTTCGTAAATTACCTATTAGCTTGCTTAACTTCCGGCACCAGCAATGACATAGCCGGTCTATCGGCAGATATGTTTCTAACTATATTCATGCCCAACAATGCTGCTATGGCAAAAGCCAGAACAAATAATGACTTGCCTTATGGTCCTGGTGGTGCTAACTGTAGTTTACCTACTTTAGCCGAGGTAACCGCTGGTGGAGCAAAAAAAGATATTGCTACTAAATTTATTCTTTATCATATACTAAAAGGCAGTAACAAAGTATATGCCGACGATGGGTTAAAATATATTGTACCAAACAATGAAGTAATAAAAGAAGAAGTGATGCCTACGGCTTATAAAGACATTGTTGATGTTACCTATCTGGCAGTCAGAAAAGACGTTAATGGCGTATTAACCGTATCTACTCAGTCACAAACCTCCGGATCTAATTTATCTATGAATGTAAATAGCCTAAACGTAGTAAGAGGTATTACACATAGTAACTTTTTTGGTTCTAATGCTGTATTGCATGAGATTAACGGCTATTTGACATATAAGAAAGTACAGTAATGACTAATTGAAAAAAAAATCAAAATGAAAAAAAGTCAAAAAATAAAATTCCTACTGATTATTGTATCATTTATAATGTCAGTTACAGCTGTAGCTCAAAATAAAGCGACATTACATGGTAAGGTAACTTCAGCTGTTGATAAAGAATCACTCATTGGAGTATCAGTAGCAGAAAAAGATAAAAATAATAGAATTTTAAATGTAGCTATCACTGATATTGATGGTAACTACACATTAAAATTAAGTGGCAACCCCGAAACAACAATTACATTCTCATACATCGGTTATAAACCTACCACAAAAAATGCTGTCAAAACCAGTGAACTTAATGTTATACTGGAAGATGCTGGACATACTATTAAAGAAGTTTCGGTAGTAGCTAAAAGACAAACGAATACGGGAGTTGCAAATATATCGGAACGAAACATGACCTACGCTGTCAGCAAAATCGAGACAAAAGACCTTGAAGGACTTCAAGTAGCCTCAATCGACGAAGCATTGCAAGGTCGTATGTCGGGTGTAGATATCGTAGCCAACAGTGGTGAGCCGGGTGCAGGTATGTCTATTCGTATTCGTGGTACCACTTCAATAAATGGTAGTTCTGACCCACTAATTGTAGTAGATGGAATTCCTTTCGATACAAACGTTGGAGCTGATTTTGATTTTGCCAATGCCGATGAACAAAACTACGCTCAATTGCTAAACATAGCCCCAGCTGACATTCAGGAAATCACAGTATTGAAAGATGCAGCTGCTTGTGCTTTATATGGTAATAAAGGAGCCAATGGGGTTTTATTGATTAGAACAAAACGAGGAACTGTAAGTAAACCGATGGTTTCATACACATTTAAAGGATCAATGAACACACCTGCAAAACCAATCCAAACACTATCAGGAGGAGAATATACAACCTTGATTATGGAGGAAGCCCAAAATGCAGGAATAAGTTTAAATGCCAACGAAATTAATATTGATGTAAACAATCCATACTATGCAAACAACTACAACAAAAATACGAATTGGTACGATGCATTAACAAAAAATGGCTATACACAAGACCACACAATATCAGTTTCCGGTGGTGGTGAAAAAGCTCAATATAGAACATCATTAGGATATTATGATCAATCTGGAACCGTTATTGGTCAAGCCTATAAACGTATAACCGGATCTATGAATTTAGATTACAATGTATCTGATCGCTTAAAGTTTCAAGTTAGTCTTTCGTACACTCATGGTGATCGAGATCAAAACTACACGTCAGATTTATTAAATTCAGCATATACCAAGATGCCGAATCAATCCATCTATGAATATAACGCAGCCGGTGAAATAACTCCCAACTATTTTTCACCCGAAACAACGCCTCAGGGATCGTGGTATTCATATAACACGAGTAAAGCCACGGGGGGGATTTATAATCCGGTAGCAATGGCCGAAAACGGATCCTGGAAAGTTAAAAATGAAAGAATCTTACCTAAATTCAATGTTCAAGATTGGATAATACCGGAAGTTCTTAAATATCAAGGTGACTTGGCATTCGACATTAACACAACAAAGGAAAATCGCTTCCTTCCACAAACTGCTACAGGTCAAATTTGGCCTAGCGTTAATGTAAACAAGAGTACCGATTTGTCTTCAGAATCGTTTAATGTTCAAACATTCAATAAATTAATCTTTACACCTAAAATGGGTAAAGATCATTATTTAATGGCTTTACTGCAAGCAAGTACTTACGATGGTAGATCATCTTCTTATAAGGAAGTTAGTGCATTGAGTGCATCAACATATCTGCAAGATCCATCTATTGCTTCCACTTTGTATGGTACTGACTTAGGATTAAGCTCTGGTTCATCACAATCTCGGTCATTATCCTTACTTGCAATGTTACATTACTCATTGTTAGACAAATATATTGTAACAGGTTCGATACGCAGAGATGGTGATTCAAAATATAGCGATAAAAACAGATTTGGATATTTTCCAAGTGCTTCATTTCGCTGGAGAGTATCCGGTGAGTCATTCATGAAAAATCTTACTTTCATTGACGATTTCAGTTTACGAGCCTCATCTGGGATAACAGGTAATCCTGTAGATAAAAATTACTTATTTTACAATACATATGGTACTTATGCCTGGACGTACAATGGTGAACAAGGCGTATATTCTCAAAATCTTCAATTATCTAATTTGAAATGGGAAAAAGTAACCGACATTAATCTTGGTTATAACTTAAGCCTGTTTAAGAACAAGGTAAATATAGATTTTAACTGGTATAAGAAGCGGACAAATGACTTATATTTCAAAGCCGTTAATATACCAAGCACATCCGGTTATAGCAGTATTGGAATGAATGTTGGAACAATGGATAACAATGGTTGGGAATTAAGCATCAACACTACTCCGGTAAAAACCAAGAATTTATCCATAGACTTCAACTTCACATTCGCGACTTCGCAAAATGAAGTTATCAGCTTATCGGACAACATTCCTTTAGAATCAACTGTCACTGCAACTAACGGCACCTACTATACAAAAACAGAAGTAGGAACTCCACTTGGTTCATTTTACGGTTATAAATACAAAGGAGTCTATTTGAATAAAAACCAAACTATTGCGAAAGATGTAAATGGCAATGCTATCTACACTTACGATGCAAATGGGAACAAAGAAGCAGTACAAATGAAATTTTGGAATCAGTCAGTGGGTTACCAATTTCAGGCCGGTGATGCAATGTATGAGGACATTAATCATGATGGTAATATAGATTCAAAAGACATCGTTTATTTGGGAAGTACTAATCCATTGTTGACCGGTGGGTTTGGTCCTACTATCCGTTGGAAGAAATCGTTTTCTTTGAATGCATATTTCTATTACCGCTATGGAAACAAAGTGATTAACCAAACACGTATGGAAATGGAAAATATGACCAATTATAGTAATCAAGCCACTTCTGTATTGAGCAGATGGAGACATTCTTACGACGATGAAACCACGGCACCAACAAACCTGTTGCCACGTGCACTTATGGCTAGTGGCTACAACTGGTTGGGTTCTGACAGATATGTTGAAGACGGCTCATTTCTCCGTTTCAAATCAATAACACTTAGCTACAATTTCGACAAAAAACTTGTCAATAGATTAGGACTAAGCGATTTGAAACTGTGGTGTACAGTTCAAAATATTTGTATTTGGACAAATTACACGGGTATGGATCCTGAGGTCACACTAAAAAGTGGACTAAACGATTTAGGGAAAGACACTTCAAAATCAGGAAGACCTAGAGAATTCTCTCTCGGACTATCAACATCTTTTTAAAATCTAATAACAACATTTGATATGAGAAAATACAATAAATCGATAATAATAACTCTGCTTGTATTAATTTCAACCTCTTGTTCCAACTGGTTGACTTTAGCTCCTGAAGAAGGAGTAACAAGAGAAGAATTCTGGCAAACAAAAGAGCAAGTAGCTTCAGCTGTAGTTGGATGCTATGCTTCATTAATGGATGGCCCGGTAGAAAAAATGTTTATGTGGGGTGAACTCCGTGCTGATATGATTGACAATGGTAACAAAATCGATGCTAATTTTTCAAACGTTATTGATGGCGAAATATCCGCTTCAAATTCGGTGGTAAATTGGGCCGATTTTTATCAAACCATAAACAATTGCAATCTAGTACTTAAATATGCACCCAATGTTCTTAAGACAGATGGAACTTTTACTCAGCAACAATTGAAGGCCTATGAAGCTGAAGCACTTACCATACGTGCAATGATGTATTTCTATCTTGTTCGTTCATTTAAAGATGTTCCATTAATGCTCACGGCTGCAGTAACAGATGATCAAACATATGCAATACCCAAGACATCAGGAACCGTAATTCTGGACTCGTTGGTCAGTGATTTAAAAATTGCAATTGCTAACGCACCAATAGCATATAGTTCTACTAGTCAGAACAAAACCCATGTTACTACGTGGACTGCAAAAACATTGTTAGCCGATATTTATTTATGGCAAGAAAATTACGAAGCATGTAATAAACTCTGTGATGAGGTGATTGGTTCAGGTAGATTTAGTTTGATCAAAGTAAGAAAATCATATTATCAGGTAACTGATGGTGGAGTTGTAGACACAGTAAGTGTAGCGAATGAAGCAGATGCAGAATCATTTTTCAATAATTCATATGTCACTGGTAATAGTGTAGAATCAATATTTGAGATTCCATTTACAAGCGTTAAGAACAATCCATTTTATTCCATTTTAAGCCCATCGTCTTGTAAACTTAAACCAAAATCGGATATCGTCGAGGGTTTAGTATTCCCCGATGCATTATACGCTTCGGCTCAGGATGCAACAGATATTCGTAGCTCAGGTTGCTCGTATAGATTAGGATACATTTGGAAATATGTTGGAGATGGTAGATCAGGAAGTCCCCGGTTTAATTCAAACTACACTACTCCATGGTTAGTATACAAATACAGTGATATATTATTAATGAAGGCCGAGGCCCTAAATCAACTTGGATTAAAGGCTGATGGTGTCGTTGCTCAAGGTTATTATACCAAATCCGTAGCATCAATGAACATAGTTAGAAGTGCACGTAATGCGGTAGAAACCTCTGATTACAATTTTCAAGCACCTATAAGCGGCACATCGTTAGAAACTGCCATCTTAGATGAACGTTCACGCGAATTTGCATACGAAGGTAAACGCTGGTACGATGTGCTTAGATATGCAAAAAGGGATAATTACGGAGGAGATAACATTCAATATCTGAATAATTTAGCAATAAGGAGTGCTGCCCCTGAAAAACAACAAAGTTTAATTGCTAAATATAAGGATCCAAAACACAATAGTCATTACTGGCCTATCTACGTTTCTGAAATTGAAGCCAATAAAGAACTTAAACAAAATGAATTCTATGCACAATAAATCTTATTTAGCCATGAAAACGATAAAAACAAATTTTCCGAGCTTCATAAAGCTATTCGCATTTTTGAGCTTCACAGTATTCCTTTTCAACTCATGTATCACAGATTATATGGTTGGAAAAACATTCAAAGTTTCTGATGAAAGAATGGTGGACGAATGGATACTACAAAAGGACACAGACATGACGTTATTTCTTAAAGTTGCAGACAAAGCTGGATTTAGAGGAATGTTACATGCCTATGGCACTAACACATGCTTTATACCTACCAACAAAGCTATAAAGGCTTACTGTAAACACCTGGGGATAGATTCACTTCAAACCTTGCCGGTTGAGGATTTGGAAAAGTTCATGAAGTTCCATATTGTGCGTGATACCATTGAATCTTCACAATTCATCGATGGTAGACTTGCTACAGCCACAATGTTAGGAAAATATTTAACTACAAAGCCGATTGAAGGAACTGCAAATATGCTTGTAAACAGACAGGCAAACATTATCCAAAAAGACATAAGAGTTGGAAATGGAATTATTCATAAAATTGACAGTGTATTAACTCCAAACCCTAAAACAGTGAAAGAAATGATTGAAGAATTACCTTCAAACTATTCACTGTTTAAGACAATAATGAAAGATAGTGGTATTGCAGATACCCTTGGCATCAATACGAATGGAAATACATTGTATACTGTATTGTTGCAAAGTGACGAATCCTTCAAAACGCAAGGAATTACTGATTTAACAACTTTAATTGCAAAGATGAAAGTTGCGCAACCAGATTATGCAACTAATCCGACTAAGTTGGAGGAAATTTTTGCAAGATTCCATTGTATTAAACGCCTTGCTTATGTTGCCGATCTTTCTATATCAAGTGCTGAATTAACCCTGGCTACTAATCAGGTACTCACATTAAAAACGAACTTAGACTCCTTGATATTGAACGAATATCAGTCATTAACTAAATTTGAACGAGGAGTTCCTGTCAACAAAAAATCGGAATGGACAGATAGAAGTTGTAGTAATGGAGTTTTAATTGACTTAGCGGGTTATATACAACCTATAAAAAGAGGTGCTGAGGCAGTCTATTGGGAAATAACAGACCAACCGGAAATAAAGAAAATGAAAGAATACAGAAAGGTAGGGTCAGTAGTAACTTTTAACGCTGGTGATTTATCTGAACTTACATGGGGCGGAAAGGGAACACCTACAGTTACCTACCGCGTCGAAGCTTTCGCACAAAAAGCTCAGTATTCACATTATGATTATTTCGGAATGGGTATGCGTCCTAGTTTATTACAATGGTTGGAAATGAAAACTCCGGTTTTAGCTGCCGGAACATATTATGTTTGGGTTTGCTTTCGCCGAAACAACACTACTTATGTTAAGACTACATTTAAAGAAGTTGGTATGGATGATCAAATTCTTCCTAATGTAATTAACCTCGGAGAGTACTTTGATACATCGGCTTCGGCAGCAACTAATTTATCGAACGGTAGTAAAAGATATAATGCAAAACAGGTAATCAGCACTTGTTGTAGCAGAAACTGCGGTGCAATTAAGGTTGACTATACAGGTCGTCACACATTAAGGTTTGATGCAATAAATGCTGTCAGCAATGCAGATGTAAATATTGACATGATTCAATTTATACCTGTAGATCAAGATCAGCTTTGGCCTAGATTTGACGTTGAAGGTAAAGCTATTTATCAAACTACACCTTGTGCTGAGATAGCTCCAAGCAGTCAAACATGTAACTAAAATACTTGAAAAAAACACTCAAATCCTCATTAATATGAAACCGAGAAATATATATAAGTTTATTCTAACCACGCCATTATTAGCATTTATTTTGCTAATAAATGGGTGTTACGATAACGCATGGGATAACCATGCTGCAAATAACCAGCTTCTTGGAAGCAGCTTAGCGGAAGCCATAAGCTCAAAAGCAGAATTATCAACATTCTATTCTGTACTAAAAAAGACTGGGTATGATAACGTTCTCAAATCAGCAGACAATTTTACTGTATTTGCTCCTACTAACAGTGCTTGGGTAGGCGTTGATACTACCAATGTTGAAAAGTTAAAAGACGTAATTAGTAATCTTATTATTTATAAAAGCTACTTCACCGACAATGAAGAGCTATACAAAACAATCAAAACAGTTAAATACAAAAATATCTACTACGATGCCAGTTCACAAACATTCAATGGGGCAAAAATTATCACTGCTGATATCAGCACCAAAAATGGTGCGCTCCATGTAACCGATAAAATCACTGAGCTAAAGAGTAATATTTGGGAATTTATAACTTCAAAAACTGACAATTCTCAATGCACATATATCAAAAGTCTCAGTAAACCAATACTTGATAAAAACAAAAGTATTCAAATTAAAGTAACTGAAGATGGACCAATATACGATACTGTATGGGTAGATAATAATAATTTTTTGAATAAATACCAATTGAATAACGAAGACTCTTTATATACTTATGTAATAGTCGAAAATGCTGGCTTTAATATGCTGTCTGGCAAATACAAGAAATATTTCCAAATGAGCACACCTGCCGCAACTGATTCATTGACTAATTTCAATGTATGTCAGGACTTTGTTTTTAAAGGTATAGTAGACATTACAAAGGCAGATACACTTACTAATGTAGATGGAGTAAAAGTTCCTATAAAAGGGAGTGTAATTAAAGAAACTTACAATTCGTCAAACGGAAGAGTGTATGTAATTGATCAAAGTAATATCAAATTAAAGGAGAAAATTAAACCTATTAAGATCGAAGGAGAAGCATATTACGGCTCATCAAATAATAGTTATGTTTACACCCGATACAAAACACTTGCAAGTGGAGAAAGGGATATAGCACTAGCGTGTGGAGAGACACAATCTGCAACACTATTAAGAATAACAACTAATAAAGTAGATAGCGCTGTTTCAAAATCTTTTTATATAAATTCAAATCTTGTTGCCAATGTAGAAAATTTCTCCATTCGCTATTCAACACAAGTTAATTCGGCAAATTATGATATTTATTATGTAACTAACGATGATATGGCCGATCACTACAACAGTGCTAATCTGGATTACCAAAATTTGAAATTACGACAAAAACTATTTATTTCGTTGCCAGGTGCTCCTGCATTAGCTTATGGTACTGCTAATAACGCAAGAGGCGTAGCTAACAATTACCTCGATAATCCTACCGCTAAGACTTACAAATGTTTTGTAGGAGAATCGAAAGCTGGTGAATATAAACTAACAAAATTGACTCAGTGGAATTGTACAGAAAGTTCAACTTCGCCACAAATAGTAAGCACACAGGTGCTCCCTATTGCTGATGTTATGACTGTACCAACTTCAGGAAAGTTATATATGTGGCTCTGTAATACTGCCAGAACAAATGCGGCCAGTAAACAAGGATTATTATTTCTTGATTACATTTTGTTAGTACCAAGAATTACCGAATAATACAATTAAATCTAAAAAAAATATGAAACAACTTAAATATATACTCCTGATTGTATTATTTATTACCGGTTTTACAAATAATATAATTGCACAAAAAGGTGTTACTGCTACCGAGATTTCGGGTACAGTTTATGAATCCTCTACAAAGAAACCATTAGTAGGGGCGAAAGTTTCAATACCGGGAGTAACATCAGCGATTACAGGTGAAGACGGCAAATTTAAGCTTCTCAAATCAATCAAAGGAGCTTATCTTGTAATTGACGCACCTGGCTTTGCAAGTAAAACCATAACTGCAATCAACAACACAAAAGAAGTAGCTGTCTTTTTATATGAAGAATCATTTAAAGGAAATAACGAGGAAGCCGCAATGCCATTTGGTACAATCAATTCTTTATCCTCAACAGCTGCTATGGCTGCTCACCAAAATAAAGAAGATTACAAACTTTGCGCTCCTACTATTGAGACTGTGCTACAAGGCAACTTCAGTGGTTTAAATACCGTTTCACGTACTGGTGCGCCTGGAGCTGGAGCCAATATGTTCTTACACGGATTTAGCTCACTAAATGCAACTTGTCAACCGCTGATTATTGTGGATGGAGTTCAGTACGAAAATCAAACTACCTATTCTTTAATAGGTGGCAATAATATATCGGCTCTGTCAGATATTGATGCAAAAGACATTGATAATATAAGCGTTTTAAAAAATGGAGCTTCAATATATGGTTCTAAAGCTGCAAATGGAGTTATCATAATTAACACTATCCAAGCAAAAGACCCTTCTACTCGTATTAATTTCTTTGCTTACACTGGTGTAAACTTAGAACCAAACACGAAATACAAAATGATGAATGCCTCGGATTATAAAAGTTATCTTACTGATATGCTATCGACTGGAGGTCTAACTTCAAGTCAAATCCAATCATTATCTTTCATTAATACTACAAAACCTGTAGTTGAAAACTGGGGCATCTCTGGAAATAAGGATTATTATAGATACAATCAATCTACCAGCTGGCAAGACGAAGTGTTCAACAACTCTCTTAATCAAAATTATCATCTAAATGTCACAGGTGGAAATGATGCTGCTTTGTATGCTATATCATTTGGTTATTTGGGTCAGGGAGGATTAGTGGACAAAACAAACTTTTCAAAATATACAACTCGTGTTAATGCAAAAATAAAAATGACTGAATGGTTCAAGCTCAATACGAATATGAGTTTTATATATTCGGACAGAAACTTGGCTTACGAAGGTTTAGATAAAAATTTCAGTCCTGTATATGCGGCTCTTGTTAAAGCACCTTTCACAGCTCCCAACATTTATAATGTAGCTGGAGAGAAAACACCAAATCTCGAAAGCGTTGACCCATTAGGTGTCTCAAATCCAACTGCAATAATCAATAATAGTACAGCTAAGAACCAACGTTCTCGTTTTACCGGAAATTTGAATGCGTTACTAAATATCAATAAATTTTTAGATGCTAGCATACTTATCGGGATTACTTCTGATAAAACTTCTGAAAAAATATTCCTACCAATGGCTGGGGTTCGTCATGCTGCATTACCTAATGCAACTGTGACTAATGAATCACAACAATTAAGAAACTCGTTTAGCCAGATCAATGCAGATGCACACCTTACCTATGCACGTACATTCAACTATGTTCATAAAATAAATGCAAACCTTGGAACACATTTTCAATCAAGCTCATCAGAACTTGATTGGGGAAAAGCATATAATTCGTCAAGTGATGAAATGAAAACCCTAGGCGATGGTGATGCATCTTTAGCACAAACCGGAGGCTCATTAGGTGATTGGAAATCGCTTTCTACCTATCTGAATGCTGATTATAGTTACCTAAATCGTTACTTCCTGTCTGTTAATGCAGCATTAGACGGATCTTCTAGATTTGGTAAAGATGCAGCAGGATTTAAAATGCTCAACGGTAAATTCGGTTTATTTCCATCGATAGATGCTGCGTGGTTGATAAGTTCCGAAGGGTTTATGAAAGATCAACATTTCTTTGATGTATTGAAATTGAGATCCGGATTCTCTATCACCGGAAACGATGATATAGGAAACTATTCGGCAAAAAATTATTATACATCGGAAGGTCTTTTGGGAATATATGGTTTGGTAAGAGGCAATGTTTCAAATTCACAATTGCAATGGGAGACTAACAAAAAAGGATTTATTGGAATTGACATTTCTCTATTAAAAGAAAGATTAAATATCAGCACCGACTTGTATCTAAGCAGAACAGAAAACCTTTTTAATCAAAAAAGCGTAGCAACTTCTGCTGGAATTGGATACGCCAATTATAACGATGGTACGTTGGAAAACAAAGGTATTGATTTAACTGTAAATGCACGTATTATTGATAAGCCCTACTTTAAATGGGATATTACTACAAACATATCAACCTACAAAAATAAATTATTATCAATGTCAAATGACGAGACTTTCACTACTATCTCGGGTGGTACAGTTCGAACAAAAGTAGGAGCGCCAATTGCACAATTCTATGGATATAAAACTGAAGGTGTATATAGCACAGCTGCAGAAGCCTCAAGTGCAAACTTGAAAATGGAAAATGCCGACGGTTCATTAATCGCTTTCGGAGCTGGAGATGTGAAATTTGTGGACCAAAGTATAAATGGTTTAAAGGATGGTATTATCAATGAAAAAGACATGGTTGTAATTGGTGATCCAAACCCCGATTTTATTGGTTCTATTAACAATAAGTTTCAATTGAAACAGTTCTCTCTAACTACATTATTCACCTTCTCTGTTGGTAACGATGTTTACAATGCAGAAAGAGCGAATCTTGAATCTTTGTCAAATTTGGACAATCAAACAGTTTATGCATTAAACAGGTGGAAAACAGATGGACAAGTAACAAATACACCTAAAGCAACCTGGGGTGATCCGATTGGGAATTCACGTTTTTCAAGCCGTTGGATAGAAGACGGATCATATATCCGCTTAAAAAGCTTGACTTTAGGATACGACCTCAAGGTGAAATCGGAAGTATTTAAAAGTGTACAGTTTTATGTCACCGGCAATAATTTGATCACATTCACTAAATATCTTGGTTACGATCCTGAATTTAGTACCGGATCGAGTCCACTAAGTTATGGTATCGATAGTGGAGTTACTCCACAATCTCGTTCAATTTTATTCGGAGTTAAAATCGGATTATAATAACTGATCAATAACAAAAAAACAATATGAAAATTTCAAAAAAGACAACTATAGCCATTCTATCACTGGCGCTCGTAAGTCTATCAGCCTGCAACGATATACTTGATACTACAGTAAAAGAAGCAGTTGAAAGTTCAAATAATTTCAATAACACTTACGACGCAGATAACGCGATTTGGGGATTGTATGGCAAAGTATCAAATCTAGCCGAAAACGTGGTTGTTCTCAATGAACTGCGCGCCGATTTAATTGATGTAGCGCCAAATGCCACTGTAGATCAAATTAAGATCAACAACCACACAGAAGATGCTAGCAATAAATACTGTGATCCATCTCCGTTTTATGAAGTAATTCTGAATGCAAATGATATTATGTATAACTTCAACAAAATGTTGAAAGACAAAAAAATATCAGAAGCTGAATACAGTCCACGATATTCTGATGTTATGGCAGTTCGCTGTTGGGCATATTTACAATTAGGGATACAATTTAAGGAGGTGCCTTACGTAACAGATCCGTTGGAAAGTGTGGCGGCTTTAAACGACTCGACGAATTTTCCAAAAATATCTATTGACCAACTGATTCCACAGCTTATCAGTGATATGGAAAGTGTGCCAACATTGGCCACTAACACACTTTCTTCTTATTATGGAAAGACAATTACAAATAATGGGAAACCATTTTATTTGAACCTACAATTCATCAATAAACATATAATATTGGGAGATTTGTACTTGTGGAACGATCAATACGTTGCCTCTGCCACACAATATAAAGCATATATGGATGAAGCCGATGCAACCGCGTCAAAAACTCAGATGAAAAATAAAGTTAGTACATGGGTTTGGGCTGGTGTTAACGAACCACGTTTTCAGATTTGTTATCAACGTTATAAAGACCAAGACGTTTCATCCTATCGTAATATGTGGAAAGAGATTTTCTTTCGTTCATCGGCTGATGCAGGTACTTCAGGTACCATAGGATTACAAGATGAAATGATATGGATGATTAGCTATTCAGGAGCGACAGGTTCAGTGAGTCCATTTATTAAATTATTTGCAAATACCGGACAGGGCGAGTATCAACTTAAACCATCAGCTTATGCAATTGACAGCTTGTGGGAAACTCAGGTTCAACAATCTAATGGCTTTGTTTTTGATGGTAGAGGTCGTGAATCATCATTTGACAAAGTCAATGGAAGTCCTGTGGTCTTAAAATATCTATATGATTATTACGACATTAACAGTACAGATGATAATAGCACGAAACATTTAAACTATCTCAATATAACTAATCAATATACTAAAGCTGGCAAATGGTTCTTATATCGCGCAGCATTATTGCATCTACGTTATGCCGAAGCTGCTAACAGAGCTGGCTACCCAAAACTTGCCTATGCTTTGTTGAACAATGGTGTGAAAGCCAATTTTGAATGGTTGAAAGCAGATGGAACACAACGATCTGATAAGGAAGGTGTTGAATACAGTAGTTTTAAACCGGCTAATGATATTGACCCGGCAAAACCATATCCTGCACCATTTTACCTGGATGCTCGTCAAAATGACGCACCCTACACCTACTTACGTTCACCTTGGAGAGACAATGGAGGTATTCGTGGACGTGCATTCCTGAACAATATTTCTACACCAGCTTATGTACATGATGGTGTTGGCAACGATCACAATGACTCTATTCAATGGATTGAACAATCATTGATTAAAGAAGCTGCACTAGAATGCGGATTCGAAGGTCAACGTTGGGGTGATTTACTTCGTGTGGCTCGTAGAAATAGCAAAGAAGGTAAAGGAGCTGTTGCAACAATCATGAACAATGCTATTGCGCACAAGTTTAACGCAGCAAAGAAAGCTGCACCAAGTCTAAACGAAAGCAATTTATTCCTTCCAATGAAGAAATAGGAATAGAAAACGTTATAATCGAAAGCCCCATTAAAAAATCACAATGATTTTTTAATGGGGCTTTTTAAATAATGAATATGGAAATTGGCAAACAGAAATATTTGAATAAAAAAAAACAGCACAAAGAACTGTTTTAGTTCTATGTGCCGTCGTCAAGGTTATTACCTTTTATTTCTTCTTTAAAGCTGATTTCGCAAGTTTATCAGCTGCTTTTTTCTCTCTTGCTAATTTCAACGCATGCTTACGTTCTTCCATTACTTTTTTTGCGTATTCAATATAAGGTACTATGTAACGTAACTTTTTTGTCTCGAGCAAATCATTCATCGTTATCATGATTCCGGTTTCGTAAACCGAACCAAAATCGGCATCAAAGATAGAACCAAATACACGCATGGTATCTGTCAAACCGATATAAGCATTGAACATCGACGGAATAGTTTCACCCTCGGCTCTCACTGCTTTTTGAAGTGCCTTGAAGTTATGTGCAGAATCTTTCTCTACAAAAACCTTTTTTGCTAAAGCCTTACTCTTTGCACTTACCTGCACTGCTTTGTGTGGCAAAATAAGTTGATCGGGATCCGGAAAATAACGGAACATATATTCATAAATCAGCTCACGAGCCACAACCGGAAAAT
>Ga0302285_10000803_pt1 | contig 17266 bp, 18 predicted proteins | sample III_Fen_E2_2_FD_200455 | JGI IMG/M metagenome (GOLD analysis project Ga0302285, IMG submission 200455) | Peat permafrost microbial communities from Stordalen Mire near Abisko, Sweden - III_Fen_E2_2 | ecosystem: Environmental > Terrestrial > Soil > Wetlands > Permafrost | place: Sweden: Abisko... | reverse complement strand
TCACCGATTTGTTTGCCATTGTTATTCGAAGATTATAACGCTGATGATGTTGCTGGTTTATTATTAATTTACGCAAGAATTATTGGAATTTCAACTTTTTTCAGCCCGTCTTTTTCGCCTTTTTCAACTCCCGCTACTGCAGGAGTAGGCTCTGTTGATGCTGCAGTTTATTGTGTGTTTTCACTTTAGCTAATTGGGATGTTTCCCCCTTGCGGTACTGCATCATTGTCGAAACTATTGAACTCTTCCCAAGTGTTTATCCTAGTCAGAGGACGAAAGAAATCAATCTAACGAGGTCTCTTTATCATTTTCCCAATGCTGCAGCAGATAAAACCTGAAATATGATTTATTCAAATTTCTGGGAGTTTAGAGATTCTATTTGGGGTTTTTTGAAATGCTTTGATGATGAACCTATCGTTCCTCTCCAGCAACCTTCTTGAAATCTCTCTATCTAAGTTTCTTGCTGCTTTGAATTTGTGAGTTTCTTCTGTGTCTAATCTTTGGAAGGCAATAAATCGAGTTGTCTAGTTGTTCTTTTTTTCCTTCGAAGACGAAATTTTTATTATTTTTATTTTTTTAAAAATATTTAATTACATCAATTCCACTCTTCTGCCGAGGAAAAAAAGACCCAGAAGGCAAGGCGGATTTCGTTTTATATGTTCTAAGTTTCCCACTTCCCTCTAGGCTTTGAACGAGTGAAAAATTCAAAAAGTTAGAAAAAGACATAACAAAAACAAAATCTTTTTATTTTCCTTTGAAATGTGTTCTGCTGACTGAGTCAGAGCAGTTTGCAGGGATTATTTTCTTGGGTTTAATGCCTGTGATTAGTCGAAAGGGATATTAATTGGGTAGTAATGAATTAAAATACTTCCAAAAAATTACTTCTGGGTGGTAATAAAAATATCTGTAAAATCTTTTTGGATTAACCAGATATTTTTAGAAAAGAAGGTCTAGAAAAAAAATAAAGGATATTTACCTAAATTAAGTCACGAGCTGAGTGAGGAATCGAAGGAACTAAGAAAGGGAGACCGCCAAAAGACAGAATATAGTTATTAGAATCAATTTTGAAAAGGAAAATTTACAGAGTCAGAATAGCTGAACTGGTTAGGCAAAAATAAAAACTTAAGTTTTGTTCACTTAGATATCAAGAAATAAGAAAGACTTAAAGCATCACAGCCATTAATCGATTGCATTACTTATTTTTAAGCTACAAATATCCAAGAAATCTGCCAGGAAACCTTCTATTTTAACTTCGCTTGGTGTTGATAATAAAACTATCAAAGGTTGAAACAATATTCAAGATATTTTTGACGATAAAAGATCATTAGACAAATGAACGTATTCAAGAAATTGCAGACAGTTGTAGGCAAGAAGGAGAAGAACTTCTCAGCGTTCGATGAGATCATCGGCAAAGATAGAAACATCGAACTCGGTGACATAGATAAACTCAAAGTAGGAGATCTAGTAGACATTGTGAAGAAGTACGATTAGTTTGTGATAAAAATGAGGAAAGACACAAGCCCAATAGTTGAGCAGCATGAAGAGCTCACTGAAAAGGTTAATATATTTGAGACATAGCTGAAAGTGAAGATGCATGAGAACGATGAGATGAATAAGCAATTGCAGGATTTATAAAGGATGTTGAATATGGAATTGCAGAAGAACATACAATTGCAGGAAAGTTATGAGTTTCTGAATAATAAATATGAGCATTTGAAGAGCAAGGAAGAGGAGAAGGGGAAGGATAAAGGAGGAGAAGAGGAAGAATTGAATGAAGCTGCTAAAGTAGTTATCAGTGCGGATTCAGAATTACTGATGTTCACGAATGAGAAAGAATTGTAGCATTTGAGGAATCTATTTGATTAGTTAAAAGGTGACACGGATGCGTTCATGGAGACACTGAATAAACTTGGCAAGACAGTTACTGATTAGGAAGAGTAGAAAAGAGAGAAAGAAGCGAAAAAGAAGGAGAAAAAAGAAGATTCAGAATAAGAACATTAAGATGGAGAATAAGCAACGGAGGAGAATTAAGAGGAAGGAGAAGAAAATGAATAAGAAAATGGCGAAGAGAAGGAGGAAGAGGAAGAAGAGGAAGAGGAGTTGACATTGGAGGAGTTGTGCGGGAATACATGGGACAGTTTGGCTTAGTTCAATGAATAAATTGATATTCTTTTGTAGCGAATGAAAGAATTCAACACTAGAAAAGAGAGAAATGCTAGCAATAACTCTAAGCTGATAAGCAGTTATGAAGATCAGCTTGTTTAGAAGCAAAAAGAGATCGATTTGATTTATCAGGAGAAAGGTCTGCTTCTTTTTTTTAATTTTAACTTACTATGAAAAAAGGAAAAATTGAAAATAACTGAAAAGTTTATTCGATTTGCATTTTAGAAAAGGAAAAGGAGACACGTAAGCTGTTAGAGAGCGATTTACTGAGCTTAACAGGTGGATTTAGTGATGAGAAAAGAAGGAACGCTGAGCTAGAAGAGAAAGCAGCGAATCTCATGAAGTAAATGGGCGATTTATTTAATGAAAGAGAGCAAGCTGTGGGCTAACTAAAGTAAGTTATCGAAGAGAAAACGAGTTTAACTCAAGAACTCTCAAGGACATAATTGTCTAACAATCAAGAAGACACTAAATTAAGAGAAGAATTAGATGATCTGCAACATGAATTAGAAGATTGCGAAGAGGAAAACGATTAGCTAAAGGAATAGCTCAAAAAAGCATAAGAAGATCTTTATCTGAAGACGAAGGAATTAGATAACAAAGATAGACAGGATAAATTAAAATCAGCTTAAGTTGCTAAGGACATGTAGAAATTAGAAGCAAAGGTGTAAGATTCATAGAAGGATCTTGAGAAGTAGATCGAAACTAGTCATGAGACACTTTAAAGATTGAAATTGTTGGAAGAAAAGAGAGTTGCTGAGAAGAATAAGTTAAAGCAGTTGAAAGAGAAAATCAAGGAATTGAATGAAGAATTGAATAAAAAGAAATTAGAAAATGCGAAAGATTTGGAATTGAAGAATAAGTAGTTGAATGACTTGGAAGAGGAGTTAAATGGGTATAAATCGAAGTCAAATGTCAAGGAAGAGCTTGTGAAATTGACTTTGGAGAGGGATCTGAAGATAAATAATCTTTAGATTTTATTGGAAGATAAAACTGCAGCTTTGAAATAATCACAAGAAGAGTTAGCTGCTGTGAATGAAGAAATCGAAGATTCAAGGGCGAAGGCTTAATAATAAGAAAAGTTGATTAAGTAGTTACAAGAAAAAAGGGAATTATCTATTTAGGAGATTCAAAAATTGCATGCGTAGATTGATATTTTTAAATCGCACGCAAATCCACAAACATAAGCGAAAATTGCAGAAATATAGAATCTCCTGGATAGGGCATCAACTTCGACACTCAACTAAAGTTCAAATTCGCTTTAGGACGGAAATCCGAGTCCAGGAAAAAAATAATTTAGCTAGAATTTTAAATCGTCTGATATTAGTCTTAAATAATCATCTTCGCTACCACCCAGACCTTAGAATATTCCATCTTAAGCTTCGTAGTCTTCTCCAGTGTTGCCGGAGATGGCGAAGGATGAAATGAAATATCTCGCAGATATGAAACGAGAAATGGAAGCTGTTTATAAGGAATACATTAACATAGCATTTAGCTATGAGAAAAATACACCGAAGGAGAACACCGAGAATTTCATGAAACTAGAGAAGAAAATCAATCTCTCAATTAAGAAAGCTTAAGATCTCATTGATGCTATTGAAGATGCATTCTGAGACTGCAAAATATTGATTTACATAATAATTATTATGAATCTTTTTCATTGAAAAATTTATCAAATATCATTTTGATATTTCTTGTATAATATTGCTAACTCCGAAACAATCAGTCTTTTTTGAGTGTTTCTTTCTCTTAAATACGTTCAAACTTGCTTAAAATTCCATCGGAATTAGTAGATTTTAAAGTTAAATCAGTTTTGATAATATTTATTGTGACATAGAAAACTCTCTCTCTCTCTGTTTATTCTTTCCTTTCCTAAATATCTTTGAATTTAAGTAGAAAATACGTTTTTGTTATTTATTTTAAGACGAACAACGACTGTGCGTGCTGACATAGATAAATGAAGAATACAATTTTGTTAAAATAAACTAAATGTTTGTTTTTTGTGCTGAAATTGTATTTTTCACCAGAGACAGAACTTGCTAAACCATTTCGATGATCTTAGCAGGAATTTTCTGAATTCTTCCCAGAGGAGCAACATCATCGAGAAAGGAAGCCCAGGGATACCGAATTGCCAGAACTCCAATGGACGAGAACCAAATATACCTTGAACACCTGGTGTGTAGAAGAGGAAGATACAAAGAACTGTCTCAACGAGGATACCCAAGAACATGACGGAATTGACAGGTGATGTTGTGAAGGACATCTTTCTGCTTTTGCAAGCGAACACATTGCTCCATTGGACGAGAACAATAGCGACAAAGAAAGATGTTTGAGCGTAGAAGAGGGCTTCAATGGAGAAGCAAACTGGCTAGCCACTCACAGGAGAAAGATTAGTTAAATCGCATTGGAGATTCCAAGGAATGGATGTCTCAAATACTCCTTGAGAGTTGCATCTGATGAGAGACTTTCTAAGATCGTATTTAGCATCATCGTCGACTTACCAATTGATAGTATAGTCCAGAGAGCTGAAATTAACGCCCGTGCAAGATGGTTTATTCGCATTGTAACCTGGTTGAATAATCAAGTAGTTATAAATCACAGTATTATAGGTGAATTATTCAGGGAATAATGTGAGTTCATTTCCAGCTAGATTAAGATATTCTTAGAAATCATCAGACTAAGGAGTGTATCCAGAGAAATTCGCCATTCCGTAAAGTGCTCTTGGAGTGAATCCGAAGTTGTTACTGAATTGATAAAATGTAAAACAATTAGTTTAAAGCTATTATTTTTTTGAGAAATTATTTACAGTGTCGTGTAGTAAGCTGTGAAACCAGCGCCTGTGGAGATAAGACCCATGAGGAGATATGAATGAGTGATCAGCTTAGCCGAGACAAGATGGTCAGTTTATTTTCTAGGCTGTCTGGTCATAATATCAAGTTCAGCTTCTTCGTAAGCGAGAGAGAGTGCGGGCAAGATATCGGTACCGACGCAGATGCAAAGCATGAAAATGTTAGAGAGAGGGAGAGGGATCTAGATGATAATGAAAGCGAGGAAAGGAATGACTTCAGGGATGTTGGAGGTAAGTAGATACACGACAGTCTTCTTCAAGTTATCGAAAATCTTACGGCCTTCTTGCACACCAATGACAATAGAAGCGAAGTCGTCGTCAAGTAGAATCATATCAGCTGCATCCTTAGTGACGTCACTTCCAGTAATGTTCATGGAAATACCTACACAAATATTAAAAATGATTAGTTTTTGTTGTTTTTAAGATTTTTCTCTAATTATTTTTTACCAATATCTCCTTGTTTGATAGCAGGTGAATCATTCACACCATCACCTGTGACTGCACAGACAAATCCTTCAGCTTAGCAGGCTTGCACAATTTAGAGTTTCTGAGCTGGTGTAGTTCTAGCGAAGACGCAGTAAGGTTTCTTGACCCAACGACGTAGATAGTAGAATTAGTCTTTGCCTTCCTCTTCTTCTCTTTCTAACGAAGCAACGATCTTGTCACCGTGAACGACGATAGCATCGCATTTTTCAGCAGCTTCTTCCCAAGAAATATTTTCGTGTTCTACGATTTCATCGATTGTCTTGACGCTCATGGGGATAATGTTAACCTTGAGGAGAGAAGAAAAAGGGTTGTTGAGTAAATGGAATTCATTTAAAAAAATAATATTTGCTTACTTGACGAGCAATAGAGGCAGCAGTGGGAGGTTGATCACCAGTGACCATAATAACTTTAATACCAGCAGATCTGCATTCGAGAATAGCATTAGGCACACGGGTCTTAGGAGGGTCGATCAGAGAAATAAGACCGCAGAAAGAAAACCCAGCGAGTTTGAAGTTGAAATTAGCAGGGCTTGTGACGTTGAAGATTGTCGAGTTGAGAGGGAATTCCTCACGGAGAAGATGGAGCTTAGCGAAACCAAGAACTCTTTCACCTTTCTTACCGAAACGGAGATTAACCTTGTCGAATTTGGTGTTCCATTCTTAGTCGATTTCTGGTTTACGGTCTCCAACAAGAACATTTGAGCAATATTTCCAGATTCTTTCAGGAGCACCTTTCATGTAAACACAATAGTCACTGTCACTTGTCTTTTGTTCTACGATTGTGAGGGCGAATTTGACTGTGGAGTTAAATGGCATTCTTGCAAGTTGACCTAAGAAATTACAACAATAAAAAAAGATATTAAAAATTGGTTTAAAATAAATAAATAAATTGAATCATATTTTCAGCAAATTATTGAATAATTACCTTTGCTTTCAGCTACTCTGAAGCGGTTTCTAGTGGTGTCAATATCTTCAACGTATTAGAAGAATCTAATAAGACCAGTCTCTGTAGCATCTCCCATGACTGGAATCTTGGTGAAGTCGATGCCTTCCTTGTCTTCTTTGTCAGCTACTTCGCTGAGATCAAATCTAGCTTCAGAAGAGCACATAGCAGCGTAGTGAAGATTCTAAAAGCCTTTATCAGATTCATCGTATTCTAACTCAGCAGCAGAAGCCTGTGATTTATTCTTTGCGCGGATAACTTAGTCATTGTACCACATGTGCTCAACAGACATCACATTCTGAGTGAGAGTTCCTAAGGAAGGCAACAATTAGCAACAACAAAAAAATAACTAATGTATATATTTACCAGTTTTATCAGAGCAAATGCAAGAAGTAGATCCAAGTGTTTCGACAGCTTCTAAGTTCTTCACAAGGACGTTCTTCTCAGAGAGAGTCTTAGCAGTGATAGCAAGGGAAATGGTGATGCATCCAAGTAAACCTTCAGGTACATTTGCCACCAAAATACCAATACCGAAAATGAGACATTGCAGAATTCCGTAACCCATGAGAAGCCAGGCTAGCAAGAAGAATGAAACACCAAGACCAAGAGCAATGATTGTAATCATGATAACGAATCTATCGAGTTCTTATCTCAATGGACTCTTGACTTTCTTATCAGCAGTAGACAGATCAGCAATTTGTCCAAGAGTTGTGTTGTCACCGATTCTGATAACGACACCTTTACCTTGACCTTCTTTGCAGAGAGTACCGAAGAAGCACAGATTGGAAGCTTCCAAAGGATTCTCAGGGTGAGAGCACTCAATTGTTCTAAGCAAAGGTTCAGTTTCACCAGTTAATGGCGAGTTATCTACTTTCATTTCAATTGACGACAAGATACGAACATCAGCTGGAATCTTCTCACCGGCCTTCATCATGACGACGTCTCCTACGACAATCTTCTAAGCTAAGATTGTCTGTTGGTTTCCGTCTCTAATGACAGTGCAGTTTTAAGGTAAGAAATTCTTGAACGATTCCATCAAGGCCTCACTCTTGGCACTTTATTAGAATGTAATGTAACCAGTCAAGAGAATAACACCGATGAGAACGATACCTAGATACATGTTAGAAGGGTCACTTGGCTACAAAATGTAAGTCAAGATACAGAGGATAGATCCAACCCACAGCATGATAGCAAATCCATTGGAGACTTCCTTCACGAATTTCTTCCACAAGGGTTCACGTTCCTTCTCGCTGAGCTTGTTATCACCTATTATTAAAAGAAAATATATTAGAACCATAAAGATTATTCTTCGTTTCATATTATTTACCGAACTGCTCATTGAGTTGCTGGGCTTTGGCGGAACTGAGACCTTTTGTGTAATCGGTTTAGTATCTCTGACGCAACTCCTCCAAAGGGATTCTGTGGTCATCCATTAAACCTAATGCTTCTTTCGTTTGCACTTTGTTTTCCTTCTCGTTTTCTTCCGTTGTTGGTTAGGAAGTCACAGCTTTATATTGTGAGTTGGGCTCTTGATACTTCCTCGAAGCATTAATCGACTAACGACCAACTTACTAGCCTGCTGGATTTCTGTTGTTCGTGTTGCTAGCTCGATTCGACATCTAGCTCTGACGCAACTCATTTAGTTAGTTGCCAAGCTGCAGAGATTATTTCAGTTCTTCGAAGGTACGAATGACTGATCCTCTTGCGGACTCAGCGACTGGCTCTGTGTACTCCGCATGCGTCTTTTTGTAGTTATCCCCTCTCATTTTAACAAGGGTTTTATTTTATCCTTTAAGCTTTTTGACCTTTATGCTTTTTTTCAGTACTTAAACTAATTTTTTTGGGATTTATTTTTTTTCTTCTTTTTATTTCTTGGAGTTTCCCCACATATTTCAAAGCATCCACACAGTCTCTCACTTGATTTTTGTTTATTTTAAGGCTATTTGTTTTCCGATCTAGCGCATTCTCACCCATTGATATGCTGGAAGGGTGAAATTAAGCTTGACATCGAAAAAGAGAGAAATGTAAGGAGTATAAAAAAATAGAAAGTCATATATTAACACTATTTATCGCCTATTGTTAGAACGCAAACAAGGAATCCTATTATTCTTTTATAACATCATTAGGCTTGTCTATCTTTTATTATGGAAATTAATGCACTTTATGAGCTACAAATTGACCAACTTATGTGGCATATTTTAAGTACATTTTATAGCCTTTTTTTTGGGAAATTTCCTACCTCTAATTGTGTGTAATTGAGCATCACAAGAGATGAATTTATACCCTTTGTTTAGATTGAGATTTATACTGAAATTAAAAACTAAAATGGTCCACTTGGGATTCTCCTAGGTACTTTCTAACACTGTGCTTATTTGTTTGTTCTCAATTACTACAAACCACAGTGGTTGAGTAGGTAATCTGATTACAAAAAGAAAATGAGCAAAACAAGTATAATATTTTTAACTAAAAAGCATTTTAGAAATAATTTTAGATTGCGAGCATCGTTTTTTCTGAGCTATCGAGTAATAAAAGAAATACAAAAAATTAATTATTCTCAAACTGTCTGACCACAAAGAACATTTGATAGATTCGAAAATATTTAGTTGCTAGAAGAGAGGGAGATGATGTATTCTCATGCTTAAATAGAATAAAAAATATCATATCAATATGAAAATTTCCAAAAACATAATTTAATATTGTTGAAAAAAAGAATGAAAATTTAACTGCAAAAATTTAATATTTATGGAAATATTAGGTATTTACTTGAAAAAATATGCCAAACACATTTTCAGATTAAACTTGAAAAATTAAATTTCGACAAATAATATATATGAAAGTAACTTGAAGTCAAGGAGTTCATTTGAATGCAGATGTCAATTTGCGCTATTAATAAAAATTGAAGTCATTCCTTCAAGTTGATAATTGGATGCTTTTCAGATAGGAAATAGGTTCCTGAACGGGTGTATATTTATTTATGTCTCTTCTCATGAGATACTTCCCTATCTGATTTGAGTCGTTTCTGAACTTATTGTAGGCTAGGAAACTCAAGAATATTAGATGTAAATATTTTTTTAACTGTACTACTCTTGTGTATCTAATTATTCAAAAAAATTCATTAAAGTGAAATACCATTTTCGCAAGAAATCTAATTTATCAAAGTATTAAGAACATCGTCCTTTCTAACCACCTAATTTGAACTCTGTTTCTTTCAAATACTTGTAATATTTCATTCAGCATACAGTTTATTCTTTAAAATTCTTTGTACCAATACATAAACCATATTTAACCCAAAAAAATTGAGCAAAAATATCACAATAGAAATCCAATGATAATGATGATAAATACATTGATATTTTTACATGAGTCACGAATTATTTATTTTGGGAGATATTTTGAAAGCAATAAAAAAATAGCTAATGGGTCTTTAGCAGGAAAAATTGCAGGGAGGGAGAATACAAAATCAACGAAAGATAAGAGAGAAAGTTGTGGATGCCAAAGTTTTAATTCCCCCCAAAACACAAAGAAAATCATAAGGGTTAAAACATAAAGCATCATGGATAACAATACCCATTTCTGGGGCAACGGTGATAGAAACGACGTAGCTATCTCCTACGAGGACTACTACAGCATCATGGACTGCCTCCTCGACGAGAAACTTTCCCCTGAAGCTCTTCTCAAATTCAAGAACTTGCACGAAGTCAGCATGTATGGTGTCTCATATGTGCCACTCTTCTGCTTACCTATCGCATTGGGCGTCTCACGAATGCTCACTGGTTAAGTCAAAAGAGGTCACAGTGGATACAGAAATATTTGGACACTCATGAGTATTGTTCTACCATTCACTTGCTGGTACGGTTACACAACGCCCATTCCCCGCAGACTCTACACAGAAATCATCTGCTCGAACAATGCCGATGGTGCTTACATCCGCAACAGAATTAAGCAACAAAAACCTGGTATCTGGAGAAAGCTCTCATAATAGCTCTTCAGCAAGAACTTCAACTTCCCTGAGTTGAATCAGAACCTCGCTTCAACTGAGTTCCCTCTCGACTACGTTGCTCCTCACAAATTCTGAGAGCTTCGAGATTGTTTGCTCAATATTTTCATATTTCTTTCAAAAACAATCGATGAAGATTGCTGAATCCCTTGAAGGAATTTACATATTGCAGTAACTATTATTTTCGACTGACAAACAATCAAAATGCATAGAGATGTCATCTTGTGGAAATATTACTCTTTTTAAGGGGGGTTTCTTGTAATAACTTATCTTATTTTGTCTTGTGTTATGTCTAGATACACAACTCATATCAAACAATCTCAGTATCTTCATTTTCTCAATATCAGTCTTATTTTCTCAAAAAACAAAGAACCTATTTCAAATGTCGAGCGGTGTAATAGCACCATCCAACCAATCAGAACTTGAGTTATGAATTTAGATCTAAAATGACAATTTGCACTTAGTATCTTAATTTCAAGTATCCTTCTTGTGTTTTATCCCTAGCCAAGCAACTCCAACTTTGAGTTCTCTTTTAATCTGATTTTTCGAATCATTCTCTAATCTGTTTTTCAAGGATTTCTAAAGATGAACATAAAAGTATTTGTCGCTAAAATATCCACAGAAGCAATAACTTTCTTTAAAAATATTGCAGCAATGTCTGTGCTTGTGTCTTGTGTGTATGAATTCATCTATCTTCTGGAACTCTCTCTTACTTTGAATCTTCAAATTTAATATCCAGTTGCGCCTCCAAATAATTAAAAAATATCAATAACTCACAATAACTTCTATCTCCCAAACCACCCATGTTTCAAAGGAATAGCTTAGCAATCGCAAAAGCTCTCACAAGAGCATCTTTCAAGCCTTCCTCGAAGACTGTGACTATGCTACCTCCTGTGAAATGTTATTTTTCTAACATCCAAGACTCTAAAATCATCGACTAAAGAGCGAATATGCCCAAACCAAAGCAAGACGAAAACCTCCATCAACATGAGTCGCATGAACACTAAAAAGAACTAACTCCATAGGAGTTACTTATGTTGAATTCCACTGAGGAGTACAAAAAGGGTTTGCAGTTCTACAGCAAAGGAAAGTTTCGTATTTCCTAAGAGTTCTTCAGGCGAACAATCGAATTTATCATCAAGGCAGGACAGAATGAAAGTACTGATCACTTGCAAGTCTTGAAGAAAATGGTATCGAATCAAGTGCAGCTGAAGCTATACTAAGACGCAGAGGATACTCTGGAGTAAATCATCGAGATTTTGTAGAAGAAAAACGCGAATGAAGCACTCATCTACAAGGAATACAATAATTTGTTTCTTCATTGTCTGAAGTACAATCTCAACAAGGTAAAAATCATATCAAGTTCTATCATTTTAGGCATGTTAACAGCATAACCATACATGCATATCATTGAATAATCTCTCCACTAATTGCTAAAACTCATTCATATTTCGATATTAGGCAATAATTCTAGGGAAAGCTCTGCTGAGTGAAAAAGAGAAGAAAAACATACCTCCCTCTTATTAAAAGATATTCATTTTCAATCTTGGCGTAAATCAATCAATCAAATTACTCTTCGATTATTACTCGTTTCTAATAAAAATATCTTTCCTTTTCTTGGGATCTCAGACAGCATACCTTCTCAAAGGCAATTTTGTCGATGCCAAACAACGACTCAGAGAGTGCATTATCCTCGATCCAAACCATCTCCTTAGAGGCTATGCGCTGAACAATCTCGCAGTTGCTTGCTGGTGGCATAAACATCCCAACTTTAGAGACTTAGAAGACATCGAAGAATCGAGCGAAGCTGGACCGTTCCCTTCCAATCGAGCGAAGAAAGATGAACCGGAATATTCCTTCTAATAAATCGACGCTGATTTTGAAAATGTCATTCCACTCTTTAAGAAAGCTATCTGGTACATCGAGAACGTAGATGAAATCAGAGAGCTCTCCTAAAGAACTTAGCTGAAATAACTACTTGACTAAGAGAAAATGGTCCCAGCCGAATACAAGAAGTTTGTAAGAAACTTAGCTTGATTTCAATTTATTTTGTTGGTTTTTGTTACATCTACTTTTTTTTCTCACTAGGACCCAAATATCAATATGATCTTGACCAAATAAGAATCTGGCATTACCCTCATCAATATCTAGGAGTTTATCTTCCATACGAGCCCTCAGAAGCGCTTGGTAATACCACCATTATTGACAAAACTAAAAACAACATTAGAAATCTAAGTTTCAAATATTGTTATTATAAGAAACCTTTCTCAACTTTAAAGCATTTGTTTATTAACTTTATCTTTTACTTTTTTTGTAACCATTAGGAAGCTACCTTTTGGTTTAAGTACGCTCTCAAATTCTACGAAACAGTCGATCCCAGCAACATCGAGCGATGCTTGATCACTCTTGGTGTCTTTTGCAGCAACTACAATGATGTAATGAATAAAGAATATGCTTGAGTTATTCTAACCAATAGCATATTTTGCTGTTTTCTGATTGAAACAGTTCGAGAAAGCTGAGGGACTGTTTAACTAGGCACTCGAAATGATCGGAGAAGTAAAAACAAACATATTTCATTTTGATCCCTTTCTTTCATTCTAAAGAGCCATGTTTAATGAGTAAGTTATTTGTGCTTCCATTAGGCTGATAACTACAATAAAGTGCTATGCCTTTAGATGTACGGGAACATGCTCCTTAAAAATCAAACAAGATACAAAGAAGGAGAACGTAAAAGCATAATCTCTTAATTCCTTTTTGTTTTTAAATTCATTTATTCTTTTTGGTTTCTCAAAGAACTACTGGCTCAAGCACATCAATTGGCTGAAGTTCTTCCTTTTTGGTTTAATAAACTCAACTACGTTAACATCCCCAAACTCGATCTTTCCTGAGGGGAATACAATTTCTTTCTTCAAAAAATGTTGTATGTTTTATATCCACAATGTAAATATATTTCTATCATCCTCTTCAAACTTGTTTCTTATTTTAAAATATCTTTTTTTTATTTATTTTTGAAACCAAACTGCTCTTTAACCCTTAGTTTCTTCATAAAAAGTCCAAGAAAATAATAATAATATTCGTTATTCTACAAAATATAATTTGCTTCTTCCTGTTTACAATATCCTGCTCTTAGTAATACTACCACTGCATTCCAATCTAATTCTAACATGACTTTCTTTTTCATTCATGCATCTTTAGGATTTTCCTCGAAATCTTCATCTTCGTCATCATCATCTTCTTCATCGTCTTCACTCTAAAACTCCTCCGCATCGAAATCTTCATCTTCCTCCTCATCATCATCTTCCTATGGCAATCCAGACTATCCCTTGACAGCTTTGCTAGCCCTCTTTGCGCTCTTCCTCTAAGCTCTCTTCCCCTATTTTATTTTAACAAAACATATCATATTTAACCACAAAATCCCTCTTCAATTTTTAAATCAAAAATGTTATCTAAAAATGTTACTTCCACTTCTCCTTCATCTTCTGATGCAGAGTCACTGAATTCTTCATCATCATCGAAGACTTATCCTTAAAGACCTTCGCCTTCATCATAAGTAATTTTGACATTCTTTGACTTGAAGTATTCCAGTAAAGTGTCTAGTTCTTTTCTCTCAAACCCGATGAATTGCTAAGGAGCTGTGTTCTTTGTGAAAATCTTCACATCGAAGAGTTTATTAAGTGTAGCATTGCCAACCTAACAAAGTAAATACATCAGTTTTAGAATAATTTTATCATCTAAAAAAAACACAAACAACAGCAATAATTATGTTTTCGTTTCTTACTCTATGAAATTCGATTTTCTGAATATCTCCTAGCTGAATGTGAATAACTGGTTTATAGATGAATATCAAGCTTTTCTTCATAGGAAATAGCAAACCTTGATGCGTTTTCAGAGTACATTTCAGACAATTCTATTTCTCTGAATTCTAAAACCCACCTGGCATGATAATCTACACATTATTGCAAAGTGTCTTGAATATCTACCCAGCAATCTCATACAAAGGTCCATCGTATTCTTCAACTAATTCCTTCAGTTTATCATCCTTTTTTTCTTCTGGATCGATATTTACTTTGATTTGTTCTCGTTATTCCTTTTTGAACTGCATAACGATGAATGAATGTAAAGTATTTCCATATTTCAGTGGTTATTCGAGTCCTAACACAAATGCGACATTCACTTCGTCGGGCATTGGCAATAAGAATCCTTTGATGACATTGGAATACTCAATTGTGTAGTTAAACGATGAACCATGGAATCTAACTGATTTCTTGTACATGTCTAATTGATATTTTCCTCTAAAAGTATGATGAGAATACAAGCAAAAGAACAAAATAAATAAAAGAAATTTGAGAACAAAATGCAAAGAAATAAATTGACAAAATAATTTACCTTGGTATGAGTAGTGTGATGTCATGAAACTTAACAATGGATTGCCCAGAATACTACCCAATTTAAGCTTTGGAAATGATTTCTTGGTTGAGAGTTTCAACATAAGTTGGCTCCCGTTTAGCTTCTGCTTCTTCACCGCTATTGTATTCTCTTTCTTCTTCTATGTTATCGTTGCCCTCATTTTGGCTTGGGACATACAAACGCATCTCGCATAATTAGTCCTCGCTAAAAAGCAAATCACAATTCAAAAAGAATAAATATTTGAAATTCTATGTGTTTAAAAATCTGCTAAATAAATAGCGTCTATGCTATGTTCGTAGTGTGGAAAACAACATTTCCCTTGCTTATATTAATTCAAAATCCAATAATTTTTACTTCTCAGCTAGATCTGCGGTATTTAAATCGATGACTATGTCTGTTTTGTTCACTGTAGAATTCGTGAATTTCTTCAGAGACAACTTGCAGAGTCTTCTCTTTGCACCACCTGGGTTATTGCTTGTAGATATTGTGAGACTCTCATCATTAAACGCTATGCTACCCCAATTAAGTCCCTTTAGGCACCTACTCTCAGACATATTGCTTTTTGTTTCGCTACTTTTTTGGTTGATATTTTATGCTTAGTTTATTTCAAATAATTTTTACGGCTATTTTCTCCCGCAAGTCTCTCTACTTTAGTATCAATCTCTCCCGCCTTTTTAGTGGATTCTCCTTTCTCATCTGGAGTAGTTTGATCTTCTACTGACTCTTTTAAAAATATTCATATGTATCTTTTTTGATTCTTTCTCATTTTTATTATTATCTCTTCCTACATTTCTCTTTCACTAAAAACATTAATCTTTCTTGCTAATCTAATCGCGTTATTTCCTTATTTGCTAAGATTGCTAAATTGCTTGTTTTTGTTCAACAAAATGAGAACCTTCTAGCTTAAATCATTGAAACCACATTTATTAGCGCAAAATATCTCTAACATTTCTATTTGTTTACATTTTTAACCAAAACACAATACTATTTCTTTGGATATCTGCAAGTAAAATCTACTTGACATTTATGACCCCCAGAATTATTATGAAAACCATTCTTTTCTTTGAATTAAGCACGTTGGCTTGTATTCTATTTTAACTGTCCTTATAAAACAAATAACCAATCGAAAAACACTTGGCATTTCTTGGGAAAGAGAGAGAGAGAGTAAAACTAAATAAATAAGCTAAGTTAAGATAAACTTAAAAACACCATTCTTTTATTTGATATGTTGCATCAATGACTCTTAGTTGTATCATGGAAACTAACTCGATGATGTTTGCGTCTTATCTTCCCTCCATCTTTGACATGCAGCGGTTTCGATGCATTTCTGACAGTGTTTTCGAATGTTTCTTGCATTAGTTGAATCTCATCTTGATTTAGATCTCTCATGACTTCCATATTTGAGTAGATAAATCGCTTGTAGAGTCGCTCTCTGTGATTGGTATTTGTAAATCGTGGTTTAGCTTTTCCTCGATTAGAAATTGCAATAACAGCTGCTATGACAAAGTACGCGATCAATGCAATCTTTATTAAATCAAATAGAGGTGATCCTGAAACGAGAAATGATAGGAGAACTGATAAGAACGAGGGCTGTTAAGTGTCCTAAAAGCCAGTAGAATAATGGTTAGTCTATTGCTGTGAACTTAAATGCTGATCTTGCTGCTAGTCCATGAAATATCTATCGCCAAGGGTTTATTTGATTCTCAATTTAAGGAAAGAGTCTAGATAATTTAAAATCACAATAATTTAGATTGTTAAATTAACTTCATGAATATATTATTGCCACTTAATCACCCACAACACTTGAAGGTTAAAAGCCTGGCATAACAATAAAAATAGATTGGTTGTTTGGAGAGAGGAGGGGGGGCTTAAGAATTTTAACTTTGGAAAGGAATTGTAAAATCAAGGGATTGCTAGGATTATTATTTGTGTTAGGAATAGATGAATCAGTTTAGTTTCTTTAAACGAATCAATCATCAAGGGTTATTGGTAGTGCATCATTTCCTTTATTCTTGAAATTTTAATTTCATTTTGAGCTTCTTTAGAATAGTATTAACAACAAAAGTAAGACCTTTTTTAAGCTTTTTAGAAATAAATAGTGTTTTTCAAAGTGAAAATAAAAAAAAGACTTTTAGAGATATATTTTCTACATAACAATAATTGAAAAACAAAAAATAAATCTTGTCTTAATTATTGAGAAAACCAGCTAGCCTACAATGGAATATTGTTTAATAATAGAAGACTACCAGTTATCTCTTAGACTTGATAATAAATTCTAATGAAAAAGCCCACTAAGCTTTATTCGTTCTTGATTGGCTTTTCCCAACTAATTTCTGAATTTCTAAATTTCTATCAATCCCACTGCAAAGACTCTTAATATCTTCTCTCTCTCTCAATTAACATACAATCCTTACATAAAATAA